>JAEEGH010032586.1_pt1 | contig 10016 bp, 6 predicted proteins | sample 9134181 | NCBI WGS metagenome assembly JAEEGH01 (sample SAMN16246544, study PRJNA631951) | gut metagenome | biome: gut microbiome; feature: rumen; material: DP-attached | host: Bos | place: Iran: Karaj | collected 2018-10 | reverse complement strand
CAGACCTGGACGAACTGCACCTGGACAACCGGGAGGTTTCCGGCGGCAAATTCAGCGTGAACAGCGATCTCCGTCGCTCCGACGCCCGGCACTTGGACGGCGTGGTTACCGTGGCGGACATTACGCTCCAGAGCAAGGAGGGCGTCCAGCAGCTGGGCAACCTCTTCATCACCGCCCACCAGAAGGACACCGTGCACACGGTCAACGTGAGTTCCGGCATCCTCACCCTGCAATACAAGGGTTCAGAATCCATCCTCAACTTCACCAAGGACGTGAAGGACCTGGTCGTTTCCAAAGAGCTGCCCGCCCTGGGAGACAACGGAACCAAGAACTGGAGCGGAGCCTCCTACAGCCTGGCGCTGCAACTGCTCCGGGTCCAGGAACTGCTGGGCTTCTTTGACCCGGGCCTGTACGTGGAGAAGAACACCGAGGCCCAGATCACGGTGGACCGGACGGGTCTCCTGACGGCCCAGGTAACTTCCGGCCGACTGGCCCACTACAACCGCTACATCCGGGACTTCCAGCTGAACGCCAACAACCGGGGCAGCGCCCTGGAAGCCATCATCACGGGCAGTACGCTGGATTTGGGAGGCCGAAGGCTGCTCAACAACCGCTTCGACCTCAGGGCCGATGACAACCAGGTGAACCTGGGCTATACGTTTGACAACAAGGACGACGAAAAGACCTACGGAGCGTTCAACCTCACGGCCGGCCTGGAGCACGGGGAAAACGGCCTGGAGGTCACCGGCCGGGTAAAGCCCTCGCACTTCCGCCTGGGCGGAGACGAGTGGAAGGTGGAATCCAAGGACATCTTCTATGCCGGAGGAGACGTGGAAGTGGGACGGCTGCAGGCCACGCACGAACGGCAGGCGCTGCTCATCGACGGTGCCATCAAGGCCAACCGCAGCGACACCCTCCACGTGAATATGGACCATTTTGACCTGGACATCCTCAACACGTTCACGGGCGGCACGCCCGAACTGGCGGGTCTGGCTACCGGCCACGCGATGATCATCTCTCCCACCCAGCCTTCCCTGGGCCTGCTGGCCAACATCCAATGCGACTCCACTTACGTTTCCGGGGAACCCCTGGGAACGCTCCATATCTACAGCACCTACGAAGAGCAGAACAAGCGTTTTGCCGCCACCCTGCGCAACTCGCTCAACGGCCGCTCTTCCCTGGACGCCCAGGCTTATCTGGCTCCTTCCAGCAAGGACTTCTCTGCATCGGCCCGCCTGGACGGGTTCAACCTGGGCTATATCGCTCCTTTCCTGACGGACCTCTTCTCCCGCTTCGGAGGCTCTCTGGGCGGCCAGGTGGAGGTATCCGGCCAACTGGGCTCGCCGCTGCACTTTGCCAGCAAGGACCTCGAGCTGAAGGATGGCCTTCTGGAACTGGAGTTCACCCGGGTCCCGTATCTGGCAGAGGGCAAACTGGAAATCAAGGACAAGGGGCTGTATTTTGCCCCGCTGCAGCTCTCGGACGGCCAGAAAGGAAAGGGAACCGTCCAGGGAGCCCTTCTCTTCAACGATTTCAAGAACCTGGGCCTGGACATCCACGTGCAGGTGGAACAGATGCACGCCCTGAATACGCCCAACACGCCGGACCAGAGTTTCTTCGGCAACCTGTACGCCGACGGCCGGGTTGACGTGACCGGAGACCTCAACCGCATTACCCTGGCCATTGACGCCACCACGCGTTCCGGTGAACTGCACGTGCCGCTGGGTTCCGTGAGCGGAGAGAGTTCCCGCGAACTGCTCACCTTCACCGAGCCGGCGCAGGAACAGGATCCGTACGAGAGGATGATGGCCAGCCGCACGCCCTCCGGCAAGCAGGTCTCGGACCTCATCGTGGAACTGCGTGCCCACGCCACCCCCGACGCCATCGTGTACATTGATGTGGACAACGAGAGTTCCCTGCAGGGCTCCGGCAACGGTACCATCGACCTGATGAGCCGCTCCCGCACCGGCCAGTTCACCATGAACGGCAACTACACGCTCACCAGCGGCAACTTCCACTTCAGCGCGATGAGCCTGGTGAGCCGCGACTTCACCATCCAGGACGGCAGTTCCGTGCGTTTCAACGGAGACGTGATGGACACGGACCTCAACGTCCACGGCCTGTATGTGACCAAAGCCAGCCTGTACAACCTGACGGCCGATGAAAGCGCCAGCACCCGCCGAACGGTGAACTGCGGAATAGACATCACCGGAAAGCTCCGCAATCCGGAACTCCACTTCTCCATTGACATCCCGGACCTGAACCCCACCGTGCAGGCCCAGGTGGAAGCCGCCTTCAACACCGAGGACAAGATCCAGAAGCAGTTCATCTACCTGCTGGTGGCCGGCAGTTTCCTGCCCTCCGAAGAATCCGGAATCAGCGTGGGAGGCTCCGACGTGCTGTTCTCCAACGTGTCCAGTATTATGTCCGGCCAGCTCAACAACATCTTCCAGAAACTGGACATCCCTCTGGACCTGGGTCTCAACTACAAGTCCACCCAATACGGTTCCAACATCTTTGACGTGGCCGTGAGCACGCAGCTGTTCAACAACCGCGTCATCGTGAACGGCTCCGTGGGCAACCGCGAGCGGCTGGGCACCACCACCAACGAGGTGGCCGGCAACGTGGATGCGGAAATCAAACTCACGCGCAACGGAGCCCTGCGGCTCAACCTCTTCACCCACGCCGCAGACCAGCTCTCCTCCTTCCTGGACAACAGCCAGCGCCACGGTGCCGGTATCGCCTACCAGATGGAGTTCAACACCTTTGCCCAGCTCTTCCGGGAACTGTTCAGCACCCGGGCCGAGAAGGAGCAGCGCGCCCTGGAGGAAGCCAAACAGGTACAGAAAGAAGTTAAAATTCAGATAGATACAACCGGTAAAGCCCATGTCCAAAGGTAAGTTATACCTCATTCCCACCCCTCTGGGAGAAGGAGACCCGTCCCGGGTGCTCCCCGCTTCCGTGCTGGAAGTGATTCCCACCCTGGACTGCTTTGTAGTGGAGGAACTCCGCACCGCACGGCGTTTCCTTTCGGCCGCAGGGCTCAAGGGGCACATTGACGGGCTGGAGTTCCACGAGCTCAACGAGCACACCCGTCCGCAGGAGGTGGAAGCCTTTGCCAAACTGTTTGAAGAGGGCCGATGCGTGGGCCTCCTCTCCGAGGCCGGCCTTCCCGCCGTGGCAGACCCCGGCGCCCTGCTGGTGGCCCTGTGCCACCGCCACGGCATCGAAGTGGTCCCCCTGGTGGGTCCGTCTTCCCTGATGCTGGCCCTGATGGCCTCGGGCCTCAACGGCCAGTCGTTCGCCTTCGTGGGCTACATCCCCGCCAAGACGGAGGAGCGCCGGTCGGCCATCAAGACCCTGGAAAAAAGGTCTGCCGCCGCCCGCCAGACGCAGATTCTCATCGAGACACCCTACCGCAACGATTCCCTGCTGGCAGACCTGCTGGCCTGCCTGAACGGCCATACGCGCGTCTGCGTGGCCGCCAACCTCACCTGCCCCGACCAGTTCATCCAGACCCGTACGGTGGCGGAGTGGAAGTCCAACCCCATCACCATAGGGAAAAGACCCTGTGTGTTTTTGATCCTTAGCGCATGAAGATAGCATTCACCACCCTGGGCTGCAAGCTCAATTACGCCGAGACGTCCACCTACGAGCGCGGTTTTGTAGCCGCCGGCTGGGAGGTCGTCCCCTGGACCGCCCAGGCCGATGTCTACCTCATCAATACCTGCGCCGTCACGGAAACGGCCGAAAAGAAGTCCCGCAACCTCATCCGACGCGCACACAAGACCAACCCCGAGGGCCATATCGTAGTTACCGGCTGCTACGCCGAACTCCGAAAGGAACAGCTCCTGGCCATCGAAGGTGTTTGGAAGGTCTTTGGGGCCACGGAGAAGAAGGAGATTATTCCCTCCGTTGCGGAGGGTATTGTCTCCGAAACCCTCCGCTTCGCTACGTCCCTCCCATCGGCTTCGCCGACGGGCCCCTCCCCCTCATTGCCGGGGGCGGCAAAGGTTTCTGAGACAACACCCTCCTCCACTTCGGGAGTGTTTGGCGCCTACAGTACAGGCGAGAGGACCCGGAGTTTTTTGAAGGTGCAGGACGGGTGCGATAACTTCTGTGCTTACTGCACGGTGCCCTTTGCCAGGGGCCGGAGCCGGAACATTCCCATCTGCGAGTGCGTGAAGATGGCCGAAAGCATTGCGGCCGAAGGCGTGAAGGAAGTGGTGCTCACAGGGGTGAATACGGGAGACTTCGGGCGAACTACCGGAGAGACTTTCCTGGATCTGCTGAAGGCCCTGAACAAGGTAGAAGGGATTGAGCGGTACCGGATTTCGTCCATCGAACCCAACCTCATTACGCCGGAAATTGTGGACTGGATTGCCTCGGGAACCAAGTTCCAGCGGCATTTCCACATTCCGCTGCAGAGCGGCAGCGATACGCTTCTGAAGAAAGTGGGCCGAAAATATGACACCGCCCTGTTTGCCAGCCGCATCGACTATATCCGGCAGGCTATGGAACGGCCCGGAGAGCCCAAGGTGTTCTTTGGCATAGACGTGATTGTGGGACTGCCGGGAGAGACCGAAGAACTGTTCCAGGAGACCTATACCTTCCTGAAGGAACGCGTACGGCCGGCCTTCATCCACGTCTTCCCTTACTCCCGCCGTCCCGGCACGCGGGCGGCCGAGTGGAAGGACCAGGTGCAGGACCGCCTCAAGACCGAGCGCGTGGCCCGGCTGGAGGCCCTGTGCGAAGAACTGCACGCCGAGTTTGTGGCCGCCAACCAGGGCCTGGAAGAGACCGTCCTGTGGGAATCATCCGTCAAGAACGGCATTATGGGCGGCTACACGGGCAATTACATCCGCGTGGAGCGGCCTTATGACCCCAAGCGGGTGAACACTTTGGAAAAGATAGTGCTATGAGTGTGAAGCTCACATTTCTGGGGACGGGAACGTCGCAGGGGGTGCCCATCATCGGGTGCCAGTGCCGCGTATGCCAGTCGGCCGACGAAAAGGACAAACGCCTTCGGGCTTCGGCCTTTATAGAGATGGACGGGCTCAACATCCTCGTAGACGCCGGGCCGGATTTCCGCACCCAGATGCTCCGGGCCGATATCCGCCACCTGGACGCCATCCTCCTCACGCACAACCATAAAGACCATACCGGCGGCCTGGACGACGTGCGCTCGTTCAACTACATAGACAAGAAAGCCGCCGAGATTTACTGCGAGGAGAAGGTCCTCAGGACCCTCCGAAACGACTATGCCTACGCCTTTGCAGAGGACAAATACCCGGGTGCGCCGGAGTGGCACGTCCACCTCATAGACGAGCGTCCCTTCCGGGTAGACTCGCTTCAGGGAACCGGAGACCTGGAGTGGGTCCGCAACAAGGGTTACTACTACCGCCAGCCCGACGGCAGCCTCCTCCCCACGGACAACACCGTGGTCGAGGCCCCGCACGAGCGCCCCAACGTGATTCCCATCCGCGGGTACCACGACCAGATGCCCGTGCTGGGTTTCCGTTTTGGCAACATTGCCTACATTACGGATATGAGTTCCCTGCCCGATGCCGAACTGGAGAAGCTCCAGGGGCTGGAGCACGTAACCCTCAACACCGTGGGGTACTATCCGCACCATTCCCACTTCTCGCTGGAGCAGGCGCTGGAACTGAGTGCCCGCATTGGCGCCAAGCACACCTGGCTCACCCACCTGAGCCATTCCTTCCCACCCCACGCGGAGTTTTGCCGCGAGTTGCCGGAGGGCGTGGCGCCCGCCTATGACGGCCTTGTAATCTACGACTAAAATTTCAACTTGATGATGACGCAAGAAGTTATGAATACCATCGACAGCATCCAGGTTACCCTGAATGCCGGTGGGATGAACACCATCAATATAATCCTGGCCTTCGTGATGTACGGCGTGGCCCTGGGTATCAAGCCCCACATCTTCGTGGAGGTTTTCAAAAAGCCCAAGAGCGTCCTGCTGGGTCTCCTGTGCCAGCTGGTACTGCTGCCGGCCCTCACCTGTTTGCTGGCCATCCTTCTCACGGGCTGGATTTCGCCCATGATGGGCTTGGGGATGATCCTGGTGGCAGCCTGCCCGGGCGGCAACATCTCCAACTTCATGAGTTCCCTGGCCAAGGCCAACATCGAGCTCTCCGTAAGCCTGACGGCCATTTCCACGGCCCTGGCGGTCATCCTGACGCCCTTCAACTTCTGGTGCTGGGGGTCCATCTACCTGCACAGCGCCGCCGTGGCAGCCGAAATCCCCACCCTGGTGATTCCTCTGTGGGATGTCTTCAAGACCATCTTTATCCTGCTGGGCGTTCCGCTGGCGCTGGGCATCCTGACCAGCCAATACCTGCCCAAGGTGGCATCGGCCCTCAAAAAGCCCCTGCAGTGGCTCTCCATCGTCATTTTCGTGGGGATGGTGGTGCTCTCCTTCGGCAGCAACCTGGACGCCTTCGTCAAATGCATCAAGTACATCTTCCTGGTGGTGCTCATCCATAATTTCCTAGCCCTGAGCATAGGCTTTGGCGTGGGTACCCTGGCCAAGGTCCCGTTCCGCGACCGCCGCACCCTCACCATCGAGACCGGCATCCAGAACTCCGGCCTGGGCCTGGCCCTGATGCTGGGAACCTCCCTCTTTGCCAATTTCCCGCCGCACGGAGGCATGCTGGTCATTACGGCCTGGTGGGGCATCTGGCACATCGTTTCCGGCCTTACCGTAGCCACCATCTTCAATTTCAGCAGGAGAAATGCCTAAGATTTGGGAACATAACCGCCTCTACAGCCTGCTCAGGCCCTATGTAGACCTCTGCACCCGGGAGAGCTACAGAGTTTTCAAAACCCAGGGAGAACTTCCGGATTCGGGAGCCGTCATCATTGCCCCCAACCACACCAACACGCTGCTGGATGCGCTGGTGGTGCTGCAGACCCGCAGGGAGCCCACGGTCTTTGGCGCCCGGGCCGACATTTTCCGGAAACCCGCGGCCGAAAAGGCGCTCCGCTTCCTGCGCATCCTTCCCCTGACCCGGGAGAGGGACGGCCTGAGGACCGTTACAGACAACTACAAGACCTTTGATGAGATAGACGAGGTGCTGGCCCACGAGGTGCCTTTCTGCCTTTTTCCGGAAGGCCGCCACACGCCCGGACGCGAACTTCAGCCCATCCAGAAGGGCATTGCCCGTATCGCTTTCCGCAGCGCAGCCCAGCGCCAGACCTACGTGGTGCCCACCGGCATCAATTACGGAGACTTTTTCCATTACAGAAGGTTTGCCCACCTCCAATACGGCGAACCTATGGATGTAAACGCTTTCCTGGCCGCCCATTCGGATCTGTCCGAGGCCGAACAGTACCGGGCTTTCCGCGAAGAGCTCCATCAGCGCCTTTCCGCCCTGGTATGGCCCTCCGCCCCCTCCGGAAAGCTGGCCCTCTGGCAGAGGCTCCTGCTTCTGCCCTTCTGGATCCTGGCCGCCATCCTCAGTTTCCCTATGTGGCTTACCGCCGAGATTCTCTGCCTGAAAATCAAGGACAAGGCTTTCTGCAATTCGGCCCGTTTCCTGGTGCGGCTGCTGCTCTGGCCCGTAACGGGCATTATCTGGGCCGTGCTTTTCTTCTGCCTCCTTCCGGGGTGGCTGGCCCTGCTGCTGCTCCTTTTCTTCATCCCCTCGTACAGTCTCTTTTATGATGCCTTGCCTTTCTAGCCTATGAAACTGATTATTTTTGACTTTGACGGTACGCTGGGAGACACCCGGGGCAACATTGTAACCACTATGCGGCAGACGCTGAAGCAACTGGGCTACCCGGAGGCTTCGGAAGAAGCCATCGCCGCCACCATAGGCGTTCCGCTGGAAGCCGGCTTCGACCAGCTTCTGCCGGGGCTCACGCCCGAAGCGGCCGCCACCTGCGCCGCCACCTACCGGGCCATCTTCGAAAAGAACCGCAAGATTATGATTCCCCAGCTCTTCCCGAACGTGAAAGAGACGCTGGTCACCCTGCACCAAAGGGGATATGTGCTTACCGTGGCCTCCTCCCGCCTGTCGGCCTCCCTGAAGGGCTTCCTGCAGGATATGGGCATTGCCCCGCTCGTTTCCTACGTCCTGGGCGCCGACAGCGTGGACAAAGCCAAACCGGACCCCGAGCCCGTCCTCAAGACCCTTCGGGAAATGGGCTACTCGGCCCAAGACACCCTGGTTGTGGGCGATATGCCGGTAGATATCCTGATGGGATCCCGTGCCGGAGCCCTTACCTGCGCCGTCACCTACGGCAATGCCTCCCGTTCGGCCCTCGCCGCCGCCGGTGCTACGTTTATTATCGATGATTTCGCCGAATTACTGACCTTGCTGCCCTAGAACCTATGCGTAAGTTTGCCCTCACCCTGTTGCTGCTTCTGGCCGTCTGCTTCGGCCTGAGGGCGCAGTTTTACTCGCCGGGAACGGATCCCGGCCACTTACGCTGGTACAGCATAGACAGCCCCTATTACCGCATCATCTATCCGGAAGGGGCCGATTCCCTGGCCCGCAGCTATCTGCGCCTGATGGAGCAGTTCCGGCAGCCCATAGGCCGAAGCATCCGCTACACGCCGCAAAGCGCCCGCTGGCGTCACATCTTTCCTATAGTGCTGCATACGCACCATCTGACCACCAACGGGTCGGTGGCCTATGCGCCCACCCGGATGGACTTCTATACCACCCCGGAGTCGTATGGCCCCAATCCTGCCTCCTGGGAGGTGGAATTGGCCGCCCACGAGCCCCGGCACCAGGCGCAGCTGGAGAAGCTGGAAAGCGCCGGCCTCTTCAAGGGCCTGTCCTACGTGATGGGACAGGGCGCCGCGCCGCTGGGCTGGATGCTCTATGCAGCATCGATCCGCGGAGAAGGCGACGCCGTGGCCGTGGAAACGGGCCTGGCCCGCGGTACTCGTGCCCGTACGGCCGATTTCCTGAACTATATGCAGGTGGCTTTCGACCAGGGAGACTGGAGAAACCTCACCCGCTGGAGCAAGGGCTCCTATAAGAAGTATACCCCGGACTATTACAAGGCCGGCTATATGCTGATGGGCGGTATGCGGTATCTCTATTCGGCCCCCTATTATACGGCCGAAGGCATAGAGAAATCGCTCAAGAACCCCCTGCAGATTGCACCTTACAACTACAGCAAGGTGATCCGGCAACTCTCCGGCAAGTTCCCCGACAAGGCCTTCGTGGACATTATGCACGCCTTCAACGACGTCTGGCAGGCCGATGCCGCCGCCCGTGCTCCCTTCATCCCGTTGGGAGAGCCCGTTACGCCGGCGGAACCCTTCCCCCTCAACTACTCCTCGCCCGTCTGGGCCGACGGAACCCTTTACGCCGTGCGGGAGGGTTACCTGCGCACCCACGAGCTGGTGAGCATCAAGGACGGCCGCATCCGCAGGGTGAGGACGTTCTCCTCGCAGGCCTCACCGCTGGCTTACGACCCGGTCAGGGGCCGCATCTACTGGACGGAAATCATCCCCCACATTCGCTGGAGCCTGGACGGCACTTCGGCCGTCCGGTATCTGGACGTGAAGACCGGGCACACGCGGGACCTGGTTCCCGGGCAACGCTATTTCAACCCCAGGCCTTCTCCGGACGGCAACCGGCTGGCCGTGGTGGAATATGCCGTTACCGGCGAGTCCTATCTGGTTGTCCTGTCGGCCCAGGATGGCTCTGTGCTGCGGCGGCAGGTGGCCCCGGAAGGGATTCAGCTCACGGAAAGCGCCTGGATAGGGGAAGACCTTTATCTGATGGGCCTGAACCGGGAAGGTTTCGGCCTTTATAGAGCCGGTTCTTCTTCCTGGGAAACCGTCCTGGCTCCTACGCACCAGAAGGTGGTGAACCTCTGTTCGGCCGGAGAAGACCTGGAATGGGTATCGGACCGTACGGGCGTGAACGAGCGTTACCGTTTCAGCCCCTCCGACGGGAAGCTGCTCCAACTCACCAGCACCCGCTACGGCGCCACGGATTTCCGGGAGGTGGGCGATATGCTGTACTGCATTT
>JAEEGH010032585.1_pt1 | contig 10016 bp, 11 predicted proteins | sample 9134181 | NCBI WGS metagenome assembly JAEEGH01 (sample SAMN16246544, study PRJNA631951) | gut metagenome | biome: gut microbiome; feature: rumen; material: DP-attached | host: Bos | place: Iran: Karaj | collected 2018-10 | reverse complement strand
CAAACTATTTCTATTGTTATGATGACAAAGAACACGACTAACTGAACCACAACACTATCGAACTTCTGAATAAAAAAGAGGAAAATCGTAAGCGTCAGAAACAACGCACATCCATAGATAATAAAGTTTCTTCCATGTCTGTGATTCCACTCTTTCATGTCCGTCAGTTCATCCTCTCGCGGAGGTTTTTCTCCGGTGTTAATCGTAACCGGTGTCTTTGACTTATACTGCACGATTCCGAGAATCACAAATATCATAGAAACCAAAAAAGATATTACCAAGAAAAAAATTGTACCCACCATATATCCACCATCCTCATTTAGCGATAGATTACATCTCTTCTTGTCCAATTCTTATAAATGGTTCTGAAACGCTAGCATCTAATAAATCTTTATATGCCCCCACTTTTCTGAATGTATTTCCCATCATCTCGGTGCTTCTATACTTCCTTATTGCATCCATATCAAAATCTGCATAAAACAATCCTTCGGTCACATCATCCGCCATCATAATTGTGTTATCAACGCAACTTCCATTTTCATCCCAACAAATAGGACTGTATGCACAGGAGCAACCCGCATTGGGTCCATTCGCATTTGCCATTGCAACGCCAACCATATTCTCATATGCTCGAGTAGATAATGCCTGAATTCGTGGTTTCATCGATCCACAGTCATTTGGCACAAGAATAATCTCCGCACCCTTTAGCATAAGCATTCTCGCGCTCTCAGGATATTCTCTATCATAGCAAATCATTATTCCTATTTTTATTCCGTCAAAATCGCAAACTTTAAACTCAGTTCCTGCTTCTATATCTTTTTCATCTGCAAAATCACAGGTATGAACCTTTGAATATTTCATCAATATTTTGCCGGCTTTATTTATTACAAAAGCAGAATTCTGCGGCCGGGTTTCTCCTTTTATAAACGAAGTAAGTACAACGCCTATGTTATACTTTTTTGCAGCCTCACATATTTCCACAACCACTTCGTCATCACAGGCTATACTTTTTTCATATGTCATCGGAAGCTCATATCCTGTTACAAAGCATTCTGGAAGCAACAGAATATCAGCACCTTTTTTTGATGCCACCTCCATAGAAGAGATTATGGTTTCTATATTTCTTCTAATATTTGAAAGTTCTGCACGACTCTGCAAAACCGCCACCTTAAAAATCATAACTGCCTCCACCAAGCCCAACTATACATTAACATTTATATCCATATATAAAATAGTTTACCATACTGGAACTAAAATATTTTCTAACATAATTCAATCTCCTTGTACGCAAAATAAACCCATGCAAAATGCATCGGTTAAACATTAACTTCATGGTTCATGAATTATGATTACTTTTTTCCGTCCTTACATTGGATGAAACTTAGAATATAAGACTGGCTATTAGTAGTCTGAGCATGCCCTACTACCGTACCGTTTAAAAAATATGGATAGAAGAGGCAAAGAATCATTACCGCAAAAAGAATCATTCGGACAGCATTTGAAAACTGTTCGATGCTATTACCTCTTAAACTATCAACAATTTGTGTGGTTGTTGTTTCTGTATTTACCTCAAGTTGAATACCGTTTGGAATCTGAATAGAAATACTCTGTTGTACATCATTTGAACGCAACGGATTTGATTCTGATTCCGAAGAAAAAGAAAGAAAATGGCATAACAAAAAAAGTGCCACAAAGATATATGCTATTCTCCTAATTCTTTCCATTCTCATAGATTGCTTTTTTATAATGAATGCCTCTCCGTAGAATATTAGATTTCAGCTTGTACCATACGGCCAAAATTTAATTCGTCTTTGTACAAGTCATAGATGTAAGCTGAGCTTTCACGATAAAGTCCTGTCTCCACATCCTGCAACTTATCAAACACTTCGGACTCATAAAATAGATTCATTGCATCGTCATATTCTATATGCTGGTCTTTTGATAACATTTCAACTATGTCTTGAATCACATACTCTATTAATTGTTTTTTTTCATTCATAGCTAACCTTCCTCAATAAAGAAACAGCGGCTGGTGTATGAAAAGAAAACTGAGACGACGTCTTCTTATAAATCATGCCCTTAAGTAATGTATCAAAGTCAATTATTTCCTCTTCATACTGTCTAAACAACATTGCCATATTATCATCAGCAACTGGACCAATAACAATATCATACTTAGAGTCGTGATTGCTCAGTGGATTAGAATAATCATCAAAATCCCTATTTCGGTTATTCATAACAAATCGAGCCCACTCTTCTGATGTCTCTTCACCGAAGTTCTTAATATTCAAATTGGTATAATCCCTAAATGAATCATCTATTTCGAATATGTTTAAAACAGGACCTCCACCGTAGATCTTTGCTACTCTTTCAGCCATTCGTTCCGCCTGCTCCGGAATATCGGTTAAATAAAAGCCCCTTCCAAAGTCCTTATATGGTCTACAGGCTGACAGACTTATATTTTTAATGTCAACATTACTACCATGATAAAGAATCATATGGTGCCTCCGTTTCTCCGGCAAAGAACCTGTAAATCTTCTATAACATTATCAAACGATAATACATGTTCTTCCTCATAAAAATCCTTAAGAAACTCTATTCCTTTAAAATCTCTCAAGTATCTATACGATTCCTTAACGCTCATGTTAAATCTATCTGCGAAGACATTTACACATGCAATTGTATAATTAATCAGTTTTCTCTGATAACTCATAACTAATATCCTCTTAAAGTCGACATTTCTAAATCTATAATAGCATTATATAAGGTTTTTATCTAGAAACTTTGAACTATAAATCATTTTTACTCACTTTTATATCCCGGCAGCATTTAAAAGTTCCCACGCTTCCGGAATCTTCTCTCTTACAAACTTTGCATAAATACAATCGGGAGTCTCTATCATTTTCTTTTTAATATACAAGAAATGAACCTGCGGTCTCGTGGGGCCCCGGAGCCCCACTCGGTCGGTGCTCCTCGCTGCGCGAGGGTCGTCCACCGGACGACCGCGACCTCTGCGTCCCGAAGAACCCCGACCATTTCTTATCTTTTCTTACCTCATTTTACAATCCAATGTATATGCCAATTTTATCCTTTCAAGAGACAGAATAAACCAGAATAAAAGACCAATTAAGACTTTTTGGTAGCAAAATTGGTAGCAAGAAAGAGGTATCTATTATGAAAGGAAGAGACTTATTATTAGGCCCTGAAAACGTAGCAACTCCTGATATGAAACCTCATTTGATAGATAAAACTCTACCACAGAAAGTTTCTTTTCGAAAGAATACTTTGCTTGTTGACGAGAACGCATTAAGCCCTCATCACCAAAAGAACGATAATTATTAACCCAAGTTCTTATATCTTTAGTATTTGGTCCATAGGCAGATGAAAGATAGCTATACCCACCATCACCATTTAAATAAGCATCAACAACTTTTTTCTTAAATTCATAGCTATATTTGGCCATAAAAAACCGACCTCCAATCGTTAGATTTTTGGTCTAACTTTTTGGGGTCGGTACATATTCCTATGTGAATAAAGAGGTGACTTTTAAAAATTATGATATTCTTTTTATGAGGCAGTATACTTTTAAAAGTTAATCATTCTTCCAAATAAGTATTGATTTTTTAATCAATACTTACACTTTAAGGAATACTGTGGTATTCGCCAATGTCATAATGGTCATAAGAATTGCATTCAAAAATGCAGGTGTCCAAATATTTCCCACTCTCTTATACAAAGCTCTCGAAAGAATAGCTGCCACTGCAAGAGTAGGTACCATGGCAACAAGTACGATTCCGGATAAAGCTGATTCCGGATGAGCAGCAACTCCGGTTGCAAAAAGCGTTCCGTACTGACGAATGAGCCAGATGAAAATACCACCGGCATTCAAAAACATCGCAAGGAAGTATCCTTTCACGCCTTTTGTTCCCTCTGTATTGGTATTTAGTGTAATAGATACCGTAGATACGATGTAGAATAACAGGAAGGTAGGCAAATATTTCAAAACTGCAGGCAAGATATTGAAATCCCAGGTTTTAAACGCAAAGGTCCAAATTCTAAAGTCTGCTTTAAAGAGAACATCCATAAGAGCCAGTACCAGATATCCTGCTGCCACTGCAACAATGGCTGTACAAAGTCCGGCAAATATGGTTTTTGCTGAGCATACCACACCATAGTCCGAAAGCTTTACTCCCTCTTTTGCTTTTGAAATCACAAAAATCAAAGAAGTAGCAAGAAGAGAAATCAGAGCTGCATTTATGGTCCAGTAAGCGATATCGCTGACAGCCGGTGCGCTCCAGAATGTAATATTTTCATACATGGCAAAATGAGAGGTAAGCGCCAGGCACACACCGGAAAGGATTGCCAAAAGACTTCCGTTTCTGACAGCTTTGTTTCCTGCTTTTGCTGAAACAATACAGCAAACCACTCCCACAACAGCTCCGACTAATGCAAGACAAGTCAAAACATTTACTACCGTAGAGCCGGCTCCTCCATCCACCAACGGTGTATAGAAAATCGCAGGTAAAAGAGCCACAATTACTAAGACCACAATTCCTACCACTTTTCCTGCTCCTGAAGTCTGCGATACTCGAACAGGAATCTTTTCTGTAACTGCTTCTTTGAAGAATGGAAGCTTTGTAATCAGTGTTACAACCGGTACAAATAACAATACAAATCCAATCAAAGCAATCAGTTCAAAGAATTCCTTCAACTGCCAAACCTGTGAAGATGCGTCAATATCATTCAACATATCCGCGTAATCCGCAAATGCTGTCATATAAAATGAAATGGCATAACCTGTTGTCTCAGCCGAAAAATGATTCCATGGATGTGTCTGTGCAGGCTGATAAATAATTCGTTTACCGCCGTCTGCCGTGTCGTACCAGGTATTTGCTTCCGGCGCGCTCTGCTCCAGCCATGTTTTGGCTTCATCTGTGGAAACATAATCTTTATGCCGAACAGTATTTACCGTTTCAGATGGATCATTGAAAAAGAACTCATCATACTGGGCTGCTACTTTTCCCATGACTCTTCCGCCACCTAATGCATCGGCTGTGGCCACATCCACCTGCGCAAAGGATGTATAGGAAAAATCAGATCCTTCCGTCAATCCGGCCATAATTTTTCTTACGCCGGTTTCTGCATACTGCATCTCATCCATGGCAAGTGCCATAGTAGATGAAAATCCTCCCATGGAATGACCGGTCACTCCGATAACGCCATTTCCATTTTCATCCTTTAGTACATAAGGCTGTTCATACATATAAGTAACTGCATCATTCATGGAGTTTACCCAAAACGGCATCCACATTCCGAGGAAATCCTCTGACATGTAGTTTTCGGAATTCAAGGCAGAGTGACCATGATCATACTGATCCAATGCCAAAACCACAAATCCTCTTCTGGAAAGTTCAATGGCGTTGGCATCCTGCATTTCTGCTGAATTCAAATAACCGTGGGTAACAATGATGGTGGGTTTCGGGTTGGATTCCGAAGCATCCTTTGGCATATAGAGAAGTCCGCTAAGTTCTCCGTTTGCCGTTTCAAATGAAATACGACTGACCTTAACACCGGTGAAGCTGCTATTAATTAACCCCGCAATTGCGCTTCCCAGTAAAATCAGGACGAGTGCCAGACATAGCACTCTGAGTGTTTTTTTATTTGTGTTCATATAAGTCCCCCTTTACAAATAAAAAATATTAAATTTTTGTTTCCATCAGAAACTAAATATATTATACTATGAATAAAGCTAATTGCAAGATACTCTTTTTGAAGCTATAGTATATGAATATAGGAAATGAAAAAGGAGATTTTGCCATGAAACTTAAATGGATGGGAGACAACAGAGAACTGGTTGAAGCGCTAATCAAGTACTGTAATATTTATGCTGGGGTATATAAACTTGAGAAGCTGGAATTTGAGGATGTGCAATATTCCTATGCACAAATTCAGGTTTTGGAATACCTTTTGGAAAACGAAGAATTACATGATAACATGTCCACAATCGCTTCCAGATTGGGTATTACAAAATCCAATTTCACAAAGATTGTCAATCGTCTGGAAGCAAAAGGACTGGTCACAAAATCATTACGACCCGGAAGCAAAAAAGAAATACAGATTGAAGTAAATGACAAAGGGAAAAAGCTTTATATGGCATATTCCGAGCAAATACTTCGCTGTCATTTTTCACCAATGTTTGAGGCACTAAACCGCATTCCTGCAGATTATCGTGCACACTTGGCAGAAGCTTTAAAATCATCACTTTCAGACAATGTTTATGTAAAAAGCATAAACCGGTCTACAACGTAATCAACAATTCCACCCTTCATACATTTTTCTGTTGCAAGTAATAAGAGGAGAACTGGATAAACTGGGGTAATATCCAAATGTATGAAAGGAGGATTATCATGTCCAACAAATTATTCGAAGAAGGTCAGATTGGAAGACTGACTATCAAAAACCGTTCCGTAATGCCTGCTATGGGCGTTGGTCTTGCTGAGCCCGACGGACAGGCAAACGAACACATCATTCGTTACTATGAAGAAAGAGCAAAAGGTGGTATTGGTTTAATCATCACAGAAATCACTCGTGTTGAACCCATGTACGGAACCGGTATGCTCTGTCAGTTAGGAGCTAACGATCCCAAACTTATTCCCGGATTAGAGCGTCTTGCAGATCGCGTACACCGTTATGGTACAAAGATTTTTGTTCAGCTTCATCATCCCGGACGCGAAAACAAATCAGCAATGATTGAAGGTCGTCAGATTGTTGCTCCTTCTTCCATCACCTGTAAAGTAACTCAGGAAGAGCCTCGTGCTTTGGAAACAGAAGAAGTGGAAGATTTGGTGAAAGCATTTGTAAAAGGTGCCAACATTGCCAAGGCTGCAGGCATCGACGGTGTGGAACTTCATGCTGCTCATGGCTATCTATTAGATGAATTCTTATCACCTTACACCAACGTCAGAGAAGATAAATACGGCGGATCCTTTGAAAAGAGATTTACCATTATGGCTGAAATTATTGCCGGCATTCGTGCTACCTGCGGTAAAGATTTCCCCATTTCCGTACGTATCAGTGCAGACGAATTTGTAGAAGGCGGACTGACTTTGGAACAGACTGTACCTATTGCGAAAGCATTGGAAGAATGCGGAATCGACGTCATCAATGTTTCCAGTGGTATTTACGAATCCTCTACTACTATCGTAGAGCCTTCATCCTATCCTCAGGGATGGAAAAAGCATTTGGCTAAAGCCATCAAGGAAGCAGTAAGCATTCCTGTTATTGCCGTAAACAACATCAAAGATCCTTCTGTTGCTGAAGCACTTTTAGAAGAAGGCATCTGTGATTATATCGGACTTGCCCGCGCATCTTTGGCAGATCCGGAATTTATGAAAAAAACAAAAGAAGGTCGTGCAGATGAAGTAAACCGTTGTATCGGTTGCTTAAACTGCTTCGGTTCCATCGGACAGCTTGGACATATTAAATGTACTGTAAACCCTCGTTGTGGTCGTGAAGTTGAGTTTTCCCAATATGAGAAAAACGGTAACAACAGACCTGTCGCTGTTATCGGTGGTGGCCCTGCCGGAATGGAAGCTGCACTTACATTAAAATCCCGTGGATTTGCTCCCGTAATTTTTGAAAAATGTGACGTATTGGGTGGTCAGTTGAACCTTGCTGACAAGCCTGTATTAAAGGATAAATTAGGTGCTTACAAAGACAGCCTCATTGCCCGTGTAAAAGCAGCCGGCATTGAAGTTCGTCTGAACTGCGAAGCTGATGTAGACACTGTAAAATCCATTAACCCTGTAGGTGTATTCTTAACTACCGGTGGAACTCCTATCGTTCCTGCTTTTGATGGTGTGAATGGAGACAACGTAATTACAGCAGAAGAATTCTTATCCGGCGCAAAAACCGTAAAAGAAGGCTCTGTTGCTGTTATCGGTGGCGGTAATACCGGTATGGAAGTGGCAGAAACCTTAGCTTATGACGGACGTAAAGTTTCATTAATCGAAATGATGGATGAAATCGGTCGCGGATTATATCGCTCTGTTCTTGTAGATTATCAGATTCGTGTTGCAAAATTTGACGAAACAATCTGCACCGGACAAAAGGTACTTTCTATCGACGCTACCGGCGTAAACGTTGAAAGCACAAAGGATCAGACTACATCTCACATTGATGCAGATAATGTCATCCTTGCTATCGGTGTAAAATCCGAAAACTCTCTTCTTGCTCCTTTAAAAGAAGCATTTGATGAAGTAGTAGTTGTGGGTGATGCTGCCCGTCCGGGAAGAATCATGGAAGCTTCCTTAGACGCAGTAAATCGTGCTTACGGATTTCTTGCCTAATATATAAATAAACTTCAACTCTAATAAAAAAGTCCCTGTGGTTTGAGGCTTGTCTTGAGGTGACCCCAAAAAGTTAGACTTTTTAAGCGTAGCAGTTTTTGGCTGCTACGCTATTTTTATGCAGCCAAGAGGCTAAGTCTGTATTGAACAGGACTCATCCATCCTAGTTTTTCTTTAATTCTTTGTTCATTGTAATACTTTATATATCGCTCAATTTCTGATTTTAATTCTTCATAACTGTAATAAACAACTCCGTAATAAATTTCCTGCTTAAGAAGACCAAAGAAGTTCTCCATAACTGAGTTGTCGTGACAGTTTCCTTTTCTGGACATACTCTGAAATATTCTTTCTTCCTTAAGACGATGAGAATAAGTTTTCATCTGATATGCCCAACCTTGATCCGAGTGAAAAGTTCTGCGATATGGACAATCAGATGTTACATCTATAGCCTGTTCTAACGCATCCATCACATTTTGAGCAGACGGGTGTTTTGATATTGCAAAACTGATAATCTCACCATTACACATATCCATAAATGGATCCAGGTAGAGCTTCTGCATAGTCATATGACCTTTAACATCAATCTCATAATACTTAAATTCAGTCGTATCAGTCGTAATCTTTTGGTGAGGTATGTGTGTGTTAAATCGGCGTCGGATTCTATTAGGGGCAATAGTTCCAACTTTACCCTTATAAGAGCTATATTTACGGCTTTTTCGAGTAAATGATGTAACCTGCAAATCAAGTTTTTGCATAATTCTTTGTACTTTCTTTTTATTGATACAGTACCCTTGATTTTTTAGTTCTCCTAACATTCTACGATAACCGTAATCTTTATTTATCTTTCGAATCGCAAGCATCTTTTCTTCGATTTCTTTGTCCGGATTTTCTCTATCAAATCTTTTTTGCCAATACATATACGTTGCTTTAGGCATTCCGGTATAAGAGAGAAGGTCTTTTAGTCTGAAGTCTCCTCGGAGGCTGTTGATGACGAGCGCCGTTCTCTCATTTTTTCCTCGTCCTCTAAACGCAGTCTCCTCAGTTCTTTTAAAAAGGCATTCTCGATTCTTAATTTAAGGAGTTCTTCCTCTAGTTCTTTTACATGTTCAGCACTAGTATCAACAATGTGTTCTTCTGGTTTTATAGATTTACAATCTATCTTAGATTTATCCAAAGTTTTATTCTTACCTTTCTTTTGAGGCCTCAATGCATCAGGACCAGCGATACGGTATCGATTAACCCACGCAGCAATAACAGAAGGATTTTTGATTCCTTCCTGAAGAGCTATTTCCTGATAAGAGAGCTCGCTTGATAGATATAATTCTACAATATCTAATTTCTTTTTAAAAGAATACACTGTCTTCTTTCGTGAGCGAAATAAACCACTATCACCATATTTTTTATAGTTAGCAACCCATTGTCGAACCAATTTCCTATCTGACACGGAATATTTTGCCGTAATGTACCTGTACCCACCTTCATTATTAAGATAATCATTGACGACTTGCTTTTTAAATTCGTAGGTATACTTGCTTTTACCCATAAAAAACGACCTCCAAAAGTTAGATTTTATAGGTCTAACTTTTGGGGGCCGGTTCAGTATTTACATGTGCCTCCACTCTGTTAATGAAGTCACGCGTTCTGTCATCATAATATTTCTTGATCTCA
>JAEEGH010032584.1_pt1 | contig 10017 bp, 6 predicted proteins | sample 9134181 | NCBI WGS metagenome assembly JAEEGH01 (sample SAMN16246544, study PRJNA631951) | gut metagenome | biome: gut microbiome; feature: rumen; material: DP-attached | host: Bos | place: Iran: Karaj | collected 2018-10 | reverse complement strand
AAGAAAGAGAAGATCGGTTCTATTTTTATTGATATTGACTTCTTTAAGCAATGCAACGATACTTACGTCCATGCAAAGGGCGATGAGATAATATGCTATGTGGCACGTGCCTGCAAAAAGGAGGAAACACAGTTTATACGCTTTGCACGGTATGGTGGGGACGAACTGTTTGGTATAACAAGAGGACTTGATGACGATGCTGTATTGCAGATTGCAAAAAATATCTGTGAAAAAATTCGTAAGGCCGATATACCAAACATCGGTAACCCGAACGGACAAAGGGTTACTCTCTCGGTTGGCATTGCAAACGTGCCTATAACAGGCCGGGTGGACACCATAATCGAGATTGCAAACTATGCAGACAAGGCTCTTTACTATGCAAAAAACACAGGTAAAAACAGGATATGTGTCCTCGAACACGGGCGAAAAGATGAAAACGGCAAGGAAGCTATGTTTGTGACTCATTTAGTTGAATGATGAAGTACGAAAAGCTTATATACGCGAAAAGGGGGATTAAGAAGAAGTGAAAGAAAAGATCAGGGAGAGATGTGAACTGCTGAAAAGAAATCGTAAGGCTATTGCAAAAGAGTTTTCACTGGAAAATGACCTTATGAGCGTTGTGGCCGGAATGATCTTTACGGGCTCCGGCAGAGAAGTCGATCCGGAAATGCTCAAGGAGTGTAAAAAAGTTCTTGCAAAGCATACCGGCGTGTTTTCACGGTTCAGGAAGAACGTCGATCTCGTGCTGGAGAGCAGGATGGCAATGGCCGAAGATCCCGGAAAGTACATTGAGGCAGTCATTGATACGTATAATAAGATCCGCAAGGCAAAGATGAAAGACAATGACTTTACCATAATTGCGGCTGCCCTACTGTGCGAACTCGAAAAGACGGACAGGATCGATGAAGTGATGGAACGCTATGATGAGCTGACGAAACGCATGGAAAAGGAACATCCTTTCCTTACCAATACAACAGACAGTTCCCAGGTAATGCTTCTGGCAGCTTCGGAGCGGGATATCGAGTCCATCGTAAATGACATTGAGAAATGCATCCAATATCTTAAAAAGATTTGCAAGACAAAGGCGGGATCTGACGCCGTTCAGGCTCTTGGAGAGGTTCTGGCGCTTGAGGGAGGCAACATACAGGAAAGATGTGAGCGCGTTGATAAAATATTCACCCTGTTCAAGGATAAGAAAGCGGTGTTTTCAGGAGACAGAGAGTTTGTTTCACTTGGAGCCTTTGCAGATATAGATGCTGAGCCCGAGATTCTGGTGGACCTGATCATCAAAGCTTCCGAAATACTTAAAGAAGATAAGTTCTTTTCAGATTCGTCCTTTGGAAAAAGTCGAAGGCTCATGTATGCAGCTGCGCTTGTTGCCGGATGTTACAGAGAGAATTCAGCAGTGAATGACACTGCCTATATCAGCTCTACATTGGGAATATTAAAGGACAGGCAAACCGCGGCGATGATATCCGCAATGATACAGATAATTCCGAGCATAGCGGAGGCAGTATTATCAACTGATAAATAAATACGCCGGCTTATAGATGCTTGACAGATACCCTGCGGGGGTATATATTGGTTAATGACCGATATACCCCTGCGGGGTATTTTACGTGGAGGAGATATATGTCTGAGAATAAAAATGACATGGAAGAAATGAATGAGTTCTGCCCTCATTGCTCGGGGAAGCACAAGGACAGAGACGATAAAGAGAAGAAGGATCTGATGAATCGGCTTAAGAGGATAGAGGGCCAGGTCAGGGGCGTTGAAGGAATGCTTGAAAACGACGCATACTGCTCGGATATCCTGATGCAGGTATCGGCCATCACCTGTGCGCTCAACAGCTTCAATAAGGTCCTTTTGGCAAATCACATGAGATCCTGTGTGGCTGACAATATTCGCGAGGGCAATGACGAGATCATCGACGAGCTTGTGGTCACACTGCAGAAGCTTATGAAGTAGGTGGAACATGGAACAATATAACGTAACCGGAATGAGCTGCGCTGCCTGCCAGGCCAGGGTTGAGAAGGCTGTAAACGCCGTGCCGGGTGTTGAAAGCTGTGCGGTAAGCCTTCTTACCAACTCCATGGGCGTAGAAGGAAGCGCGTCTCCGGAAGATATCATAAAGGCCGTAGAAGCGGCCGGTTATGGCGCAGGTCTGAAAAAACAAAATAAAGCAGGTACATCGACGGCAGTCTATGAGGATTCACTGAAGGATACGGAAACACCGGTGCTTAAAAAGCGCCTTACTGCTTCGGTGATACTGCTGATCCCTCTGATGTACGTCTCAATGGGGCATATGCTGTGGAACTGGCCGCTGCCGCCTTTTCTTGCAGGCAATCATGTGGCCATGGGGTTATATCAGCTTCTGATGGCCGGGATCATCATGGTGATAAATCAGAAGTTTTTTATCAGCGGGTTTAAGGGGCTTATTCACAGGTCCCCCAACATGGATACGCTGGTGGCCCTTGGAGCCACGGCTTCTTTTGCATACAGCGTCTTTGCTCTCTTTGCAATGACGAAAGCGGTGCAGGAGGGCAATACGGACATGGTCATGTATTACATGGATCAGTTCTATTTTGAGTCCGCCGCCACGATCCTGACGCTCATTACCATAGGCAAGACCCTGGAAGCAAGGTCCAAAGGAAAAACAACGGACGCACTTAAATCCCTGATGAAGCTTGCGCCCAAGACCGCTGTTATTCTTGTTAACGGTACCGAGAAAACCGTTGATATAGAAGAAGTAACTGTGGGAGACAGATTTGTTGTAAGGCCCGGTGACAGCATACCCGTGGACGGTATAGTAAGAGAAGGCGAAAGCGCCGTAAACGAGTCCGCCCTTACGGGAGAAAGCGTCCCTGTGGAGAAGCAGCCGGGAGATAAGGTTTCCGCTGCGACAATAAATACATCGGGACATATGGTGTGCGAGGCTACGAAGGTGGGCGAGGATACCACCCTTGCGGGGATCATTAGAATGGTCAGCGACGCAGCTGCCACCAAAGCCCCCATCGCCAAGATAGCCGACAGGGTTTCGGGAGTGTTTGTCCCTGCGGTCATCGGAATCGCTTTAGTAACCTTCATCATATGGCTTGCAGTGGGGCAGAACTTCGGTTATGCCATGGCCAGAGCGGTATCGGTACTTGTTATAAGCTGTCCCTGTGCCCTGGGCCTGGCAACCCCCGTTGCGATCATGGTGGGTAACGGCGTAGGCGCAAAGAACGGAATCCTCTTTAAGACGGCAGCAGTGCAGGAACTTACGGGAAAGACTCAGATAGTTGCCCTCGATAAGACCGGAACGGTCACCACGGGCATCATGCGTGTTACGGATGTGATCCCTGCCGCCGGCTTTGACGAAAATGAATTGCTTGAAACGGCTTATGCTCTGGAATCAAAGAGCGAGCATCCCATTTCAAAAGCAATCGTGGATCATGCAAAAGAGCGGAATATCACGCTTTTCGAAACAACGGAGTTTGAGGTCCTTTCCGGAAACGGACTTAAGGGAAAACTTGGGGGCCTTGCAGTTGCCGGAGGCAATGCAGGATTTCTTTCAAAAATAACGGATAATATCGCCGCAGATATTTCCGAAAGGATGAACGAAATCTCCGGGCAGGGAAAGACGCCTGTTCTTTTTGCGAAGAACAACAAGCTGCTCGGTATCATCGCAGTTGCCGACACCATTAAGGAGGATAGCACCGAGGCAATTTCGGAACTTAAGAAGATGGGTATTCATGTGGTGATGCTGACCGGTGATAATGAGATCACCGCAAGGGCCATCGCCGAACAGGCCGGAGTTGACGAAGTGGCAGCAGGGGTACTTCCCGACGGAAAAGAAGCCGTTATCAGAAAACTTATGGAAAAAGGCAAAGTCGCCATGGTGGGAGACGGCATAAACGATGCCCCGGCCCTTACCCGCGCGGATGTGGGAATCGCTATAGGAGCGGGTACTGACCTAGCCATTGATGCGGCGGATGTTGTTCTTATGAAAAGCAGTATCCGTGACGTTGCAGCTGCCATAAGGATTTCAAGGGCAACCCTCAGAAACATCCACGAGAACCTCTTCTGGGCATTTTTCTATAATGTCATCGGAATCCCCCTTGCAGCGGGCTGTTACGTAGCTGCCTTCGGATTGACACTTAATCCCATGTTCGGAGCTGCAGCCATGGGACTCTCAAGCTTCTGCGTAGTGACGAATGCCCTCAGGCTTAACCTGTTGAAGGTTTATGACGGCAGGAAAGATAAATTGATAAAAAACACAATAACGGATAAATTAATAACAAAGGAGAAAAAGGAAATGAAGATCAAAGTTAACGGAATGATGTGCGCACACTGTGAAGCTCATGTAAAGAAGGCTCTTGAGGCTGTTGACGGTATCGAGTCCGCAGTTGCTTCCCACGAGGAGAATCTCGTAACCCTCACATGCTCAAAGGACGTTGATGAGGCTGTCATCAAGGCGGCTGTTACTGAAGCAGGCTATGAGTACGCAGGCATCGCATAAATGGTATAATGGACCGGTCATATATAAAGAAAGGCGGAAAACTGCATCATGATCTCTAAAGAAACTCCCGATAAAATCCTGCTTGATAAGTATGAGCAGTTAAAAAAATATATAAAGTCCCTGGGCAGCGCAGCCGTTGCTTTTTCAAGCGGCGTTGATTCCACCTTTCTTTTGTATGCCGCAAAGGAGGCATTGGGAGATAAGGTCATAGCCCTCACCGCATCTTCGTGTTCTTTTCCCGAACGAGAACTTACGGAGACAAAGGCTTTCTGCAGCGAGCATGGAATAGAGCAGGTGATTGTGCGGGCGAAGGAACTTGAGATCGAAGGCTTTGCACAGAATCCCCCCAACAGATGCTATCTCTGCAAGCGTGAGCTTTTCGGAAAGTTTGTGGCCATTGCAGAGGAAAGGGGCATAAATGCCATCCTTGAAGGCTCAAACCTTGATGATAACGGTGATTACAGGCCGGGGCTTATGGCAGTGGAGGAACTGAACATAAAGAGTCCCTTAAGAAGCATAGGCTTTACAAAAGAAGAGATACGTATCTTATCCGCTTACTTGGGCCTCCCCACATGGGACAAACAGTCCTTTGCGTGTCTTTCAACCAGATTCCCTTATGGAGAGGAGATCACCGAAGAGAAGCTTTTGATGATAGACAAAGCGGAGCAGCTTCTTTTAGACCTTGGGTTTAAGCAGCTGAGAGTCCGCATTCACGGTAAAATGGCGAGGATCGAACTCCTGCCTTCCGATTTTGACCGTTTTATGGAAGAAAAAACAAGGCTTCTTGTTCATGATGAATTTAAGAAGATCGGTTTTGACTATATCGCTCTTGATATCCGGGGTTATCGTACCGGGAGCATGAACGAGACACTTTAGTCTGTTGTTACGAAAGGAAGAAAAAAATGCCGGATCAGTTTTCCAGGACTCAGCTTCTTCTGGGCCGTGAAGGAATGGAATCATTACATAAAAAGAAGGTGGCGGTCTTCGGTATAGGAGGCGTGGGCGGATACGTTTGTGAGGCTCTGGTCCGCAGCGGTATCGGCGCCTTTGACCTGATAGATGATGACAAGGTGTGCCTCACAAATCTCAACAGGCAGATAATCGCTACAAGAAAAACAATAGGCAGAGACAAGGTGGAGGTTATGAAGGAACGCATGCTGGAGATCAACCCGGATGTGGACGTGACGATCCGCAAATGCTTCTTCTTACCGGAAAACGCCGATGAATTTCCCTTCGAGGAATATGACTATGTGGTTGATGCGGTTGATACTGTAACCGCAAAGATCGAATTGATCCTCAGAGCGCAGCAGGCAAAGGTCCCGATAATCAGCGCAATGGGAGCAGGCAACAAGCTTGACGCGAGCAGATTTAAGGTGGCGGACATCTATGATACAAGCGTTTGTCCGCTGGCCAAAGTGATGAGGCATGAATTAAAGAAAAGGAACGTTAAGAAACTGAAGGTCGTCTATTCCGACGAACTGCCCATAAAGCCCCCGGAGGACCCTTCTGATCCGGAAGAACAACAGGAGCATTCCCGCCGCTCCACTCCCGGAAGCACGGCCTTTGTTCCCGCTGTGGCAGGCCTTATCATAGCGGGAGAGATAGTAAAAGACCTGAGCAGACAATAAGAGATTTTTATGAAAAAGCATAGTATACAAAGCCCCGGAAGGAATGTCCTTCCGGGGCTTTTCATTATCATAGCCGTTGTTTGCTTCAGCCGTTATTTTGTTCCTGTAAGTGCGGTTCCATTCACATAAACGGTGTATCCGTTTGATACGATATCACCGGCATTTCCGGTAAACTCTGTGATATAGCAGTCGCCGGTAAGATTCCAGGTGCTTCCGCTCTCAAGGGTTACGGATACGGAACCGATAGTAGTTGATACGGTTTCGCCCTTTGCGTTGGTTATATCACCGGAGCCAGAGCCGGTGAATGTGGAGCCGTCGGTGATATGCATTGTGAGGTAAGAATTATCGCCCACAAGGATCGTACCTTCAGCCCTTTGACCTACGAGATTGAGAGTAGCCCTGTTTTCAGCTCCGCTCCAGCCGTCATCACATACGGAAAGAAGTATTCCTTCGCTGTCTTTATTGACAAGCTTAACACCTTCCAAAGTAATGACCGCGTTCGTATTGGTTACGTGGAACATGTGCCCGTTAAGGCTTGTAAGGGAACCGCCAGTCATGGAAAAAGAAGAAGTTCCGCTGTCAGCGTCTCCGCTCATGGACTGATAGATCATGATCGAATCATTAAAAGTTGCATTTCCGTTGCAGTCTGTATTGTTTGCGGTCATGTCACAGTTCTTAAGTGTGATGGAATTCTTTCCCTCTATACAAACACCTTCGGAAAGGTTTGATGTCAGCGTTGCATTTTCAACGGTTATATCCGCTGTTGAATAGATTGTGGGTGAACCGAGTCCGTTGGTTACATATGTACCGCCGTCAACATAAACCGTTCCGCCACCTCTGTCCGTTCTTATTGCGGCAGATGACCTTCCGCTTGTTGTTATGTCCAGATCATACGCGTATGTCACTCCACCACCTGTTGTCATGATACCGCCGGAACCGTCACCTGTGGTAACGATCGTTGAATCTTTTATGATAACGGTTGTTCCGTCACCGGCGGCACCGTTCTGTCCGCCGTTTCCGCCGTAGGAGAAAACACCGTTGGCACCATCCGCATCGGATGTGATATTTGCATTTGTGATCGTTGTTGTCGATCCATCCTTAACAAGAACGGTTGCATTAAGCCCGTAGAAGTTGCAGTTGTCTCCTCCGTCCGAATCTCCGCTTTTTGTAACGGTAACATTGGAAATCGTTACCTCATCGGAGGTTGATACAAGGATGGCACTTTCATCTGCCGTTGTGCTTGATATCGTTTCACCGCTTACGGTACCGGCCGATGCTACTTCTTTACTGCCGGTGTAATCAATATCAGCACTGCTTCCGCCGGGAGCTCCACCGGGTGCTCCACCGGGGCCTCCTTCCGGAGGTTCACCGTCAGGTTTTTCTCCTGTCGGAGGCTCGCCTTCGGGTCTTTCGCCTGCCGGAGGCTCTCCGTCGGGCTTTTCCATATTTGTATCTTCTTCACTCTGAGTTGTCTCGACCGAAACCGATTCTGTTGTATTGACTGATTCGGTCTTGCTGTTTCCGCATGCGCTGAATGTTAAGCTCATAATCAGTCCTGCCATTACTATCGCCATTATTTTTCTGCTTTTGATCATCGTATGTTTAACTCCTTTCATGTTGGGTTTGGGGTTCTTTCTTATATGTGCCATATTATAAGCAGATTGTGTTGCACTAGTGTCACAACTGTGAAAAGCCTGTGAATTTGCACGTTAAAAAAAACGCCCGGCAAAGCCAAGCGTTTCTTATATATAATATGTTATTTTTCCAAACTGTATTTATTCGGCATATACTCAATATGTGATCATCAGGTGCTCGTTTGCCACGTCATTGTAAACCCTGCATTTTCTGTCGCTGACATCATATACGTGAACTATGTCAGCCAGACCCTCGCCGGGTTCGAAATCAGCAACAAGATCCTTTGTAGTTTCCAGCTTCTTTGGCGAAAAACGGATGGTCTTCCCGTTTTTGAAGACTGCGGTATACAGGATCTCCGCTTCCACAAGGTCCTGAAAGATATGACTTCCGTATGACAGTTCCGGATTGTACCCGGCCTTTGTTTCTTCTGTCTCACAGATGATCTCATATGCACTTATATCTGAAAACGACGTCGGAACTCCCAGCTCGGGAGACGATGTTCCTACTCTTCCCGGAACGATCAGCATCATATGCTTTCCCATATCACGGTAATGCCAGTTGATCTTTCCGATCAGCTTGGCCACCAGATCCTTTTCCTTATATGGCATGCTGTAGTATTTGACCGGATCCACATATACTATGATATCCAGTTCCGTCGCTTTACACATTCCCATTGATGCACCTTTGCTCTCAAGCAGGATACTTTCCTCCGGTACATCCGCAGGAACAACACTTCCCGATCTTCCCTTCTGCACCTGAAGCGGTCGACACTGCAGCAGATCCACGGAATATTCCCCGCTCTCGGAAATATTGATCGTAAATTCGGTATCAACGGGATATTCATATTCTTCCTGAATACAATGGAGCAGGCGTTTCATCTGTTCCATCAGGGTTTTGTTTGCCACAAGTCCTTTGCAAGAAATGAATTTTACATCCCGTTTTCTTCCCATCTCCCGCAGCCTTGATTCCGCATCGAAGTCATGTTCAAAAAGAAGTCTGTCAAGATAATTCGGAATGTCCGGTTCGATATCCGAAAGAGAGAGTTTTTTCAGTGTATGCTCGGTCATATTGATGACCTCTGCCTTACCTTGAGAGAACTTGTGCTTATCTGCCGAAGAAGAATAAGATGTTTTCTCAGGCATGTCAAGATTGACGATCCTCGGATATGAACCCTCCGTTCTGTCTACGGCGGAAGTTCCGAGTCCCATTACAAGCCTCAGCATTCCCGCAGCAGGATCCGAATCCTTCATAATCCTGTAGGGACTGTATGAATAGCCTACGCCGGCAGCGCAGGGCATATAATTTGCCCCATAGTAAGAACCGGATACACGCTGGATCAGAAGCGCCATCTGCTCGTCACGTTTATCAAGGCCTCGCCTCTTACGATAGTCAAGGGCTGACAGACTCATTGAACTTGCATAAACAATCTTTATGGCATGTTCGAACTCATCGAGCCTTTCCTCGAGGTTTCCCCTGTTTACACAGAATACGGATTCATATTTCCCCGCAAACGCATTTCCGAAACCGTCCTCAAGAATGGAACTGGATCGGATGATATACGGATCCTGTCCGTAATATTCAATGATCCTGACAAACTGATCCCGCATGGCATCGGAAAAAGTGCCGCCCATTATCTTATCAGCAAATTCCTGCGCCAGTTCAAAATACCCTTCTTCCGTCCTTTGCTTTATCCTCGTATCCCAGAGGTTGTTATCAACTATATAGGTATAATAGAGGTCGGATCCCACGTAAAAAGAATCATGGGGTTCCAGCACTTCGCTGATGTCCGGCTCTTTATTCCTTATGATCGCTCTTGCCAGAAGCATTCCGCAGGCCTTGCCTCCGATCATTCCGGTTCCCACCATGTGGTCCCTTACCGCAAAATAATCCTCCGGTGTAAAATGCTTCTTTACCATCAGTCGCATCTTATCGTCTCTTGTCATCATGATGTCACACATCCGATGACATTCATCCGTTATGTCCGCGCCGCTTTCTTTAAGCAGTTTGACGCGATTGAAGTATCTGTCCCAGGAATCCGAATATTGTTCTTCCGCAGACCGCTGAGCCTTTCCCAGGGCCTGGTAGAATCTGCTGGATTTAACACCGTCAAGTATGGGCCTGAATTCGCCCGTTTCGGGATCATAGGTATGGGGCAGGAACATGGTATCGGAATTCCTGTTCCAAACCTTTTCCGGGCGGACATAAATGTTTTTATTATCCGAATAAACATCAAAGAAAAGCTGTGTGGTATCA
>JAEEGH010032581.1_pt1 | contig 10017 bp, 4 predicted proteins | sample 9134181 | NCBI WGS metagenome assembly JAEEGH01 (sample SAMN16246544, study PRJNA631951) | gut metagenome | biome: gut microbiome; feature: rumen; material: DP-attached | host: Bos | place: Iran: Karaj | collected 2018-10 | reverse complement strand
TCCCTGCTCTTTCATATAGAAGCATATCTCAGGAATCCTCTGGTATATCACAAGACGTTTCATCGAGTCGTGAATGTGCCATGCTTCCTCATCTTCAATCTCCGGATGAACGAAATGAAACCTCTCTTCGTTCCTTTCCCGGTTGTTGCGGACAGGTGTGTTCTCCATGTTATTACCCGCGGGCGCCTCATGTCGCATATCTATTATTTTGAGGACATCGTTGTCGAACTTCAGGTCGTATTTTTTGGCGAAGTTTTCGTCTATGAACATCGTCCCATAGTTGGTGATGATGATGCAGTTGCTTACTTCGCTGTTGGGCATAGAGATCCCTGACGGCTCTTCGCCGTCTTTTTTGTATTCCATTATATTTTTTGTTATTTGTCCCCTCTCGGGGGCGGATTAATTTTGGTGCTTTTGAAGTCGGCCGCAAAGGTACGGAAAAAGAATTGATCCGGCCAAATAAATGGCCAATTATTTTTGCCTAATTTTTTCGCTGTCACCGGATATTAGAGACGGCCAATCTCCTATAGTTTTGTTTATTAGCCGAATGTGAGAAATAAGAAAGTTTGCCCGTTTCGAAAATTTGCGCCTTATTTTTTCAAAACGGGGGGAAATGGAAGGTTTTTGATGTGTTTTTGGAGAAGAAAAAGAAAGAGGGAAGAATCACAAAGACCTTCCCTCTTCTACATCAAACCACAACCCCTGACCGGGAAGATTAGGAACGGCATCAGTTGTATCTTATCTTTCTTCTACATCAAACCACAACTTGCATGTAGCAGGCCATAGACCGTGTTGGGTTGTATCTTATCTTTCTTCTACATCAAACCACAACTTGCCCTTCTTCTTCAGGTCGAGGAACTCGGTTGTATCTTATCTTTCTTCTACATCAAACCACAACCGCTGGTCCTCGCGGTCGTTTTTGGCGTCTGTTGTATCTTATCTTTCTTCTACATCAAACCACAACATGCTCCAGACCAAGGTCTCGCCGGCATCAGTTGTATCTTATCTTTCTTCTACATCAAACCACAACAATGCATCAGATTCATAAACAAATACTGAGTTGTATCTTATCTTTCTTCTACATCAAACCACAACAGGCTTTGGATATATTCTTTGTTCTCCTTCGTTGTATCTTATCTTTCTTCTACATCAAACCACAACATCTGGGAGCGCATGGCGGTCAGCGTGCTGGTTGTATCTTATCTTTCTTCTACATCAAACCACAACTCTTTCCACAGCTCCGTGATATCGCGCTTCGTTGTATCTTATCTTTCTTCTACATCAAACCACAACGTGCGGATTTCGTTCACGGTGGAGGCGCCGGTTGTATCTTATCTTTCTTCTACATCAAACCACAACTGTAGAGGGCCCGTGGCTCTATCTTCGTCAGTTGTATCTTATCTTTCTTCTACATCAAACCACAACCTGTGTCGTCTTTCCCGCTGGAAATATTCAAGATACATGTCAATTTTCGTACAGGAAGTGGCTTTGATGCGTTTATTATTTGTGGTTAATGTAGGTTATATCTCCGAGAGGTGAAAGGATAAAATCCTGTCCTTCAACAAGGGCGTGAAAAGAATTATGCGTCAAAAGAATGAATGGACGCTTATCTTCCCCTATAACATACGCACCCATTTTAGGAGTTAAGTCTTTCACTTGTCTAGCCTCTTGACTATGTATTATTTTTATCACAACTCTTCGAGAAACGACATCATTTGTCAGACCTGTAATAACATACAATCTTGCAAGAGGACTTGTCAATGTTACTTTTCTGCTCTCTTCTTTATCCAACAGCAACACGTGCTGTCCTATTTTTAGATTATAAATCAGCGACATTCCATTTTTCTCTGCTGGCAGAATATCTTCGTGCTTCTTGGCTCTCTTGGCTGCATCAAGCACATTGACCACCTCGAAGTCGCGCTTCACCTTACCGTTCACCGTCCCCTCATAGATGCCGATACAGTAGTTGCCATCGTTCTTGACGTGATACGAGTGCTTATAATCCTTCGGACCCTTGTCACGCTGCATGCGAATATCAATGGGCGTCTTCACGTCGTTGGCAAAACAACGCACCTTCTTAATCGGCGTCTTGCCTCCCAAGAAGATGCCTTCTTTCACTGCCTCTTTCAGTCCCAAACGGTCTGCTGCCTCCTGCACCGCAGAGCGAACCGCATCATCGACAATGTTCTTGATGTCTTTGGCTTCCAGATTTTCCAAAGCAATGCGTTTCACGTAGCGCACCTCTCCGTCGCGCTCGATGGCGCCGTAGTAGGTATCCATATGCAAACTGCCGCGCACGCTGTCACCCGTAGCCAGGTGTTTGCCGCTCAGAGTCTTAACGCGCTTCTTGGCGGCTTTGAGGGTGTTGTCTTTAGTGTCGTGCACAATCAACAACTCATCATAAAGAGCTTTGACGTCTTCCGTGAATGTGGGCCAAGGCTTCTCGAACTGCGGAATGTCGCGACGCTCGCCTCTGCGGAACTCTTCTTCGGCCTTATACCATTGTGCCATAAGGTCATACTGACGTTTGCCAATGCAGGCTATAACAATGGCGTCTACGCAGTGGTGTGCATGATTGTCGCGTGACTTCTTCTCGTATTCTTCTTGCAGGCCCCACATCTTGCGGCACTCCATTGTGGTGGTGCCCTTCACGGTGAAGATCTGACGCTTGTCTGGATTCTGCGCATCGTGGAAATAAGTCTTCAAAAAGAGTCCAGCATACTTGGAAATTAAACCTATGCCGGCGCCTTGACGACGGGCGAAGCCTTCAGGCACTTCCGTCATCGTGAAGCGCTGGTACTTACCTCTCCAATAGTCTCGCTCTATCTGCAAGCGATGCTTCTTCTGAATGCGGTTGTCGTTGCTGTTCTTGTCGGCGCTGCGTCCTTTCTTCAGTCTGTCCACATCTTTGGTCAGAGCTTCGTAACGCTCTTTCCAAGGCTCTATGCGCTCCAAAATCTCCTCATAGTTATCCAGTTGGGAGGGCATCTTAGCCTTCTTTGTGTAGCGGTTGAAGTTGAGCTCACAGAGCGTCATATTCTCCATCGTGCTGTCGCCACCTACGCTGCGCGGAATGGTGTGTTCGATATCGTATTTAGGTTTGGGGCCAATGAAGTCACACACTTCGAACGTCTTGCCCGTGTAAAGGCAAACGCCCTCTTGCTCTATCCAAAGCTGATATTTAAGCACATCGGTGTCTGTCGGCTCAATGTCCTTACCCGTTTGTTTCTTATAGAGTTGTTTGATTTCCTCTTTGTATTTTGCACGCTCCTTTTCGCGTGCTCTCTGTACGTCATTGATGGCCTTGCGCTTGTTGGCATCGTTGAGCTCTCGGGCATATTCGATATGCACTTCGGTAGAGGGCGAGACAACACCTTCAAGAATGAGCTTATTGATCACCTTGCGCACCTCATGCAGCGAACGCATGGCCATCGGGTTGCGTACAGCGTTGGTCATCGGGCTGCCCAGGAGAATGACGCCGTCCTTGTTCGGACGCGCATCGGGATAGGTCTCAATGATGGAGGGGTGATAAAGCTTTTCAGCAGCCTCGTCCGTCACGCCGTAGTCCTGCATAAGCAGCTGTTTGATGCAGAACTCAAACGTACCTTCCATATTCTTGATTTCGTCGCGCGGCGTGGAGAGAATGTGTTGCACTTCGTTGAGGATGTGCTCCCGTTTGGCTTCGTCATTCCACACTTGCGGGCCTACAATGTTGGGGATGTTGGCCATAAAGGTGGCGTGCGGCACTATCAAGCCCATACGCAGGAAAGGCAGAATGTTGCGAATGGCCTTGATGCTCAACGAGGCATAGTCGCGCTTGAGCTTAATCTCGGCAAACTTCTTGGCCTCTTCTTCGTTGAGCTGCAACTGCTTCTGGGCAAATTCCGTCAACTTCTCGTTGCTGTCGAAGAAGAAAAGCACGTTCCAGATATCGTTGACGATTTCGTCCACAGTCTTGGCCGTTCCGTCTTTCTTCGTGCTGTGAGCATACGTCTCGGCGATGGCGGTCTGCCAATCCTCGCCAAAGATGCTGCGCAGCTGAGCCGCAGTCGGACATCCGCTCACGTTCTGACTCATGCGGTAGTTGAATACATACTGCTCGTTACCAGGGTCGTTCTTGCTCCTGTAGTTCTTCTTGCCGGCAATGGCTTTGGCGATATCCTCAAAATCAAAGTCGGGCTTCGACTTGCGGTAGAAGAGCGGCTCGATCTTCTGCAACTCACTTTCACTCAGGGGGCGGAACTCTGTATCGTAGGGCCCCTTCACACGAACATTATTGATGAAGCCCAACTTACGGAACTCCTCAAAGAGCGGATGCGAAATCGGGCAACGGGGTTTATCTTTCTCCTGCGTGCATTTACCGACGCCTTGTCTCTGCGACTTGAGCGGACGCTGGAAATAGAGCGCGCGATAGAGCTCATGCTGCATCTCGTCCGGAATGCCCTGTTGGGCACAAATGGCCTTAAACTCATTGACGTATTGCTCCTCGCGGTCGATATAGCGCGTACGGATACGGACGCCATTGCCTTGTTCCTTATAGAGCTTGTAGAAAAATTCACCCAAATACTGACAGCCTGCAGCCTGCATCTCCTTCGTCAAGTCGGCAATACCGGCCTTCACTGCGCCGCTTTCTTTATCGTCGCTCTCCTCCAGGCGATTGCTCTTGAAGCCTCGGCGTTGAGCCAGGTGATAGATAGCACGACCGAAAGTAAAGCGCTCCGCTTCCTTGTTGAAGTCCAACTTCTCCGTCAGGCAGATATAGCGGTCGTGATAGGGATTCTTGTCCTTCTTCTCATCGGTGCGCTGCCAAAGCATAAACTCGTCTTTGAGAGGATATATCTTGCGCGTGTGCCACAGCTTCAGGTCTTCTTCCGAGAGGGCGGGACAAAGGTTGTATTTGATGAGCGCCTTCAGCGCCTCAATCTTACGCAAACGGCGACGGAAATACTGGCGACGCAGAGCGCGATGAGCGGTGCGTTCAGCCGCTTTGGAGGACTCAATGCCCTTCTCCACTTTCACTCCTTCCTGAAAGAGAAGCACCCCCTTCTTCACGAGGCTGTAAGTCCCCTTGTCGTCCCGATCAACAACGGCCCATCCGAGGCTGTTTGTACCGGTGTCGATGCCTAAAATGCGTTTTTTCATGTATTTTTTTTGATTTTTATTTTGTCATTTCAAATTAATCTCATACTTTTGTGCTCAGAATAATTCATTCTACATCTTATCACAATAAGGCTATATGCCGAAGGAATTATCCTATGACCCTTCTTCTGGAAGGGTCTTTTTTTGTATATAACTTGAACAAATCTTCATGATATTAGGTTAAATCGCCGCCAAAGTTACGAAAAACAAATTTCACTGCCAAGAAAAATTCACAAAAATGTGCGCCGTCACAGGATAATAGAGACGGCGATAATTGAAAATTGATAATTGACAATTGACAATTTAGAGTTTTACTCTACCACTTCCCACGTCGTTTCGGGATAGCGGCGCATGTAGATATCGAAGTCTTTGGCCGGGACAAGAGTCACTTCGAAGACGTTGTGCTCCAGTTCCTTCTGCGTGTGGTGGATGGGCAGCGTGCGGATATAGTGCGCATCGCTCTCGCTGGCATGCACCATGATACGCTTCGGCTGTTCGCCGGCCGGGCAGAAGACGCCGAAATAAGGCTTGAAAAACTCATCGGCATCGAAGTCCTTGAGCAGCTTGCAGCGCAGCGTCGTGATGCTGACACTGAGCATGCGGTCCAAGGCGAACGTCTGCAGCCCGATACCCTTACAGCCCAAGGGCTGCAGCTTGACGTCGTCCTCGCTCATCCACTTCACGGCGAAGAGATACCAACGGCCCTCAAAAGCCTTCAGCGCATGAGGCGCCAGGATGCAGTCGTAGGGGGCGACATCGTCGAACTTCTGATAGGTGACGCGCAAGAGGCGCTTGTTGCGCATGGCCAGGCCGATGGTCTTCAGGAAGTTGCTGCCGCGGGGGATGCGGACGGCCTGGATGCGGGAGCCCAAGTCCTTGAAGGTCTGCAGGAAGTCGTTCTCCAGAATGTTCGTCACCATCTGCTCGGCAAAGCCGGTCGGCATACCCTTCGTGTCGCACAGGCGGTATTTGAAGTCGGTGGCGCCAAGGTGCACGGTGGCGATGTTGAGGCCGAGGGACTTGCGGAAGGAGTCGAGATATTTGTAGAGGCGGCGACGGTCGTCAAGGACTCTCTCGCCCTCGCGCTTGAGCACTTCGTTGATGTCCTCGCGCCGGATGCCCTCCGGATGGTGGAGCAGCATCTCAAGAATCAGTCGGTGGGTGTTGGTGAGTTTCATGAAATACAGGATTTGAGTTAGTTTCCGCCCCAAAGTTACAAAAAACTTCCGACTTTGTGTCCTTAATCCCCGAAAATATTCTATCTTTGCAACGAATGGCTTGCATTAGAATTATTTTTTTTGCCATCAAAGCCATTTCATGGTATTAGACAATTCCCTCGCCGCTCCGCTTGTGAAAGTAGAGCGGTTTTTTGTTATCCACACACATTTTAGGAAGACAGCATTTTTTTGTTTCGTGACAAATGTGACAAATGTGACATCGAAATTTTGTGGCCCGAAAAAAGCCACCCTCAAACGAAGGTGGCTTAAATTTGTTTTCGGGAACTTTGGGAAGTTCGGGAAGTGGTGGCTTAGTGAGCAATCAACCTTACCACTCTTCTGCCCAGATGTCGCGAGAGGTGATGCGCTCATCGATAACCTCACGGGCGCCGAAGTCTCCCGGGTATATAATGCGGTCATCGTCATCAACACTCAAACTGGCGTTAGAGGCTTGCATCAGGTCCTCACAAATATAGGACATTACCACCGTGTTCACTGGCTTTATATATGTCTTTTTCATTTCCTTATCCTCCTTATTTAACGATTTGACCATTGGCACGATACTTCACGCCGTTTCTCACAATCACAATCTGGCCGTCCTCAAGGAACTTGCCGTCCTGCTGCACGCCGTCCTCCGTCTCAGCAAAGGCACTGATACCTGTAGGCGCTTCGCCATCGAAGGAAATATCGAGACGGGCTCCCGCTCCCTCACTCACCTTCAGGTAGGCCTTGTCTGCAGGGATGGCAACGTCACTGGGGTCGAACAGGCCGAATGTCAGCGTATTCTTCTTCAGGCCGAAGTAGTTGTAGCCGCTTTCAGGAGAGAATGTCGTACCGGCCTCGTTCACATAGAAATCATTGCCTGTGACAGTCGTTCCGGCTCCTGCAACAGGAATGCTGTACGACGCGCTCTCGTCACCCTTGAGCAAGATGCCGGTGTATGCCGGTACAGCCTGGCTCAGTTCCGTGAATGTCACGGTAGAACCATCCACGGCAGCCTTGTAGGCCGTCAGACCGTCGGGCAGGTTTGTCAAGTCGAGAGGATAAGGGCTGGCAAACGTAGAGTAACCGTTGGAGCCGAGCGTTGCGGACACAGGCGTTCCGTTGTATTCCAGGTGGAAATTGTCAACGCAGGTCCATGCCTTGGTGTTGGCGCAGCGGTAGCCTATGGTCACGGCAGCATCCTCGCCCAGCACGGCATTCAAGGTGTTGGGATAGAGGCCGGCAGCAAGATAGCTGTTGGCTGCCGCCGAACCGTCAGGAATGTAGAATGAAGCTCCAGTGGGCCTTGCACCACCCTTGCTGTCATCTGTCACGCTCTGCACATCGAAGAGGTTCATCACCAGATTCTCATTGCTGTTCAGGTAGAACGTACCGGTAACTATTGATGTTCCGCCAGTGTAATCCGGGTAGGCGGTGTTCATCGGGCTGTTGGTGCGCTCGAAGCCGTCCATGGTCAGCGTATATGAGCCGGCCGGCAATGTATAGGGCAAGGTCTGCGAGAGGTCGAAGTCGGACTGATAATAGCGCATCACGCCATTGGTGACACCTGCTGTCGTACCGCTTACCAAAGTCTCATCCCATGCTTTCTTATAGTCAATGTCGGAGAAGTCGCTGTTCTGTATCATCCACGTGAGGTCGAACCCGGCTCCAGGATTAATACTTACGCTCTTCATCCATGCAGCTGCGGCGCTCCACAGGGTGCTTTGTGCGTTACTGATGGCGTCAGTCGTCACGGCACCCTCCACTGCTGCATTCTGTGCTGAGAGGACGCTGTTGTATGCCGACGTTGCATCGGAGGGGTCGGTGTATTTCGATGTTTGACCAATGAGACTCGTGTTGATGTTCCCACGGAGACTCTTGTAGGCAGCATAGGGAGCCACATAGGCTTGGGCTGTCGTCGTGGCATCCTCTATGGCACTGATGGCTGTTTCGTATTCACTTATAGTGCTCCAGGCTTTGTTGTACTCGTACACCACAGCATTCAGAATTTCTCTCTGCGTCGTAGGCAGGTCAAGAGCTTCGGCTGCAGCCACAGCAGTCTCCAACTGCGTCACATAGGGACCGAGATCCTCCGGCGAGAAATAGTATGTCAGGCGCACATTGTTGAAGCATATCCAGTTGGGATAGTCTCCTGCGCTGTAGCTGGGCACGTCAATCTTGATGTTGAGTTTTCCGTCATCGCCCACCCATGTGTAGAGCGTATGGGTGTATTTGCTTCCCTCATCGAACTCGCCCTGTATCTGACTTCTCGAGGTGGGTTTCGAGTGGTTGTCTGTGGAGATGGCATACCAGTCCTTGATGAGCACCTTGTTGTCGTTGGCCTCCACGTAGGCGTTGGAGAAGCGGTATCCGCCCTCGCCGAATGTCACGCAGCGCGCCAGTACGGAAGCCCTGTAGAATGCCTGCACGTCCACCTTGTAGAAACCGGGAGCGAGTCCCGTCACCTGCTGGCTCACATTGGCCTGCGTGCCGGCCGCGTTCTGTATGCGGTAGTCTCCGTTGCTGATGGCCGCACCATGGATGTTGTTCACCGTCCATCCCGTCGTGTTCGTAAACATCGTGGGGTTTGTGATGCTCGACGTCTTGTCTGTAGACGACATAGCGGAGAGTTCGGTTTCCAGTTGTGCTATCGAGCTCACCGTCAAACCGCCCTTTGCTCCAATGGCTGCGATGCGTGCGTTCTCAGCAGCATCCACGATGGCTATCTGCTCGCTCGCGCTCTTCCATTGCCACAGGGCTGCGTTCTCCTCGCCGTCCACCAGCACCAGTCCTCCGTTCTCGTCTATGGCTATATAGTAGCCCTGCGTGGCGTAGGCCGGCTGCTCCGGTTTTGCCTCGTGGTCATAGATGCAGCGCAAGAGTATTCCGTTTTCGGTCTCCTTTGCAGCCCATTTATGGTAGCTCGTACCGGCACAATCCAATCCGCTTGCCACCACGCGAAGATACCTGCCGTAATAGTCGCACATCTGCAGTCGCAGATACGTGTATCCGCTGAACTCGGAGGCACTGCCTTCGTTTCTTATTTCCACGGGCACGCCGTAGTCATCCACCTTGGCACCGCTGTTGGACACTGTTGTCACACCATGACTTAGGAACTTTCCCGTAGCGGCATTGTACAGATAGCCGATGTCACCCGTAGTGGGCAATGCGGCCATCGTTGCCAACGGCACCAACACTAAAAATAAAACCAAACTACAGAACAAAGTAAATTTTCTCATAGCATAATGTCTTATTAAGGTTAATAACTGTTTTTTTCAAAAAACTGTCACAAAAATATATTTTTTTCTTCAAATAGCCAACACAAAGCCCTAAAAAAAAGCAAACACAGGCAAAAGCGTTACAGTGTTACAGTGTTACAGTTCCCAAACCCATATCAAAAGGGTCAAAAATATACTCTATATTTATTAAATATAGAAGTTTTTTTGGGGTGGAAAATAGCCTTTCGAGAACTGTAACACTGTAACGCTGTAACGCAGTGGAGCAGTTCCCGAAAGTGCCCCTCAATTTTTTTTTGAAAATTTTCCGCCCCGATTCGTAGACCGCAATGTCGCTGTCGTACCTTTGCAGCGTCAAAAGTTCTCCTGCAGAGCGTCTGCGCAGCGCCTGCAGGACAGCGGAAGATATCAATTATCAACATCCGCCCGAGGCGAGCGCCGCA
>JAEEGH010032579.1_pt1 | contig 10017 bp, 3 predicted proteins | sample 9134181 | NCBI WGS metagenome assembly JAEEGH01 (sample SAMN16246544, study PRJNA631951) | gut metagenome | biome: gut microbiome; feature: rumen; material: DP-attached | host: Bos | place: Iran: Karaj | collected 2018-10 | reverse complement strand
GGACTCCGTAGACTGGATCGGCAGGGGCTATCTCCATCCGGAGGTCATGATTACGCACGTTGGCGGGCTCCCCTCCGCCGCGCAGGCGACTCTCGACCTCCCGACGGTGCCAGGCGGCAAACGGCTCGTCTACACGCACGTCGACATGCTCGACGCTCTCTCTTGCTTCTTCGCGAACATCCCTGCGAACATCACGGTGAAGCGCGAGAAGTACTACCAGACGCTTTTCTACGCGGTGTTCGTGCTGATCGGCGCGCGCACGCACGCCGAGTGCTGGACGAACCGCGGGCGCGTGGATGCCGTGGTGGAGACGCCGTGCGGCATCTATGTGTTCGAGTTCAAGCTGAACGGCACGGCTTCCGCCGCGCTCGCGCAGATCAAGGAGAAGGGCTACCACGAGAAGTATCTCCGCAACGGCAGAAAGGTGACTCTCGCCGGCGTCGCCTTCGACGCCGAGATGCGCAACCTCTCCGACCGGCAGATCGAAGTCGCTGCAGATACTGGCCGTATTTGCGCATGCGTGCCCTGATGGCGAAGGGAATGCCGGCAGAGCAGATCAGGGGATGTTTCAAGCGGAACTCGTGGGACAGGCAAGATGGCAAGGCGCGTGAAAAGAGCGAATGGCGGGCAAGCGGCCGGGACGCGCGATTCCGGCTATCTCGCGCTCTACAGGCCGATTGACAACTTCGACCTTCGCTGGGGGCTGAAGGTCATGGACGCAGGCTACACGAACATAAGGCCGGGCGACGACTATCCGGCGCGGCATCACCCTGCCCCTTACATGTTCACGTGGAATACCGGGCGGCGCCTGTCAAACTACCAGATCGTGTTCATCGGACGCGGCGAGGGCGTCATCGAGACGGAGAATGGCGGCACGGCCGAAATCAAGGGTGGCGACGTGTTTGTACTCTTCCCCGGCGAGTGGCATCGCTACCGCCCGAAAAGGGACATTGGATGGACGGAGCGCTGGTGCGGGTTCTCCGGCGCATACGCCGAGCAGATCATGGGGGCGTTCTTCTCCGTAAAGTCCCCCGTCGTGAGAGGTGCGGATGCGACCGCCGTAAGGCGGCGGCTTCGGCGTATCGCCAGGCTTTTCAAGGAAGGGCGCACGGCATGCGTTCCTCTCCTTGTCGCCGAGACGGTCGGCCTGTTGACCGACACTGCGCCGTTCGCCGCGCAACGAAACCAGTCGTTTTCGTCCGCCATCGGCAATGCGTGCGACGAGCTGGCCGCCCGCTTCGACGAGAGCATCGACCTTGAAGACCTGTCGCGGCGGCATGGCATGAGCTATCCGCTGTTCCGGAAGCTCTTCAAGGCGCAGACCGGATTTTCTCCCCATGCCTACGTCGTGGAGATGCGGCTCAACCGCGCAAAGGCCCTCCTTCACGAAACGTCGCTTTCGGTCGAGGACATCGCACTCTCCGTCGGATTTTCGTCCCACGCATACTTCTCCGCAGCGTTCCAAAAACGGCTCGGCCTTTCGCCCAGTTCTTGGCGCGTATCAAAAACCTAAAATCCGTATCAAAAATCGTGGCTTGCCAGTGCAGACGGCGTGTGAGATAATACATGCTGGTTTGGGGAGCTATCGTTTCTCATCGACCATGGACTGAACAGGATGACTGGACAAGAATGTGAATACGAAAACAGGCAAGGAGCGAAAGCAAATGAGCAAACTAGCAAAAATGAGCAGAATTGGGGGGCGCGAATTATCGCTTAAATCTCTCCTCGTTGGAGGTATCGCGATGAGTGGCGCATCGGTAGGGACGGGCTTTGTCCCGTCCGCCATTGGGAAAATCGCGCTTGTCGCGGCCGCAATCTGCGTAGCGGTGGCGCCCTTGACGTCGCGGGCGGATTCGCTCGTCACGCCGGTGGCCGCCACGGCGCAGAGCTGGTACTCGTACGGAGCCACGGAATGGCGTTCGCCGGTGAACGTGATCAACAGTTCCGGCATGTCCACGTTGCCCGTGACGAAGGACAGCACTGCATCCACGGCGTGTTCGTTCGGGATGTGGTTGAGCAATGGCACGCAGGCGACCTGGATCATGTTCGACATGGGAGAGGTGATGACGCTCACCGGCCTTCGCGTGTGGAACTACAATGAAGTGCGCAGTTCCAACAGAGACTATTTCAAACGCGGAGTCAAGACGTGCGAACTGCGCTACGGCGGCCCCGACATGCTCGCGAACGGCGACACCTACGCCAAAGCCGGCGCATGGGGTGCGCTCGCCGGGACGCTGACGTTCGCGTGCGGTACCGGGCAGAACGGCCTCGCCGGAGAGGATGTGGAGTTCGCCGAGCCGATCACCACTCGCTACGTTATGCTGCGCGTTCTGGACAACTACGGCGTTGACAGCTACACCGGCCTTTCCGAGGTGCGGTTCTACGCCCGTGCGGTGCAGCGGTGGTACGCGGAGGGGGCAAGTTCAGCGGCCGCCTTCACAGTGATGTCCGACGATCTTCTCCAGACCGCAGTCGCGTCGGTGGACGACAATCTTACGATAAGCGAAGCGAACGTCGTCCATACCACGAACGACACCTACCAGACGAGCGACGCCTCGCGCCTCACGGACGGCACGTTCGGTCCGGCGGGTGCCGTGGGCGGCCTCTGCATACAGAGCGGCACGGTGACGTACAACCTCGACACCGCCGCCGTTCCCGGCGGCTACGACGTTTCACAGGTGCATGTCTATACCGGGTGGGCAACGAGCGGAGGACGCGAGAATCCGTCGTTCACGCTTCTGTACAAGCGAGTTGGAGAGAGCGAATTCACTCAGGCTGGCGCGGGGTACTACGTATGCACGATCACGGGAACCAAGAACAATCGCCATGCATGCCTCAAGATGAAGAACCTTGGGCTCAGAGGCGTGGAGGCGCTGCGCTTTGACTTCTACGGCGCCACCGACGGCAGAGGACAGCAGAACCTCGGCGTCGGCTACAAGGAGATCGACGTGCTGCGGGACCGCTACACGATGTTCGCGCCTGTCGCCGCCACGTCCGAGAACTACTATTCAAGCGGCAACGACGTTCGGTCGCCGCTTCACGCGATTGACGGGTCCGGAATGTCGTCCGCTTCCGGAATCGAGGTGGACGGAGTCACTGCGAGCACGGCGTATTCGAGCGTCGTCTGGCTGAGCAATAACACGAAGCCCACATGGATTGCTTTCGACCTTGGCGCTGTGCGGACCGTCAAGGGCTTCCACCTCTGGAACTACAACGAAAACGGGTATTCGACCCGTGGCATCAAGACGGCGGACATATACAAGGGCGATGCGATGCCTGCGCAGGGCACAGCATACGCTTCCTCCGGCGCCGCATGGGGTGCGCTCGTGCAAAGCATGTCGTTCAGCAAGACGCCGGGGAACGTGAACGACGCGGGCAATGACTACTTCTTCGACGTGCCGGTCACGACGCGCTATCTGCAGTTCGCCATTTCGGAGAACCACGGGACAGAGAATTACACTGGAATCTCAGAGATCGTGTTCTACGCCGACGACGGCGACGTGGCCGTGACGCGGCGCGATTCGGGGCTGAAGGAGGTGCCCGACGCGCTCGGCAAGACCGTGACCGCCGCCGAGGGAACGGGCACGGCGGCGCCGCTCACGCTCGCGGCGGAGACAACGAGCATCGACACGTTGAGCGTAGAGACCTACGACGGCCCGGTGCAGATAGATGCGAGCGGCAAGACGCTCGCGCTCGGGAACATCGAGATTCCCTTCGGGACCGCAGGACTTGAGATCATGTCTGGTGACACGCTCACGGCCGTGCAGGGCAAGCGCAACTGGATGGTATGGAATGCCGACAGCGACCTGACGATCCATGGAACAGTCGCCGATAACGCCGATGGGGCCGTGGCGCTCAAGAAGACCGGCTCCGGCACGGTGACGATCGACGGCACGGACACGCACCAGGGCGATACGTTTTACAACGGCGGCGGCTATCGCCAGACGGGAGGCACGGTCGATACGCGCGGGGCGACGTTCACGGGCGTCGTCTGCGAGTTCGTAGGCGGCACCTCGCGGGCGACGACCGGGATTGCGCTCAATTCGTCAGCAGTGTCCGTAGCCGGGCCGCACTCCGGGGAGTGGAGGTTCATAAACTTGGCTTCGGCCACCTCTTCGCTCGCCGTCACGAATGGCGGCGTCTTGAAGGTGGGGTACTTCACGGGCGGACCTCTGGACTTTTCGGTCATGCTCGACGGCGGCACGCTTGGCACAAGCGCGCTTGGCGCGGCGACGCCGTGGCTTCCGGCGTTTGGCGCTGTCGCCGTGGGCGCGAACGGCGCGACGTTCGACATGTCCGGCGGCGGCGGCGTGGTGGAGGCTTCGATTACGAACGCGACAGCGGGCGCAATCCGCAAGACAGGCGCGAACACGCTCACGCTGAAGCGGCGCGTGGAGGGCGCGGGCCCGGTGAGCGTGGAGGACGGAACGCTCTCGCTCTCGCTTCCCGCGCCGATCATCCACTATGACTTCGACACGATGTCCGGCACTGCGATGTCCAACCTCGGCACGGGCGGCGCGACGTACAACGGCGTCATATCCGGCTCGCCGACGGTCGTGGACGGCGTGGGCGGGAACGCATTCTCGTTTTCGGCCAACGTGGATGCCGTGGTGACGGCGAACGCCGTCCATCTGCGGCATTACACGTACGCCGCGTGGGTGAAGTCGGCGGGCGCATACACCCCGGCTTCGCGCATCATCGTGGGCGGCGACTACGCATTGAGAGAGACGGGCGGTTTTCTCGGCTATCTCGGCACGGACGGATCCCATTTCTGGGTGTTTGCCCGCAATGTCGGCAGAGACGACGCCCCTGCCAGTACACGCACCCATTCATACGCCGATGCGGAAAACTGGCACCACATCGCCACCTCCTACGACGGCAGCACGGTGACGCTGTACATTGACGGCGAACTTGCCGAATCGCACGCGGCCAACTTCTACGGAGAGTCGGTCTGCACGGTGAAGATCGGCTTCGGCAACAACATCAACGCCAACAGCGCCGAATACTGGAACGGCGCGATGGACGAGGCGTACGTGTTCGACCGGGCGCTCTCGGCGGACGAGGTGGCGATGCTGAAGGAGAAGTCGTGGAAGGCGGTGAACGTGCTCGATCCCGGCACGGAGCTGAGCATTGCCGCCGGGGCGACGCTTGATCTTGACGGAGTGGACCAGACCGTCTCCACGCTTACGCTTGGCGGGCATCTGCGCCGTCTGGGCCCGACGACGTGGGGCGCGATTGGCAGCGGAGCCAAGCATGAGACGGACATGATCACCGGAGACGGAATCCTGCGCGTTCTCGGTCCTTCGCGCTCCGGCCTCACCCTGGTCGTCAGGTAAGCAGGTGGCTATTCCTATGGTGCTCCAGGCACTCTGGAAGGGTTCATGATTTTCGTAAAATAGCCTCGGCAACGGACGGGAATATGGGGGGGGGATGGATTTTGGTGCTTAATCGGCATCTCAATGCCAGATTAAGCACCAGAATCAGCAAATCAAGCATGACAATTGACTTAATCCGATGGGGACTATGTATGTCATGCGGAAGTTAAACATCTTTTCGACGAGTTGTAGAAAGTGCCACAATTCGTCACGAAAATATAGTATAATACATCATGTTGCGTCGTGGAGGCGCAATGCGTCGCGTGTCAAAAACCTAGAATCCGCATCGGAAATCGTGACTTGCCAGTGCAGACGGCGCATGAGATGATGCATGTTGTTTTGGAGCATCATCGTTTCTCCACGACCATGTACCGGACAGGATGACTAGACAAGAATGGCTATCATAAGGCTAAAAGCGACTGATTTGTTCAAGGCGCGGGCTGTCGTGCTCGGCGCGGCCTTTCTGCCGTTAATTGCCGCGGCCGACATGCGCGACGACTTCCGTTCGCCGCAGGGCGCGGTGCGCGAGAACACGGGGCCGCTCTTCTGGATGCACGGCACGGAGACGGAGGCGCGGCTCAGGGAGTACGTGGGCCGCGTGGACGAGAGCGGGCAGGGCATCCTCACGATCGAGTCGCGCCCGCACGTCGACTGGATGCGCGAGGGGTGGTGGCGCGATGTGGACATCGTCCTCGACGAGTGCAAGAAGCGCGGCGTGAAGATGATGGTGTTCGACGACTACTGGTGGCCGAGCCAGGGCATGGGCGGCAAATACCCCATCCCGGAGGAGTACCAGTGCCGCGACATCAAGGCAGATGTCTACGCGAATGGCGAAGCGCCCGAAACGGCGGCGAACGAAATCTGCCGTGTTGTCGCGTCCGAAACGGGCACGGGCGTGTTTCGGCTTGGCCCGGACGGCGACAAGACCATCGTTTACTCCTGGTTTGTGCCGCCGAACGGCAAGGTGGAGGGGCTTGGCAGCCGACAGGGAAGCTTCCCGTATGTGAACGGACTGGACGAGGAGGCGGTGGATTGGTTCCTCGCCACCTACTACCAGCCCTACTACGACCGCTACAGGTCTGCGTTCGAGGACGGCACGATACCCGGCTTCTTCTTCGACGAGCCCGAGACGATGGGCGTGTGGGGGGCTGCGCTCGAGCGCGAGCTTGCGGCGCGGGGCGAGGACGTCGGCGAACTGCTTACGGCGTTCAAGTTCAAGCTCGCCGACCCGGAGGCGCAGGCGCGCGCGTTCTACCGCTACCACGACGCCCGCGTCGAAGTGTGGGGGCGCACGATGTACGGAAGGCATAGCGCGTGGTGCGAAGCGCACGGCGTGTTCTCCAGCGGGCATTTCATGGAACACTCCGACAGCTTCTACAGCCTTGCGATGTGCGGCGGCAATGTGATGCAGCTCATGAAGCATGTGACGGTGCCGGGCGTCGATCTCGTCGGTCGCCAGTACTTGCCCAGCCAACGCGAGAATAAAGGGCGTCAGGCCGCGTATGGCCAGATGCCGAAGTACGCCTCGTCCGCCGCGCACGTCTACAACCGCCGCAACGGACTGAACTGGTGCGAGATATTCGGCGCGTACGGGCAGGACATCACCTATCCGCAGATGAAGTGGCTCTGCGACTGGCACCAGTCCCAGGGATGCTACTACATGATCCCGCACTCGTTCAACCCCAAGGCGCCGTACGACACCGACTGTCCGCCCTACTTCTACAACGGCGGCTACGAGCCGCGCTACCCGCTCTTCCGCGTCTGGGCCGACTACAACAACCGCTGCGCCATGCTGCTCTCCGAAGGCGAGCACGTCTGCACGATCGCGCAGTGCGTGCCCGGCATGAGCTTCCACGTGGGCGAGACGATCCGTCCCGAGATGTTCGCCTTCGCGATACAGGACGCGCAGCTCGACAGCGACTGGCTGGGATATGACGCGGTCGAATCCGCCATCATCGAGAACAACCCGCGCACGGGCCGTCCCTCTCTGCGTACCGCCAACGGCAAGGAGCATTATGACATCCTCACGCTCCCGGCCACGGAGTATGTGCCTTTCGCGACGCTCGAGAAAGCGCTCGCCTTCGCGGCGGCCGGCGGCGTGGTCGTGGGCTACGGCATCCGTCCGCGCAACACCCCGACGCGCGGCAAGAGCGCAGAGGACGTCATCCAGCTGGTCGCCGACATCTTCGCCCAGCCGGCCGCGTTCTTCATCGAAGGGGAGCCGAACGGGGCGCAGCTTCGTGCCGCATTTGCGAGGCCCTATCCCGGCACGGACCAGCCGCTTGCCGTGCGGGAACTGGACTTTGTCGGTCTTTCTTCCGAGGACGGACGGATGCTCGCGCTCAACCATTACGAGAAGAACGGCGACACCGTCTATTTCATCGCAAACCAGGACGCCGCCCGCCGCCGCGATCTCACGGTGCGCGCGAACGGCGCGGCCGAGCAGGCCGAGCTGTGGGACCCGATGCAGGGGACGGTAGAACGCCCGGCCATCGAGAACGGCCTGATCAAGCTTGCGTTGGAGCCAAGCGAGGCCGTGTTTCTTGTGTGGCCGAAGAATCCTTGCGCCTCGCTGCCGGTGCGGATGGAGCGTCCGGCGGGCGGGATGATCGCTTTGGCTGCCACGGAGAGCGTCACCCCGGTTGTGATCAATGCCGAGGACGAGGACCCCGTGCTGTTTTCGCTGGAGGGGGCGAAATGGATATGGCATCCGGTCAATCCCAGAGCGGAGGGAGAGGTGACGTTCCGCGCGTCCATCGATGTTCCGGCGGCGGTGGAGGCCCAGCTGATCTTCGCCTGCGACAACGCGGCGGAGGTGTTTGTGAACGGCCAGAAGGTCGCCGAGCAGAAGGACGGCGGCGCGCCTGACTATCCGGGCTGGCGTACGCCAACCAGGGCCAAGGTTGCGCTGAATTCCGGCGCCAATGCAATCTCCGTCAAGGCCACGAATCCGATTCCCGGCCACGCCGGCTTCGTCGCGGCGTTCACCTGGCCGGGCGGCGCGTTACGGACCGGTGCGGGAGACTGGGAGGTCTCGCGGGATGGCGGAGCCTTTGTGAAGGCGGGTGAAGTGTGTACGTATGGCGGTTCGCCTTGGGGAAGGCTCGGCGAGAAGCAGAAGATAACATTCAGTCCCTTTTCGGAGAGCGTCGCGACAGACTGCACCTTCAAGCTGCCTGCGGTCAAGCAGGGGGATCGCGTATATCTGGTCTGCGACGAAGTCGCGGGCGAGAAGAGCGCGGCGGTCACGGTGAACGGCGCCTACGCGGGCGGTTTCATCGGCGCGCCGTATCGCCTGGACATCTCGAAATCGGTCAAGAAGGGCGAGAACACCCTTCAGATGAAACCTTTCCGCGTCACGAATCCGAAGATCGTGATGATCGCTAATCCGACGGTCGTGGTTGTACGGTAGGAATGTGGACGCGAAAACAGAAAAACCGACAAGGAGCGAAGCAGATGAACAAGCTGCTTTACGTGAGGTAACCAACATGAAAGCGAAGGCATGGAGGCTCTACGGAGCGAAGGATGCGAGGCTCGAGGACGTCGAGCTCGAAGGCGCCGGCGATGACGGCGTCGTGGTGGAGATCGTCACGAACACGATCTGCCTGAGCGACTACAAGGCCGTCGCACTCGGCACGGGCCACAAGCGCGTTCCGAAGGACATCGCGGAGAACCCGACCATGTTCGGGCACGAGGTCTCCGGAATCGTCCGCGAGGTCGGCTCCAGGTGGGCTTCGCAGTTTCGCGTTGGCCAGCGCGTGTGCATCCAGCCCGCCTTCAACATCCCCGGCCACGAGCTGGAGACGATGGGCTACGCCTGGCATTCGGTGGGCGGCGAGACGACGCACGTGTATCTGCCGTCCGTCATAATGGAGATGGGCTGCCTTCTCCCGTACGACGGCGACGCGTTCTTCAAGTGCTCGCTCGCCGAGCCGATATCATGCATCGTCTCGGCGTTCCGCACGAACTACCACCACGCCTTCGGCTCGCACGAGCACGAGATCGGAATCGTCAAGGGCGGCACGATGCTCCTCCTCGCCGGATGCGGCGCGATGGGCCTTGGATGCATAGACATCGCCTGCCATGGTCCAGAGAAGCGTCCGCGCCGCCTTGTCGTCACCGACATAGACGACGCGAGGCTCGCGCGCGCGGCGCGCGTGTTCGGGCTGTCGGCGCGTGCCGACGGCGCATCGCTCCGCGCGGACGGCGAGGTGAACGGGGTGGAGCTCCACTTCGTCAGCACGCGCGGCATGGCAGATCCCGTCGCCGCGCTGAAGGCGTACAATCTTGCGGACGAGGAGGACGCCTCCAATCCAACTTCGACAGGCGGCGGGTATGACGACATATTCCTCTTCGCCCCCGTTCCCGCGCTCATCACGCAGTGCTCTGACCTCCTGAGCTTCGGCGGCTGCCTCAACTTCTTCGCGGGCCCCACCGACCAGAAGCTCTCCGCGCCGTTCAACTTCTACAACATCCACTATATGATGCACCACATCGTCGCGAACTCGGGCGGCGACGTGAAGGACATGGCGGACTCCGTAGACTGGATCGGCAGGGGCTATCTCCATCCGGAGGTCATGATTACGCACGTTGGCGGGCTCCCCTCCGCCGCGCAGGCGACTCTCGACCTCCCGACGGTGCC
>JAEEGH010032576.1_pt1 | contig 10018 bp, 11 predicted proteins | sample 9134181 | NCBI WGS metagenome assembly JAEEGH01 (sample SAMN16246544, study PRJNA631951) | gut metagenome | biome: gut microbiome; feature: rumen; material: DP-attached | host: Bos | place: Iran: Karaj | collected 2018-10 | reverse complement strand
ATAGTTCTGTGTGCTTGACACTTGCTTATGTCCGAGGAGTGCAGCAATGGTGTAAATGTCAACACCCTTGTCCAGCAACTGCATAGCAAAAGTGTGCCGGAAGCAGTGGAAGGTGTATAGATGGAAAACATGCCCGCTCTGTACACATCAGGATTATTATCGTATGGCGTGCTTGCTAATTGCTTGATTTCCGCACTAGAAAGATATTCCTTAGGCAACCGCACTAATTGGCGACTGCAAGTTACTTAATGCAAGAATTTACAAAGAGACAACTCTCCTATTTCTTCCTCTTTATCAACCAAAGACTTTAAATCGGGTGAAACCTTATCTGCACCAGAAGAAACCGTAAAAAATAAAATTTTATCTTTATTGGCACTAAACCGTGCGGTCAGAGCATAAACAGACCTTACCACAGACCCTCTTGCAATCAAATCCCAATGATTATCATTTTTTTTATAAACATAGATTCCCCAACTTGGAATTCCGGAACCTACAGGAACAAAAATACAGAAAAAAGAATGTTCGCTGTTGGTTAACATTTTTGTATAAGATGGTTTATAACGATACTCTTGTTTTATCGTTAATACCATATCGCATGTATCAATATAGGAAGCAGTCTCAACATGCTCATTCCACTTTATTTGTTCCGTATACATATCTTGTCCAAAAGAATAAATTATTACGAAAAAATAATAAACGAAACATATTACCTTCTTACCCATAATAAAACACCTCCACCGTTATAAATTTACTTTACTCGTTCGAATCTTCCAACGCCTCCATCACCTGAGTTATTTTCGACAAATAACGTATCTTCAGAAATCCAAAATTACCAACGTAATACTGTCCTTCAAAGGCACTACAACAGAATTTCATATCTTAATGTTTTTATGTGGCAAATATACAAAAAATGAATTTCTGAAAACAACAATTCCCCGAAAAAGAGTTCTGGGAAAAACTCCATTCGGGGAACATTGTTATCTGATTTTGATTGATTTCAATATTACTGAACTTACAAACGTCACAAAGTAGGATTGCAAGTTAGCGCAATTGTGTTGCGGAATTAAGGGAATAGAATTTTTCAACTTCACGGACACAAATTTATTCTGTCCTTTGGAGTATGCCCAGTTGTTGTTAACTCTCCAATCAATTTTGCATAAATATATGGAATTCTAACCACGTTCAGCAGACTTAACCTCTTATACCTTTTTCTGACATACTCATTGAGTTCTGTTGAAACATCCTTTTCATGATTATATACGAAGATTAAACCATCCTTAACATAAAGAAGATGTGGCATTTCTATAAACACCGCCGACATTATCAAATCTGGGTTCTTTGCTTTTATTTTATTCAATACATTTTTCTTATAATAAACACTCCGGCTTTTACACCATCGTGGTTCCTCTTTTGGTATTATATACCCCGAATAATTGTTAAAGAAGTGCAGATAAGCTTTTACACGATTCTTTCGATCTACACTTGCCAAAGAAAAAACAACTGTACTGTCCAAGCACATATAATCATACAGATTATCACCTTCTTTGTACCTATCGGTATTTATGAACTGAACCCTAAGAATCGGCACTATTCGGGTCGTGTCCGATACAATATCATCTTTACCAGTTAAATAACTGACCAAATGAGAAGCAAGTCTGTATCCACCACTATCCTTCAATATTTCTATGCTACTACAATTTGAACAATAAGCCCAATATCCCCTATGTTCATACTCCTGCTTGAAATATATGTTGACGTTCTTTTCTATCATTTTATAATAGCAATCCATATCGGCGTTTTGGCTGAACGTTTTTAACTGTTCTATAATATTCTGTCCGTTCACTGAAACGGACAGAATAATATAGAACATCGTATAAAAAAATCTTTTCATTTTACTTAAAATCTATACACAACAAAAGTTCCATTGCAATTTGTATTATAACGACTTTGGCGGAATGTGCGTAGCAAAATAACCAAGTCCTTTCGAAATAAGCTGACATCCATTATAACTTGGTGTTATTTTGTGACATCCTTAGTCATATTTTTTACATTTATCTCATATCGATACTCATTGTATTTCTTTCCAAGATACTCATCAATACATATAGTTTGATTTTTAGATATTGGATGTCTTTTAATCACCTCATCCCTTACAAGTTCTTTTCTTTTTTCCATCGAGAGACAATGATTAAATCGAACTTGCATCAAATAAAAATTATCACGTTTAGCCTCAAAATACAGTACTGATTCTATCGTGCAATTTTCGCATACCTTTTTAGTAACACATGACGATTTTTGAGCAACATTATAATTATCAGTTCTTGCCGTTGAGCAACAACAGAACAAAATGCAAAGAAGAAACAAAACACTTTTTTTCATAGAGATATCATTTTAGATGAGTTTGTGACGCTATTATATTCAGTCCGACTTGCAAACAACAAAAAATGGATGCTAACCAATATTTGGAATGTCGTTACAACAAGACCTTTCGTCAGTTGCAAAATTACAAAAAAGTTTCTCAGAAAAACAACTGTTCCCCGAAAAGAATTCGACAGAACTCCATTCGGGGAACATTGTTATAATGAAATCAGAAATTACCAGATGTCAACGCTCTCCTTGGCTGGAACGAACAGTTTGTCGCCTTCCTTAACGCCAAATGCCTCGTACCATGAGTTGATGTGTGGAAGAGTTCCGTTTACACGCCATCTGCCAAGTGCATGAGGGTCGCTCTTTGTGCGCTTGCGAATTTCAGCCTCGCGGATGTTGCCTGCCCAAACGGTAGCGTATGCAAGGAAGAAACGCTGTGCAGGAGTAAAGCCGTCCTTATCCTTCAGAGGAGCATCCTTTGTAGCGTTGAGGAATGCCTGATAAGCAACCTGCAAGCCTCCGTGGTCGGCAAGGTTCTCGCCAAGGGTGAGCTTACCGTTAGCCTTCAAGTCGTCGAGTACGTTGATGTTGCTGAAGAACTCGGCAAGCGGAGTAACATGAGCTGTGAACTTCTCGGCATCGCCGGCAGCCCACCACTCGTGAAGGTTTCCGTCCTTGTCGAACTGACGACCCTGATCGTCGAATCCGTGAGTCATCTCATGACCGATAACAACGCCGATTGCTCCGTAGTTGAAGGCATCATCAGCCTCCATGTCGAAGAATGGGTACTGAAGGATTCCGGCAGGGAAGCAAATCTCGTTTGTTGTTGGGTTGTAGTATGCGTTTACTGTCTGAGGAGTCATGAACCACTCGTCGCGGTCAACAGGCTTGTTGTACTTCTTCTCAATGGCGTATGCAGTCTCGCACTCGCTAACAGTCATGATGTTCTCCCAAAGGCTCTTGTCTGTTGTGATGTCCATGTGAGAGTAGTCTCTCCACTTGTCAGGATAACCAATCTTAACGTAGAAGCTGTTAAGCTTGTCGAGAGCCACCTTCTTTGTCTCCTCGCTCATCCAGTCCTGAGCCTTGATACGCTCGCCAAGGGCAACCTGAAGGTTCTTTACGAGGTTAACCATGCGCTCCTTGTGAGATGCAGGGAAGTACTTCTCTACATACATCTGACCAACAGCCTCGCCAAGCACGCCGCTGCAAAGGCTTACGGCACGCTTCCAGCGTGGAGTCTGCTGAAGGCGTCCGCTCAGAGTCTTTCCGTAGAACTCGAAGTTCTGCTTGCGGATGTCGTCGGTAAGATAGTTGGCAGCCTCGTCGATATAGTGCCACTCAAGATATGCCTTCTGAGCCTCAACCTTCTCGTCGCGAAGGATGGCGTTAACCTCGAGCATCTGCTCTGACTGACCAAGGTCGATGAACTCAGGAGCCTCAACCTTCCATGACTTGAAGATAAGGTCGAAGTCGATGTTCTTGTAAGCATTCTTCAGGGCTGAATATGCTGTCTTGTGATAGTTGCTTTCAGGGTCGCGGAGTTCGGTACGGCTCTTAGAAGCCTTTGCGATGCGAGTCTCGATGCGGAGAACGTCCTCCATCTTGCGAGTGGCAGTCTTCTCATTGTCGCCAACAAGCATGAACATCTTGACGATGTGCTTGCGGAAGGCAGTCATTATCTCTTTCGTGTGCTCGTCGGTATCAACATAATAGTCTTTCTGACCGAGTGACAGACCGCTCTGTCCCATGCCCACGATGTTGTTCTTGCTGTCCTTCATGTCGGCCTCGATGCCTGTGTAGAAGTAGCCGCCAATACCCTTGTGCGAAAGCTTTACCATCATCGGGAAGATTTCGGTATTCTTCTTGATGGCACGAATCTGCTTGAGGTCAGCCATCAGAGGCTTTACGCCGTTCTTGTTAAGCGTTGTGCTGTCCATAACCTGATTGTAGAGGGTTGCAATCTTGTATGCAACGCTGCCCTTCTGGTTGTTCTTGCCAGAGATTTCGAGAATCAGGTCGTTAAGTTGCTTGCGGTTGTCTTCGGCAATCTTGTCGAAAGAGCCGTAGCGTGAATACTCGTCGGACAGTGGATTGTTCTTCATCCAGCCGCCGCAAGCAAACTCATAGAAGTCGTCGCCGGGGCGCACACTCTTGTCGAAGTTCTCCAAGCGCAAGCCCGATTTTAAGTTGTCTTGTGCAAAAGCCATTGTAGTTGCTGCAAATGACATTAAGATTAAACTTTTTACTCTCATTTTTTTATATTAGAAAAGTTATTAAACAACCGGAGGTCGCCTTTTCTGAGGGGCGATTGTTCCGGCCATGCTACAATTATGATTATTTTCTCGTTATACGTTCTTAGCCTCTTCGAGTTCCTCGCTCGCCTTCTCCCATTGCTCAACGGCGGCATCGACCTTGTTCTTCAGTTCGCCGTACTGCGCGCATAGCTGCATGTCAGCCGCGCCTTCGGGAGTAGACATCTTTGCCTCGATGTCGGCAAGTTCGGTTTCGAGTTTCTCGATAAGTTTCTCGGCATCCTCTACAGCCCTTTCGAGTTTGCGTAGAACCTTTGCCTGTGCCTTCTGCTCCTCGTAGCTTAGTTTGCCCTCGCTTGGCTGAGCCGATGCCGACGGAGTGGCAGCCGTTCCGGTTGCCTGTGCCAGCGTTGTGTTCTTTTCGAGTTGCTGAAGGCTGTCGATGTTCTTGTGCTGAAGGAAGTCGTAGATGCCGCCAAGATGCTCGCGTACTTTTCCTCCGCCAAACTCGTAGACTTTGTCAACCAGTCCGTCGAGGAACTCGCGGTCGTGGCTAACAACGATAACCGTTCCGTCGAACTCCTTGATAGCCTCTTTCAGCACGTCCTTTGAGCGCATGTCGAGGTGGTTTGTAGGCTCATCGAGAATGAGGAAGTTTACGGGTTCGAGCAGAAGCTTTATCATAGCCAGTCGGCTGCGCTCGCCGCCCGAGAGCACTTTTACTTTCTTGTCTGATGCCTCGCCGCCAAACATGAACGCGCCCAGAATGTCGCGAATCTTTGTTCTGATGTCGCCCTTGGCAACGCGGTCTATCGTGTCGAATACGGTTATCTCGCCGTCGAGCAACTGCGCCTGATTCTGGGCAAAGTAGCCCAGTTGCACGTTATGTCCTACGGTAAGGTGTCCGTCGAACGGAATCTCGCCCATCACGCATTTCACGAGGGTTGACTTTCCTTCGCCGTTCTTTCCGACGAAAGCCACCTTCTCGCCTCGCTTTATTCTGAAGTTCACATCGCTGAAAACCTGATGGTCGCCGTATGCCTTTGCCACGTCCTCGCAGATGAGCGGATAGTCGCCGCTTCGGCTTGCTGCCGGGAATTTAAGGTGAAGCGATGAGTTGTCAACCTCGTCAACCTCGATAGGTATTATCTTTTCGAGTTGCTTGATGCGGCTCTGCACCTGAACGGCTTTCGTTGCCTTGTAGCGGAATCGCTCAATAAAATCGTTTATCTCGGCAATCTCCTTCTGCTGATTCTCGTAGGCGCGAAGTTGCTGCTCGCGTCGTTCGGCACGCATCTGCACATACTCGTCGTACTTTACCTTGTAGTCGTATATTCGTCCGCAGCTAATCTCGAGCGTGCGTGTTGTTACGTTGTTTATGAAAGCGCGGTCGTGGCTTACCAGAACCACGGCATTGGCGCGTGTTGCAAGGAAGTTCTCGAGCCATTGTATACTCTCGATGTCGAGGTGGTTGGTAGGCTCGTCGAGCAGAAGCACGTCGGGCTTGCGCAGAAGCAGTTTTGCCAGTTCTATGCGCATACGCCATCCGCCGCTGAACTCGCTTGTAGGGCGGTCGAAGTCTGAGCGTTGAAAGCCCAAACCGATAAGCGTGCGCTCCATCTCGGCGCGATAGTTCATTCCGCCCATCATCTGAAAGCGTTCCTGCTCGTGGGTGAATGTCTCTACCAGTTTGGCATAACTCTCGCTCTCGTAGTCGGTACGCTCTGCCATTTCGTTGTTCATCTTCTCGAGTCTGGCCTGCATCTCGCTTATGTGCGCAAAGGCTTGCTCGGCCTCTTCGATAACGGTATGCTCGTCGCTCAGCACCATAACCTGCGGCAGATAGCCTATGGTGGTATCCTTCGGAACAGACACCACGCCTCCGGTTGGAAGCTGCAATCCTGCCAGAATCTTGAGCATGGTACTCTTGCCTGCACCATTCTTTCCAACAAGGGCAATGCGGTCCTTGTTGTTAATTACATACGATACGTTCTGAAACAATGGTCGGGCAGCAAACTCTACCTCTAAGTTTTCAACTGAAATCACTTTTCTGCAAGTTTATTGAATAATGTTGCAAAGATACAGCAAACTGATTGCTATACAAAATAAATGTATCTGTTTTTTACGCTTTTGTGGCACTTATCTTGATGATAATTAAGTCTGTTGGCTTTATTTTACACTATTTTGACTTTCTTTTACCACCTGCATATCGGGGCAAACCGTTATTTTTGCAGTCAGAAACTTTTTAACAAATATTATAATGAAGAAATTCCTAACTATTCTACTAACATTAGTCTGCCTAAGCCTCGGCGCGGCGGCAGAGAACTATCCTTATCAGAGCGATGTGCTCTGGGTAACCGTTCCGTCGCACTCCGACTGGCTTTACAAGACCGGCGAGAAGGCAACGGTTTCGGTACAGCTTCTGCGCTACGGAATGCCGTGCGATGGCATTAAGGTTGATTACGAACTGGGCGGCGACCGTATGCCTGCCGACAAGAAAGGCTCTGTTGTGCTGAAAGACGGCAAGGCTACAATAGAGATTGGAACGATGAAGAAGCCGGGATTCCGCGACTGCGTGCTGAAGACCGAGATTGACGGACAGAAATACACGCATCACGTCAAGGTGGGTTTCTCGCCCGAGAAACTTCAGCCTTACACCAAGATGCCGTCGGACTTCGACCAGTTCTGGAAAGAGACTCTCGACAAGGCTTCGGAAGTGCCTATGAAGGTAACAAAGGAGTTCTGCGCCAAATATTCGAGCGAGAAGGTTGACTGCTATCTGGTGCGCATACCATGCTACAAGAAGAACCAATGTATATATGGCTATCTCACCATGCCCAAGAAGGAGGGAAAATATCCGGTGGTGGTTAGTCCTCCGGGAGCAGGCATCAAGCCTATGGACCCTATGAAGACCATCTTCTATGCCGAGAGTGGCTGCATACGCCTCGACCTCGAGATTCACGGCATACGCCCCGATGTTGACAAGGATACATACAAGGATATTGCGGCTGCCTTCTGCAACGGCGACAACAGTTATCTGGTAAATGGCATAGACTGCAAGGAAAACTACTACATGCGCAAGGTCTACGCCGGATGTGTGCGCGCCTGCGAGTATGCCAAGACTCTGCCTAACTGGGACGGCAAGAATCTAATTGTTCAGGGCGGAAGCCAAGGCGGCGCGCTCGCCATCGTTACGGCTGCGCTCTGCCCCGATGTAACGCTGTGCGTAAGCAATCATCCTGCCCTGAGCGACATGGCAGGCTATCTCGACAACCGCGGTGGCGGCTACCCTCACCTTAACCACGGCTTCAACAACCAACTAACCGAACAAAAGGTCAAGACGCTTGCCTACTACGACGTTGTAAACTTTGCCAAAATCCTAAAATGTCCTATATTCCTTACTTGGGGTTACAACGACAACACTTGTCCGCCAACCACCAGCTACATTGTGTGGAACGTTATTACCTCGAAGAAGGAAAGCCTCATCACCCCCATCAACGAACATTGGACTTCAACCAGAACACGCCACGTTCAACTTGAATGGATTATGAAGAATCTGAAATAATTGGTAATGAGGGTGTATCGCCTTACAAACACTTTATCGTTGATGATTTTTTGTAAAACAGTAATAAGAAATGCAAGCAAATAAAAAATGTTTATTTGCTTACATTTCTCATAAATAGAGGTTAACTTTGCAGCGCTCATCTGTAAACAGAAGGAGTTTCGGGGCTCGGTATATCTTGACATATATCGAGCCCTGCGTTTATTTAAAGCACTGTATCCATTTTCGCCCCGACCTACGTTCGCTTGCTACCGAAGGGACGCAAGAATTCGGGATGATTTAGACATTTCTTTCTTATACAACGCATAGTTTTGTTGTTTTTGTAAGACATCACAAAACTGATTATCTGCGTATTAGATTCATTATAGACGCTGAAAGCGTCTCCGCTTAGTAACCGTAGGTCGGGACGACCTGCGGAATAAGAACTATCAACAGCAAGCACTCTGAAGGAGTGCCCCATCTGTCGCAATGGGCGACCGCTTTCAGGGTCGAAATTATCCGCTTCATTACTGTCCGCAGATCCTACGGATACTGCGGTTACTGAGAGGTGACGCTTTCAGCGTCATTACGAATAATCATTTCCTAACAATAGGAAGAGGAAGTTTATTATCTCGAACTCACATACCGAAGTGACCATAGGGCAAGGGCGAGAATTCGGCAGAACCAAGGAAATACATATTGTCAATCTTAGTTACTCATATACAACGAAATATTATCGTTTTTAAGAATTGCATCATGGTCTATGGTTAACAGAACAGATTCGATTTCCGAATCATGTTGTTTTACAAAAATACTCAATTCGTGTTTTTGTTCCTTATCCTCATAAATACAATCCGTAAGAATAAACCAGATGTATCTATAACACGGATACTTTCTTATTAAGCTATCCATGTTTAACTTCGACAAAGCTCCGTAAACCTTTTGCCCTATAGCATTATGTGAATCTCTTCGGATTATAGCTTCACAGAATTCATAAGTATATGGTTTCTTTTTGTTTATAACACTTTGCTGGCAAATCTCATACATAACAGAATCGCGTTCGTTGGTATAGAAAAGATATGGTATTTCATAGTTACCATCAGTATTACTTTCCATTTCAGAATTCTTTACAGGCTTGGATAATTTATATTTCTTGAAAAATTCGTTTAGTTGCGGTTCTGTTAATGGCTTGCGGATTTCATGAAAATCGAGCAATGACAATAAACTTTTCTCTTCTGCTACTATAATCAGAGTGTTGTCAAAACTTGAATAATAGGGATTTTCTGCATCGACCTCTATTTTTTTCAAAGAGAAGCAGCCATCGAAAGTGTAAGAATTTAATATCCATTTTACTTTTTTTCGGTATGTAAATACGTTCAAGACTACATGCAGGAATCTCACTATAACCGATACCACTTCCTTTACTAAAAGCACTTATACCTATGAACTTGAGATTTTCTGAAAGTTTGATGTTTTTCAGACTTACACATCCTTCGTTTTATAAAGTATTGATAGTTAGTTGATTATATGTTAAAAGGTAGAAAAGTGACGATAGAAAAGATGAGAGATAGCAAAGAAGGAGAATATTTAACGTTTTTAATGTTTTTTAAGGCGTTTTGTGAGGATTAGATTGCTGATTCAATGCTAATGCAGTAGATTTTGGGTACAAAGGAACTAATCCTTTCAAACATTATTAATATGGAATGGCTTCCCCATAGGTGAACTTTTCAAATACTGGGAATGCATTCAAAAGAAGAGCATAAAGATTTGGCTTAAATCCAGTGTTCATACGGCTTTAAATTTAGTGCTAAAATTTCAAATTAGCAAAGAAATGGGTAGAAAAATGCTATTTCGA
>JAEEGH010032572.1_pt1 | contig 10018 bp, 5 predicted proteins | sample 9134181 | NCBI WGS metagenome assembly JAEEGH01 (sample SAMN16246544, study PRJNA631951) | gut metagenome | biome: gut microbiome; feature: rumen; material: DP-attached | host: Bos | place: Iran: Karaj | collected 2018-10 | reverse complement strand
ATAACGATCCTGGTGTATGGCGCTATGTGATGCAGCCCGAGCTGTATTCGAGCCTGTCGCAGAAAAAGGTGATCAAGGAGGCGGCTCTGCGCAGCGGCGTGAGCCAGGGTGTGATGCAGGCATGCTGGGATGCCGCCGGTGAGGTGATCAAGGCATGGGCTACGGAAGGCCACTCGGTGGCGCTGCCCGGACTGGGAACCATGCGATTCGGCCTGCGCTCGAAGTCGGTCGAGAAGGTGGAGGACGTGAAGTCGGGTCTGATTACCAGCCGCCGCATCATCTTCACTCCCGACACCGACCTGAAGGACGAGCTGAAGAACACCGCCGTGCAGATTACCTGCTACGACCGCGACGGCAAGGAGGTGAAGCGCGTGACCAGCGACTCGGGCGAGGTCGAGGACGAGGAGACCTCGGGTAACGGAACCACGGATTCCACGAATTCAGGCAGCCAGAACGGTGGTTCGCAGAGCGGTTCCGGCAACAGCGGTTCGCAGAGCGGTTCGGACGACAACGGCGGCGGCAACGACGACGATGACTTCGGAACGGGAGCGTAAAAAGGTTAGCGCCTTCGAGCGCAAACCTTTTTGAAATGAAGGAAATGAAAGAAATGAAAGAAATGAAAGAAATGTAAGCGTATGAAGAAGAATTTTTGGGAAGTCGTGATTCGCATAGCGATAGCGGCGCTGACGGCGGCACTGACCGCACTGGGAACAACCTCGTGCATGGGAATGGGGCCGTTCTGACCCCACCCCATCCCTCCCAAGGGAGGGGGTTATCCTCACGCTGAGAGGCAGGTTTTATCCCTCGCGCAGAGCCGCAGAGTGCACGGAGTTGGGCACAGAGGAGATGTATTTTAAAAAGAGTTAGAACAGAAAGAATCCGGGCAATTGCTCGGATTTCTCTGCGTCTGGGGCGGGGCGATGCGGGGGGAAATCTGAAAAAAACTCGCGCGAGAGTTTGCATATCTCGAATATGTTTCTTAACTTTGCATCATCGGAAACCAAAAACGACGACAGTACATTGATCAAGGTATTACTTCTCGCGCTGTTTCTGGCGGTAGGCAAAGGTGTTGCCTGGGCTCAGGTGGTGGCGGCTGACGACATTCAGCAGCTGCAGAAGGAGATGTACCGCCTCTACGACAAGAACGACGAGGGTGCCTTCATGGATGTGACGAACCGGCTGAAGGAGGCTGCCCAGAAGGCTGGCGACGAACGGACGTTCTACAGGGCATGGAGCAACCAGGCGCTGTATTTCGCCAACCGCCAGCAGCGCAACAGGGGACAGCTGACGGCTAAGGACATGCAGCAATATGCACTGACGCACAACGACAAATACGGCATCTATTCGGGTACGCACGTCATAGCCACCATTCAGGGCATGATGGGCGACTACGACGAGGCCACGGAGAACTTCACGAAAGCCGTCGACTATCTGCACAAGCACTTCCCCAACGAGAGTGCGGCGGTATCGCTGATTGAGCTGGCGCGCATCAGCCTGACGAGAAGAGCCCCCGAGCAGGTCTGCCGCTATGCCGAACAGGCGCTGAAAGAGCCTAACGTCAGCGCGATGCACAGGCTGAACGCATGGTCGATGATTTGTCTGAGCAAGGTGGACACGGCCTATTATCACGTGAAGAATGCCGAGGAATACCAGAAGGAGTTCGACTACATCTATGGTGAGCGCGAGAAGGCCAAGCAGGCCTACGGACACGACGATTCGAACGGTCCCATCATTAACGTGTGGCGAAAGATTAACGACCACCAGTATGAGGAGGCGCTGGCGCTGTGCGAAAAGGTGCGCTCGCCGCTGTTCCGCATCAACATGCAGCACCTGATCTACAAACGTATGGGCGACTACAAGAAGGCATACTGGGTCAATCTGAATTACTGGAAGATGCGCGACTCGATCAATGCCGTGCGTAACAACCACCTGCTGATGGAGATGACGGCGGCCATGGACCTGGGGCGCGTTGAACTGGAAGCCAAGGAGTTGAAGCTGCACAACCAGCAGCTGCGACTCGACATGGCGGCTGACGAACTGGAGCACAAGCGGCTGGAGGAGGAGGCGCTGATGCTGACGCTGAAGAACCGCGAGACAGAACTGGCCAACGCCACCATACAGCTGGAGAACGACAGCCTGGAGTCGCACAACAAGAGCCTGCAGCTGAGTGAGTACCAGTCGAAGATGCAGGCCCAGGAGGAGAAGGAGCACTCGCACCACATCCTGATAGCGGCAGCAGGGGCCATAGCACTGCTACTGATAGCATTCCTGAGTTTCTACCTGTACCGGCGCCAGCTGGCAGCGCGCCGACTGCAACAGGCCTACCACCAGTTGGAGGATGCCTACGACCAGCTGGAGGAGACGACCACCGCCAAGGAGCGCATAGAGAGCGAGCTGCGCATTGCCCGCAACATCCAGATGTCGATGGTGCCACAGACCTTCCCCGAGCGCAGCGACCTGGACCTGTATGGACTGATGACGCCGGCCAAGGAGGTGGGTGGCGACTTGTATGACTTCCTGATTATCGACAACCAACTCTACTTCTGTGTGGGCGACGTAAGCGGCAAGGGTGTGCCCGCCTCGCTCTTCATGGCACAGGCCATTCGTCTGTTCCGGGCGCTGGCCAAGCAACGTCGGAAGCCCAAAGACATTGCCACCCGACTGAACGACGAGCTGTCGGAGAACAACGACAACGGCATGTTTGTCACGATGTTCATTGGCGAAGCGGACCTGACCACCGGACTTCTGTATTTCTGCAATGCAGGACATAATCCGCCGCTGATTGACGGCGAATTCATCGACGTGGAGTCGAACGCACCCATCGGATTGTGGCCCGAGGCGGACTTTGTGGGCGAGGAAGCAGACAACATCAAGGGTAAGCTGCTGTTTGTCTATACCGACGGACTGAACGAGGCCGAAGACCACACGCAGACGCAATACGGTGACGAACGCCTGCAGCAGCTGCTGCAACAGATGAAAGGACGGACGGCCAGGCAAGTGGTCGACACGTTCAGCCAGATGGTGGCGACGCACCGCAACGGTGCCGAACCGAATGACGACCTGACGATGCTGGCCATCAGGTGTCTGTAGTTGGTTCGAAGGATTATCATAAAAGAAATGAAAATATTTTGAGAATCGGCAAAATATTTGTATTTTTGCGCACAATTATGAATCTGAAAGACAAGAAAATAGCCGTCCTGCTGAGCGGAGGCGTGGACTCGAGTGTGGTGCTCTACGAACTGGTGCGCCAGGGGTTGCAGCCTGACTGCTTCTATATCAAGATAGGCCCCGAAGAGGAAGAGGAATGGGACTGCTCGAGCGAGGAGGACCTGGAGATGGCGACAGCGGTGAGCCATAAGTACGGCTGCCGGCTGGAGGTGATAGACTGCCACCGGGAATACTGGGACAAGGTGACGCGCTACACGATGGACAAGGTGAAGGCGGGACTGACGCCAAACCCCGACGTGATGTGCAACAGGCTGATTAAGTTCGGTGCATTTCACGAGAAGCGCGGCAAGGACTACGACGTGATAGCCACCGGGCACTATGCGACGACGGAGGAGGAAGCCAATGGTCGAAAGTGGCTCTGCACGAGTCCGGACCCGGTGAAGGACCAAACGGACTTTCTGGCTCAGATCTATGACTGGCAGCTGGAGAAGGCTATGTTCCCCATAGGTCACATGATGAAGGAGGAGGTGCGCGCAATAGCCGACCGCGAGCACCTGGCACCAGCCCACCGACGCGACTCGCAGGGCATCTGCTTTCTGGGGAAAATCAACTATAACGACTATCTGCGCCGCTACTTGGGCGAGTTGCCGGGCGACGTGGTGGAACTGGAGACGGGCAAGAAGATTGGCGGGCACAAAGGTCACTGGTTTCACACCATCGGACAGCGCAAGGGCATGGGACTAGGCGGTGGACCTTGGTTTGTGGTGAAGAAGGACACGGAGCAGAACATTGTCTACGTGTCGCACGGCTACGACCCCGAAACGGCCTACAAGCAGGACTTCCCCATTCGCGATTTCCATAGTATTAATGGGGTGGCTCCGAGTGCGGATGTTACCATTAAGATTCGGCATACGCCGGAATTCCTGCCTGCGCGACTGGAGGACATGGGCGACGGCAGGTATATGGTGCACGCACAGGCACCCATTCACGGCGTAGCTCCCGGACAGTTCTGCGTGGTCTACGACGCCGAGCACCACCGTTGCTACGGATCGGGGGAAATTACGGTTTAGTTTAGAGTTGAGAGTTGAGAGTTTAGAGTTGAGAGTTTAGAGCTTAGAGCTATTCTCCCATGAGCGAGTTGAGATAGACTTCGAGGGCGGTGTAGCCAGCCTTGGAGATGATGTCGTTGCGGTCGTCGGGATTGTCGGGACTGAGCCCGTGGGCACGCTCCCAATCGTCAGCCATACCGTCGTGATCGTTGTCGACAACGGGTTCTGCGGCAGCATACTGCGTCCAGCCCTCCGCATCGGCTGGGGCATCGATGATGCCGGGCTTTTGGGCCGAAAGACCTTGATAGCGAGGCTGCCCGCTGCGCACATCGTCGACGAGGCGGCATTCGACAGCGTCGCGATGAATAGTGCCCGCCTTTGCCAACACTTTCTTATAGGCCTTCTTGGCAGATTCGGCCTTCGTGAGATAAGACTGATATTCGGCAGGCTGCAAACGCTGCGTGGACTTCTGCTGGGAGATGGTAAAGCCCGTCCGATTGCTGATGAGTGCCCAGTTGTCGCGCGACGGCACGCCCTCCATCACATTGCCGTTGACGAACCAGCGGGAAGGCGACGTGAGCTGCTTGCCCTTACGGGCCTGTGAGAGTTCGATGAACACATTGTCGTCGGGATGGGCAGGACCGGGCTTATAGTAGTTGCCCACGAAGTTGCACTCGTGCGTACTACCCTCGCCCGCCTCGTTCTCGCCGCCGTAGCAGGAATTGCGACGTCCCCAGTTGTAGTTGACGTTGTTCTGGTATTCCAGGAACACATAGCGGTCGCCATTGGGATTCGAGGCACCATTGATGCGCGCCGAGCGGCTGTCGTTGTGGACCAGCAGATTGTGGTGGAACGTAGCAGGCGAGCCGCCCCACTGGCAACCATAGCCTCGGACGCCTTTTTTGTGACCCGCATCGTGGAGTCCTTCGTGGATGATGCACCACTGCATCGTCGTATAATGATTGTCGTACATGGTGACATTCTCCTCACCGCTCCAGCCAAAGCAACAGTGGTCGATGATGATGTTGCGGGCATTCTCGATGCCAATGGCCCCACCCTCGATGAAGTTTTCCTTTTTCGTCTTCGCCGGGTCGCCCAAGGTGCCCAGACGCGAACGGATGTTGCGGATGATGACATTCTCGGAGCCGCCCAGATTCAGCTTGCCGCCCCGCAAGAGGATGCCCTCGCCGGGAGCCGTCTGCCCAGCAATGGTGACATTCTTCAGTTTGGCGCGTATGGAGCGTTCACCCTTACGCTGCGGATTGGGTCCGATGTCGATGATGCCACTGACGCGGAACACGATGGTGGCATTCTCGCGACCAGCCTCGGTCAAAGCCCAGCGCAGGGAACCCTCACCCGAATCGTTGAGATTCGTCACCTCGACAACCTTGCCCCCGCGTCCGCCAGAGGCATACTTGCCGAAGCCCTCGGCCGTGGGAAAGGCCAGCGTGCGAACATCCTGTGCAAAACTGCCCAAGACGCTAAGCACGACGAAAAATGCAACCAAACATCTCTTCATATCCTTATTTATTTAGCAACGACTTTCGTTGTGCGTGACGTGCCATCGGAGAGCACCTCGCGGACGATGGTGAGGCCGTGTTGCAGACGAGTGACCTGACGACCATCGGGGGTAAAGTATTCGCGACGAACGACGGGTATGTCAGCCTTCGAGGTGCTGATGGCTGAGGGCTGGTCGGACCAGGCGGGTTCGCCCAGCACGCCATAAGCGCTGATGGCCTGTACGGAGCACTTGCGGCCCTGCGGGTCGCACCAGGTCTGGGTGGTGAGGAAGGTCTCGCCGTCGGACATGGTGACGAGGTAGCAGACGGCAAAGCCCGTCGGATCGTTCCACGACACCTGCACGCTGGAAGCCTGAATCTGCGGAGCAGGCAGGATGAACGCCTGCCAGTCGGCATCCCACTGGTCGTTGCCACTGAGCATGTAGCTGAGCTTGTAGCTGTTGGTCTCGACGGGAGTCAGCAGGGCCTTGCTGGAGCGCGTGGTGCCTTCGGAATTGGTGAACGACGTCTTGCGCTGACTCAGGTCTACCGCATTGCCCTGAGCATCGACGGTGTTATACTCGGCCATCTGCAAGGGCAGGCCGTCCATATCGTGCCAGCCTTGCGGATGGATGGCGACGTCGGCAGTGAGACGGGTATTGATGAAGCTGACCTTGGGGGTGTTGTGCCAGGGGCGCCCCAGATAGGTGGTCGTGCCCGACGATTTAGCGGTAATGACGGCATCACGGAAGACGTAGCCATAGGCAGGACTCTGATGGTCGGGAGCAACGATGTAGCCGCCACTCTCGACGATGTGGAGCGTGTCGCTGTCGAAATACACCTCGCCGTCGCCATAGATGAAGTCGGTGCGTCCGGCAATCTTCGTATTGCGAACTAGATGGCGCTGTCCGCGCTTACCCGTGCGGTAGGTATCCTGATAGCCCTCGAGGTTGCAGTTGGTGATGACGATGCGGTCGCCCTTGGTATAGAGCGCCAATGCCTGCCCCTCGTTGTAGCGCGTGTTGCGAATGGTGAGGTTGTCGAAGCTGACATTGTTGGCGGTGACGTTGACGGTAGCATTGGTGTCGACATTGCCACCATCCTCGTTGTGCAACTTGCTGCCAGTGATGATGGTGTTCTGCTTCGACTGCCCCATGAGGTGGATGTTGGGCTTGTTGATCAGCACGTGCTCGTCGTAGACGCCCGCCTTGATGGTGATGAGGGCTGAGCTGCCCTCAGGAACCCCATCGACGGCTTCCTGAATGGAATTATAAAGTCCTGAGCCGTCCTGAGCAACGGTAAAGGTCAGCGATATGGCCTGAGGAGTCGCTGGCTGGTGCTTGGTGTAAAGCTTGGCGTCGATCTGTCCGTCGGCCACGCCATTGAGGAACACCTCCAAATTGCTGTATCCGCTGGTAGTCAGCTTCATGCCGTCGCTGGCGTCGTTGGGATTCAGGCCCACCGAGGTCTCGTAAGCATCGGGCAGTCCGTCGCCATCGGTATCAACGACAGCACAATCGTCACTGTCCATCTGCAAGCGGGGATAGCAGGTGACGTCGATTTCGCGGTTGTCGGCGGCATTGTCGCCTTCATAGAGTGCCGCGAAGTCGTCGTGCGACTGAAGGGTGATGTCAGAGGGAGAATCAATGATACCTAACTTTGCACCGCGTTCGCCACCAAACTGCGGATCCTGAGTTCCTGCAGCCTCAGCAAGAACGCGCTTGTCAATTTCATCATAGCGGGGCAAAGACGCACCAGCCTGTGTGACAACGTTCTGGTAAGCCGCATCAGCCGACTCTATATTCACGCCACTCGGATTGTATTCGGCAGGCAATTCGTACATCAAAGCCTTTTCCAACATGGCTGCACTATTCGTATCGAAATCCATGCCACGAGAGCTATTGTTGGTGCTCAAACCATAGTAGTTGTCTTCGTTCACCTTCGTCAACTCCGTATCGTTCCAAGCATTGCCAGAGCCACGCCACTTGCTCGACAGTTCGAACTTATTGTCCTTAAGATACCATTGCCCCACATGATTGATGTCGCCCGAAGGACAGACGAAATAGCGAGCATTATTGGTAGCACCCTGTGTGGCAGGACCCGGGCGGAAGTAGTTGCCAATCATGTAGACGCGGTCGTAGTGAGGAGCAGCGCCTTCAGGATCCTTACCTTCTGCGTTGATATAATTCTCACCGCCATAGAGCGAATTTTTCTTGCCCCAGTTATAGATGACGTTGTTGAAAAACTCGCTGTCCACCTTGCGGTCGTGGTTCTCTGTGCGGACGCCATTGAAACGCGGCGAGCGGCTGTTATTGTGGGCCAACAAGCAGTGGTGCATCGTACTATATTCCCCACCCCACTGGGTTGCATAGGAACGACTACCCTTTGAGTTTCGGGAATTATAGAGGCCCTCCGAAGAGATACACCATTGTACGGTGGTATATTTGTTGTCGTACATCGTAAAGTTCTCCTCCATAGACCACGAGAACGAACAATGGTCAAGTATCACGTTTGTAACATTCTCTACATCCAATTGCGACATACTCTTGTTTGGCAGATCGCCAGCACGGAAACGGATATGACGGACAATGCTATTCGACGTAAGCTTCATCTGATAGCCAGCCAAGCAAATACCACCTCCTGGAGCTGTCTGTCCTGCAATGGTAATATTACCCTTACATGAAAGACGACTTGTCAGATAAATCGTTCCTGCAACCTTGAACAACACGGTTCGAGGGGTGTCGTCGCCTGTTGTTACAGCCCAGCGTAACGTACCTTCTTCGCCCGTATCGTCGGTGCGGGTGACGTAGTACACCTTCGAGCCACGACTGTCGACCATGCGTCCACCCGTCGTCAAGCGGCCATAGCCCTCGGCACCTGGGAAAGCAATAAGATCGGGGTTGTAGTTCTCGAGCTTCGAGAATACGGCATAGATGGTACAATCCTCCGTCAGCGTAAACTGATAGGTTGCCGATGTAGACAGTGTTGCCCCATTGACGTCTTCCCAACGGTCGAACTGATGGCCTGTGGCAGCAGTAGCTTTTAGGGTGACCGCTGTGCCATGATTGAACTTATAGCCTCCCTCGACAGGAGTGCCTTCAGGGCTAACACTTACCGACCCCATGCCTTCGCAGCCAGGCTTGATGAATCCCAATATGGTATTGGCTGCTTCCTGCTTGAACTGAGCGGTAATGGTAACATCGCTATTCAGTGTGAACTGACTGGGATTCTCGGTCGACACCAGCGTACCGTCAATGTACCACCCTTCGAAAGAGTAGCCAGCATTGGCCGTTGCTGTAATATTGGGGGTCTTCGTTCCAGCCAAGATCTTTGAACTGGAGGGGCTGACGGAGCCTGCTCCTTCAGGAGCCACGACAAATGTGGCAGTATAATAGGTGAAAGCCTGAATGCCCGGCAGCGTGGTCCATGCAAAAACGGCTCCACACACCAGGAGGAAAGTCAATAATGCTAAGATTTGCTTCTTCATATCGCTTTGATTCGTTTTGGTATTTTACTATAGACGAACAAAGCGGCTCTTTGTCATACTCATCAAACAAAAAAAGGAGCCGCCCCGACGAGGCAGCTCCCTATGTGGTTTGTTGACGTTATCAACGTTCGATTACTTCTGCATGAACTTACGGCCGTTCTGGATCACGACGCCCTTGTAGTTCTCGTTAACCATCTGACCAGCAAGGTTGTAGCGGACGTTGCTGTCGAGCTCAGCCTTGACATTGGCAATACCGGTTGTGCCTGAAGCGAAATAGAAACCGTAGATACCAATCTGGCTCTTGGGGTTGAACAGCCAGTAGGTCTTGCCAGCCTCTACGTCGAAATCGAGGTAGCCAAGGACGGGACGATTCTGAGTCACACCATTGGTGTGCTGCAGCACATAGTCTTCAGCCATCGGACCTACGTTGAAATACTTGGCTGTACCTTCGTCAACACTGCCCTCATAAGCAAAACCTGTATTCTGGTAATAGATGCTTACATTAATATTAGCAGGAGCCATAGGTGTCAGGGTAGCTTCGTCGACTACATAAGTAGGATTGGTATTCTTGTTACCATAGATAGCTACACGAAGAGCACCGCTGGTAGTAGCAGCAAATTTGTAATATGCACCCTTTGCAGGCATAGCGGTAGCACCCGGCTCCCAATAGGTGTCGTAGGCACGGAATACCTCGTCACCATCAGAATTCAGTTCATAGAACTCCCAATGCTGGAAACCAGGATTGCCCTTCGGCATCAGATACTGGGCGAACTGTGGCGTGCAATCGTCAGTAATCAGAGCATCATTGCCATCAA
>JAEEGH010032571.1_pt1 | contig 10018 bp, 8 predicted proteins | sample 9134181 | NCBI WGS metagenome assembly JAEEGH01 (sample SAMN16246544, study PRJNA631951) | gut metagenome | biome: gut microbiome; feature: rumen; material: DP-attached | host: Bos | place: Iran: Karaj | collected 2018-10 | reverse complement strand
ACCAACAAACTTCGCTTTTTGGGCTGATTCTGAAATAGAAGACTATGGAGACCCCAATTCCATCATACAATGCAATTTACTGCCGTTTTATTCATACGAAGAGTATTTTATGGGGGTTATCAAACGCAACGACACACTATATGAACTCCAAACTGCGTTTTTTGACGATTTCCCAAGCCCAAAACAGTTGTTGGGCATCTTTACCATTCCTCTAATCAGGACAGCCGCCGGATTCAAGTTGGTCAATAAACTGACCATCAATAAAAATGATTTCTGCAAGAAACAAATCGTATGGATTACCTATTATTATCCATCGACATATCATTTTGATGAACTGGCGGCCAACACTGCCGTGTTGAGGCTTTCGGCATTCGCCGAAGAGTTTGGTGTCGATGGAATGGAACCTGTGGAGTATTATTTGTTTGAGAACAAGACGGAAATGTTCCATTACTTCGGGATAGACGGCAGTTGCTATGATTTCTATTCGGCAGAGACGGTTGTTCCATACGGAAACAGCAAAATAGGCAAAAACAAGATTTGCTACACGAAAGGTGGAGAAAGCAAGATTCATGAATTCATACATTTGATGCTAAAGAGCGTATCGAATGGCCAACGGTTTTCCCGATTTGAGGAAGGAATATGCTGCTATTTTGGCGAACATGTTTTACAGTCCAAAGAGTGGCATTTTGACAAGTTGAAGGTGTTTTTGAATGACAATCCTCAAATCGACCTTTCCGTGGATTTGATTGAGGCTTATGTGGATGCCGATGGAAAGTACACGCATGACTCAATCCAAAGTGTCATAAATTACAAGAGACCTTATAGTGATGTATATTCGAATTATGGCTATGACATCCAGATGGTGATTTGCGAGATGCTTTACAAGAAAGGCGGGATGGATTTGGTGAAAAGGATGTTGTTTGAAACGAAAAGGAATGAAGATGAGTATGAGATGATTGAGACGCTGCTGGGGGTGAAGCGGGATGAAGTGAATGGAGTTATTAGGGATTATTTGAGGGAGAAGTATTGAGGGAGAATTTTCGTGCTGACGTTATGCGTGCTAACGTGCTAACGTGCTTACGAAGGGGACTTATAGGACAGATAAGACTAATAAAAACCAATAGAACAATGAAAACAACGAGAATTTACACCCTGCTTGCGCTCCTGCTGATGATGGGAGGGGTGACGATGCAAGGGCAAGTGCGTAGCGAGATGTACGAATTGCTTCCCGAGTCACGCAGTATCAAGGTTGGTGATGTCAACAACGACGGATTTGCCGATGTGGTCGTTAGCCGACTCAATATGCCTGGAAACAATGTGATATTCTCTATTTACCTCAACGACGGGACAGGACACCTTGAATGTTCCCAAAACATTAGCAGCCTCAAACCCGACATGCACATGGGTTATGATCAGGCACTGTTGTCTTTCCTTTTGGAAGATTTCGACAAGGACGGCAGCCTCGACATTGCCTCGTATGCCTACGTGTTTCACGAAGGCGCGGATTATGACACTTGTTTCATAAGAATCGATTACAACGACGGAAACGGCGGTTTCGAACGTTTTGCCGAGACCCCTTTGATTCAGCCGGAATGGGTTTGGTATAATGGCTATCAGTTTGAGTTGGATAATCCGTATTATTTGATGATGGCATCTGGTGATTTTAACGGCGATTCGTTCCCCGACATAGCGGTAGCAAATGATTATCATGCCAACACTGAATCTGGTTTGGGTTATGTTTGTAACGATGGCTCTGGCAACTTTAATACAGAAGCGATTTTTTCAATTGGTTCTCTTCACAAGCCTGCAGTATGCGACATGGATCACGATGGGAAGGACGATATTGTTGACGCCCCGCTCATTCTCTATACGACGGACACCCTGATTCCTCGCGAGGGATATGTCCATCCGTATGTATATGACGGCTACAATACTAACGGTCTGGTGGTTTTTGATATCGATGGTGACGGGTGGGACGATGTGGTGGAAGGCCGATCGACCAGTGATTCACACCTTTGGGTCTATAAGAACCTTGGCAATGAAGAATTCCAAAAGATGGATTCGATTTGGTTTCCAAGCAGTATAACTTGGACTGATAAGGGGCTTGACAACATAAAGCTAGTGAACTACAATGGAGATGAACACCTCGATATTATTGTTCAAATGAGTGATTTCCAATTGGGCCCCACAGGTTATTATATATTTGAGGGCAACGGAGCATTTGGGTTTGGCAATCCTGTGTTTTTCCCTGTGGAAAACTATGAATACGAGTTTGTCCGTAATTTCAATGTCGTCGATTTGAACAACGACGGTTTCGACGATTTACTCGTTTTGCACGCACCGTTTGAGAGGGAATCATGGCTTGAAGTGTTTATGAACGATGGTTATGGCTTCGATGCCATAGAAGAAAATGATAGCGATTCTGCTGTAACCTGTTCGCCCAATCCCGCAAACGACTATGTTTACATCAATGGAACGGAAGCTGTTGAAGTGCAGGTTTACAATGCTTTTGGGCAGTTGGTGAAAACCTTGCGCGATGCGAATGAAATTCCCGTTGCAGACTTGCCGCAAGGCGTTTACCTGCTGCGCATTACGGATGCGGAGGGGAGAAACTTTCTTGCGAAAGTGGCTATGAGAAGATAGGATTTTCGTTATTCGTACTTTCGTGCTATCGTGCTAACGAAGTGAGACTTATAGGACAAATAAGACTAATATGAATATGAAAGCAACAAGAATTTACACTCTGCTTGCGCTCCTGCTGATGGCGGGAGGCCATGGGCTTCAAGCACAAAACACAGATGTGTTGAAGTACTTCAACCTCGTTATGCCTGACCATTCCTTGGTCAGTTATGAATTAGGAAATGTTATCGAAATCCATTTTCAGGATTCTATCATGGTCGTGAACGACTTGGGCTTCTATATGGAAGAGGGCGTTAAGTATTATTTCTCTGAGGGCGAGAATGCTGTGAATGAAGATGCAGACGATAATGGCAGTTATGTCAGTGGTGACAAATTGTATGTGCGAGGATCTGGAAGAGGAGACGTCATTGTTTCAGATATGTTGGGCAGAGTGGTGTATAGCAAACCGAACTGCAATGATTGCGTCATCGATTTGACTTCCTTCAGTTCTAACACTCTTTATCTTATTAGTGTCAACAGTCAAACTTTCAAATTTATAAAAAGATGAAACAAGCGTCATTATTCGTGGTCATTCTACTGATGAGTTTGGTTGGTTTCGGCCAGAACCAGAAGCATTTCTTTATCAAATATAGGGCACAAGACAGCACGATTTATTATAACATTCAATCTGTTAACAGCATCCATATTGATGTCAATGGACATGAACTGATTTGTGAAGATGGAAGTGTATTCACACCTTTGACGGACATGGATACTGTGTATATTTATAGCGTGTTGGCTAACGAATGGATAGACCTCGGATTGCCGAGTGGTTTGCTTTGGGCCACCTGTAATGTAGGTGCCAACGCGCCTGAAGACTTTGGAGATTACTTTGCATGGGCAGAAACAAATCCGAAGTTTTGGTATAACTGGGAAACATACAGATATTGTTGTGACATTTTCGGGCCGTATTTATCAAAATACTGCGAGGACCTTGAGTATAATTGTAACGGTATCGATAACTTGACCCTACTACAATCAGAGGATGACGCGGCCACGGTCAACTGGGGTAGCGATGCGCGTATACCAGCCATCAGTGAATGGATAGAGCTTTATTCCCATTGCTCAGTGGATTGGACGACGCTAAACGGAGTGAAGGGCTTGCGTTTTACAGGATCTAACGGAAACAGCATTTTTTTGCCCGCTGCTGGCTACCTTAATGGCAACGAATTCAATGATAACTGTGGTAATTATTGGTCAAACTCGCGCACGATCCATCAGCGGAATGCATGGTATTTTGGATTCTACTATGACGTGGGTGCTTATAGCATGCTTAACGATGGCTATCGCAGCGGCGGTCGTTCTGTCAGAGCAGTGCGTTCTGCAAAATAAATACGACCTTTGTCAACGAGGTATTGAACTGAATAATAAATGATAAATACAATGAAAAAGGTTTTTAAACAAAAAGGCACCGCAAATCCGCAGAAGCAGGGACAAATCAAGGCATGGCTCATTGTTCTGTTGAGTGTGTTCTGCACTTGTGTCTCATTCGCCCAAATGCCGACAATCAAGCAAGGCCCTTTGGCCAAAGGTGTGAAACTCACCAATCAAGCCATGTATATAGGAGAGGACGAGTCCTGTTATTATTTCTTTGACTGTTCCATTAAGACAGCCGTCCTTGGTTTCAGCAAGACCGACTTGTCACTGAAAGTGGAGAAGGAATACAAGTCCAAACTGTCGGTGCGTTTCCCCATTTATGGAGGTGTGTTCGGCGAAAACATTGAGCTGGTTACCGCAAAGAGCGAGCCGGAGGGCTATCGCCTCGAAAAATTCACGATAAAGAAGTCGGACATGACGTTGGCCTCGACCGATGACATAGGATTCTCGCCTTTCGAAGACGGGAAAAAGCATGTCATCAACATGGATCCCGTCAAGTTGAGCAAGGCCATCACGGTTTCCAGCAAACTGTCTCCTGACCAATCCCATCGTGCGCTTGTGCGACTGGACCAGTGCAAGAATGGCGCACCAAGTGTGTGGAAGGTCGTGATGTTGGACAACAAGACAGGTGCGACTTTATGGAGCAGGGATACGGATCTCCATTTTGCCGATTTCGTGCCTACTGACGACGGCAGGGTCATATTGGCAGGCTATTATCTTGCCGACACCGAAGACAAGGCAATAGCGGCGCTCGTGGTCATGTCGAACGAAGGAGAAGAACAAATGGCATTCCCTTTGCCCGTCAACATCGGAAGTGCGGAACGTGCATTGAACGGCGATCGTCTTTGGGTTACTGGTTCGCTGAAAGGAGAGAAATACGGTGACTGGATGTTTTTGTTCAACAGAAACGCAGGCCTTTGCGGGATGTATGTTACCGTATTCGACCTGAAAGAGCAAGCCGTTGTCACTTCCGATACGTATCCTTTCACAAATGAAGACGTAGACGTTTACCTTAACGCCAAGGAAGGCAAGAGCAAAGACAATGAGGTCCATTGGATTGATTTTCAGCCTTATCTCATGAACGATGGTCGCGTGTGTGTGACAGGTGTTTATAATTATGATGAGGTCATTAGCACTCATACGGGTGCGTATTACCAGTTCGGGAAACAAGGAGGCATTCTGAACATGTTTGATGCTGACGGAAAACTATTGTGGAGGAAGCCTTACAGGAATGAGATTATCGGTCCCAAAGAAGTAGTCACCGATGAATTGTTTGACATCAACGGTAACCTTTGCTATTACTCGATGGTCTGCTCTAAGTACAAATATCCATCGGATTTGGCCGCCTCACAAGACCCGCGGCTGTTGCAGACCAAGCTCCGCGAGATCATCTTGGACCAGGAGGGGAACGAGACCGTGAACGTCATCGACGGCAAGGGTGTTGCCGGCATCGCTGCCCAAAGCTATAATTCAGACAAGACGAAGCGGGTGTTTCTGTTGATGGAGCAAGGCTTGATCAAAAGCGATGTGCGGTTGGTGGTGGTTGAATGAGGTTTAGATAAAGCCATCGAAAGCCTAGCCATCCCATCGGCGACATGGAGACGGTTTAAGGCCTTTGGTGGCTTTTTATATAATTTGCTGGATTTTGAGTATTTTTGCCGCGTGAAACGGTGTTTGCACATAGTGAGCTTTTTGGTTGGGCTGGCCATGCTGGTGGCTTGCTCTAAACCAACTAAAGTTGAGATCCCTGAGCCTGTGGTCGCTGAGCCTTGTCGAAGCGTCGAAGGGCCGACCTTAGCATTATCTCAAATCGACACCCTGATGTGGCACCAGCCCGACAGCGCCTTGGCGGTGATGATGGAGTTTGCGGGGAGCGAGGCGGCGGATGGGTTGGATGCGTTTGAGGGGCATTATTGTCAGGTGCTGGTGGCGGAGCTGCTTTATAAGAATGATTATGGGCAGAGCAACCGCGAAGAGGTGCTGAAGGCGGTGGGGTATTTTGATTCGATTGTGGGGATGGATGGGTGTAAAGCGGACGCATGCGGTGCGTCCGTACAAAGAAATGCATTTTTGGCGGCGCGGGCGCATTATATGAATGGTGTGGGGTATTATGAACAAGAGGATTTGGTGAATGCCTGCGCAGAATACCTCAGTACTTTGCGAATCATGGAAAGCCATTTTGGCGAGAATGAATTGGTTGGGCATAAGCCGCGGTTTATGGCCTTGACCTATAACCGTTTGTTGGATTTGTTCAAAGGCCAACTCATGCCAGAACCTGCCATTTATTGTGCCAAGTAGTCCTTGGTTTACAACCAGATTGCGCCGACTTCGCTTAATGCCAAAGCCAATATTTTGAGTGAGATTGGATTAGAATATCATATATTGGAAGAAACGGACAGTGTGGTTTTCTATTATGAAGCGGCGTTTAATGCCTTGCATGACAGAAACAATCTGGTTTACAGGGATTTGATGGCTTCACAAGCTTTGTTTGATTATTATGAAGTCCACGACACCATAAAAGCCTTGGCCAGTCTGAAAAGCATGGCAGCACAAGCCGAAAGCGAAACCGAAAGAATAACCCGATATTCAACCATTGGCGACATCTATCATAATGCTGGACAATTCGATTCTGCCAAGGTTTATTTGGAAACAGTATTTGATTTTGCAAAGGATGCAACTGGTCAAAAACTTGCAGCAAAGGCTTTGCATGACATTGCCATTAGCGAGGGCGATACCTTAAAAGCCAACCAATATGCCCAATTCCTCATAGAAGATGTATCTGCAGCAGCCGAAAGCCAAAAGCGGGTCTCACATCTCAACGAGCTGTTCCGGCAGCATTTGCAGTGGGAGCAAGAGCGAGCCGAGGCCGAAAGGCAGCAGGCGGCGCGGCTGCGGAAGAACAGGATGATCGTTGTGGTGAGCGTTCTGGTTGCGGTGGCGGCGCTGTTGGCTTGGCTGCTGATTAGGCGTAAGATGAAGCAGCAGCGCGACGAGGCAAGCCAACAGATGGAAGCCGTGCAAGAGGCGCACCGCTTGGAGAAAGCCTCAATGTCGGGGAGGCTGAAACGGAGCAACCAGGAACTGCGCGAGCTGAAGGACCAGATGCGGCAACAGGCGGGCAACGGCGCGCCGAAGCAGGAGGCACAAGCGGTGTCGTTCAACGAAGAGCCTATCTGTCGCCTCATCATGGAGCGGGTGAACGAAGGGCAATTCAAGGCGCAGATGGATTGCAAATTGTACCAGGACTATGCCTTGGGCAAGGAGCAGGTGATGGCCTTGCGCGAGGCTGCCGACCGACACTTCAACCAATTCACGAGCCGACTGGCCAAGGCCTATCCCGAGCTCACCCGTGGTGACCTGGACTATTGCTGCCTCTATCTGCTGGGGCTTTCGGATGCTGACGTTTCCGCCCTGATGCAGCGCGCCTACAACACCGTGAGCGAGCGCAGCCGCAAACTGAAAGGCGTTTTTGGCAGCGATGAACCGCTTTCCGTGACGCTTCGAGGCTTTGTGAGCGAATCTGCATCTAATTGATTATCGGTACGATAGCCAAAAACCCGCACAAATCCGCACATTGTTTTTCTTGACAGGTGTGTGGGTGTTGGTGTAGTTTTGCCGAAAAATTCAAAACCTAACAAATATGAAAAAGACATTATTATTCGCATTGGCACTGGCGGCAGTTTGCATTATGCCGTCGTGCGAGAAGGACCCGAAACCAGGTGACGAGCCCAGCATTGAACCAACCGCCGAAATGATTGTCTTCGGAAATCACACAAACATGGATGTGGTTACCTACGACCAGGTGGATTGGGAGTACCACGATGATTATACATCTTATTACTGGAAAGATTTCGACATTAACGGAGACGGAGAATTTGATTTTGCCTTATGCTCGCGAAAAATGAGGAGTTCGTATCAGGGAAACATCCAAGGCTTGGATACCATATACGAGCTTACATTATACGCTGCTCCGAGGATGGAATTCCACTCCGATTTGCAAACGAATGAGATTTACAGCCATCCCGATTCCACCATTATCCCAACGGACAGCATCCCTTTGATTTACATAGAAATAACAGAATCGTGCAACAAGGTGCTTGAATCTGATGTTTACAAGGGGCCTTATTCAAAGTATGTCGTTCAATCCCACTACAAGAATGACTTGCTGAACATGAACGATAGTATTTTCAGACCTTTGTTCACTCCATACGCTTTGTATGCATCCAACAATCAGACACCCTATTACATCGATTTGGACGATTACCACCCTAATGTGTTCAAATCAGACATCGATGGGCGAGAAGGATGTTTCAACTTCCCGATGAACGAAGAAATCTACATTGGCTTCAAGTATAATGATGAAGACAGGTATCGTCTTGGTTGGATAAAATTCATCATTGTATCTTACAATGGTTATGTATTTGTAAAATCTTTGGAAACTACCATTCAACAATGAAAGGACAGCTTTGTGCTTCTGAAATCCCCGCCTCATGTGTGTCTTCTTAAAAGGGGATGGTGCATAGTGACAGAATATCACAGCAAACCATAGAAGAATAGTAATGAAAAAGACATCTATTATCTTCATCCTTGCCGCCCTACTGCTCATCGGCGGCAATGCCCAAGCGCAGGGCAAGAAGAAAATCCGTATCACCTACCGTAGTGCTAAACGCCTGGTGGAGAAAATCGAGGCTAACCCCAACGCCGAGACACTCTACCTTTTCCGCAACGGCCTCGACTCGCTACCCGAAGAGATTGGCCAACTGAAACACTTAAAGAAACTGGTGGTCAGTTCCAACCGCCTCACCTACATCCCGCCCGTCATCGGCGAACTCACCGAACTGGAATATATCTCCTTCAAGCATAACGACATCAAGGCGCTGCCGCCAGCGATAGGCCGACTCAAAAACCTAAAGCATCTGGAACTGGACTACAACGACCTACAGACCTTGCCCAACGAACTGTGCGAGCTGAAGAACTTGGAATACCTCTCCCTCACACACAACGCGCTACATCACTTGCCGAATGGCATCGGGAAGTTGGAATCGTTGGAGTTTTTCTACATCGGAACTAACCTTTTGCAGGAGCTACCCGTTAGCTTAGCCCAACTCACGGAGTTGGTAGAACTGAATGTGGCAGGTAGTGGCGGTATGCTCGTCGTTCCCAATCTGCGCAACTGCCAACGTCTTGAAAGGCTTTACATTGACAGCACCACTTTGTTTGATGCCTCCTTCAATCCTCGCACCATCTCGAGGTTGGAGATTTATATGGTGGGGGGATAAAGTAAAATGTAAACCTACTTGCACTTCTTTTGCTGGCGGGATGCCAGCGAAGTTACCAAAAGGAGCCTGCCTACAGCCTGAAAAAGGACTCGGTGGAGGCCTTCGATGAGCAAATGCGGCGGTGGCATGTGTTGCATGGGGGGATGAGCAGGTGGGAGAGCGATAAGTGAAATGTTGTAATCTGGAACTGCAACGTGTTGTAAAACAACGAAGTGGTTTTGCAAATGTTTGTAATGGCCTTTGGACTTGAAAAAACAGCGATTTTTTGCTATACTTTTGTGGAACAAAATTGCAAAGCGAACAATTAAACTTTAATACAATGAAAAAATCTTTGATTATTGCAGCCTTGATGTGCTGCCTTGTGTCGGCCACGGCACAACAAACCAAGAACACAAAAAGAGTCAATAACACATTAGGTGTTTGCATGATGGGCAAGACGATGCAGTGTAACGGCATCAGCATGTCGTATATCGCTTCGGAACAAGGCAAGATGGGTTTTGCCTTTGGTGTGGAATACGACCGCGAGTACATGTTAGGCAAGACGCCTCTGGGAATTGTGACAGGCATCCGCATGGAGTATAGCCGCCCCTACGCCAAATTCGAGGAAGAGGGACAAACTCTCGAGGTGAAAGCCCACGACCTTACTGGGGTGATTCCTGTTATGTTGCAATACCATGACAAGT
>JAEEGH010032566.1_pt1 | contig 10019 bp, 4 predicted proteins | sample 9134181 | NCBI WGS metagenome assembly JAEEGH01 (sample SAMN16246544, study PRJNA631951) | gut metagenome | biome: gut microbiome; feature: rumen; material: DP-attached | host: Bos | place: Iran: Karaj | collected 2018-10 | reverse complement strand
GAATAGATCCATTTCTGGTGCTTTAGAAATTTCCAGTCAAGTAGATTTTAACGGTAAGAAGTACGATGTGACCTCCATCGGCTTTGAGGTTTTCCATTATTGCAGCGACCTGACCTCTGTCACAATCCCCGGCAGCGTGACATCTATTGGCGAATGGGCTTTCGCTCATTGCACAGGTCTGACCTCTATCACCATCCCCAACAGCGTGACATCCATCGGCAGTAGTGCCTTCCAAAATTGCACCAATCTAACCTCTGTCACAATCCCAAGCAGCGTTACATCCATCAGTGATCAAACTTTCTATTATTGCACCAGCTTAACCTCTGTCACAATCCCCAACAGCGTGACATCCATCGGCAGTAATGCCTTCCTAGATTGCATCAAACTGGCCTCTGTCACCATCCCTAACAGCGTGACATCTATTGGTAATGCAGCATTCGCTAACTGTCGCGGCTTGACTTCTGTCACTATCCCTAGCAGTGTGACATCCATCGGAAGTTCTGCTTTCTCTGGTTGTAAAGGTCTGACTTCTATAATCATACCAGACAAGGTGACCTCTATAAACGATTATACTTTCGAAAAATGCAGCGGTCTGACTTCTGTTACTATCCCCAAGAACATTACTTCAATAGGTGAGTCCGCTTTCAAAGATTGTAGCGGTTTAAATACCATTATATCTGAAATTGAAACCCCATTTGAAATAGGATATATTGCCGATTATTCAGCGACTTTGATTGTCCCTGCTGGCACAAAGGCCGCCTACCAGTCTACCGCAGGATGGAGCAGCTTTACAAAAATCCTTGAAGTTGGTGAAGGAGGATTTGTTGGCTACAAATTTGAAGTCGACGGTATATATTATACAATCGGTGAGAATAATACTGCAGCACTTGATTATGCGAATAGATCCATTTCTGGTGCTGTAGAAATTCCCTGTCAAGTGGAATTTAACGGTAAGAAGTACGATGTGACCTCTATTGGCGAATGGACTTTCGCTAATTGCACAGGCCTGACTTCTATCACCATCCCTAACAGCGTGACATCCATTGGTAGTGAAGCTTTCTCTTTGTGCAGCGCCCTAACCTCTGTCACCATTCCCAACAGCGTGACATCCATCGGCGGTAAGGCTTTCGAGTATTGCAGTGGTCTGACCTCTGTGAAAGTGCCCGTTACAGATTATTCTGCTTTCTGTAACAATAAAGTAATTAATATAATAAGAACCGCAATAGGAAAACCTATTCAGTTAATAGACAATGAAGGAACAGAAATTACGGAGTATATAGTACCTAATGATGTGACATCCATCGGCGAATCTGCTTTCAGAGGTTGCAGCGGCCTGACCTCCGTCACTATTGGCAACAGCGTGTCATCCATTGGCGAATCTGCTTTCACAGGTTGCAGCGGCCTGACATCTGTCATTATAGGTAGTGGCGTTTTATCGATAGGGTATTATGCATTTTCAAATACAAACTTGAAGAAAACCATCTGGCTGACCAATACGCCACCGTCAGGGTACAGCAATGCATCGGGAACAGTTAATTATGTGTCAAATGATCAATTTGGCATTAGTAATCAGATTGTATATAAATATCTTAGTTCACATTTTGTGGTTGATGGCATCAGATATGTTCCTGTAAGCCCGTCTGATCGCACTTGCGATGCCATAGATTGTACCTATGATGCATCTATAGAGAGCATCAATATAGGTGAAACTGTCACCAATAAAGGCGTCACGCTTACCGTTATGAAAGTTAATCCATATACCTGCTATTACAACAAACACATCAAAGATGTAAAACTTAGTTCGGGTGGAGACATTGGGGATTATGCTTTTTATGAATGTACAAATCTTGTTACAGCAACCGTTAGTAATAAAGGATCGATTGGAGCTTCTGCCTTCCAAGCTAGCCCTGCCTTGGAATCTGCATATATAAGTAATATTGGGGATATTGGGGCATATGCTTTCCAATCATGCCCAGCCCTGAAAACTGCAACTATAAGTAATCAAGGCAATATAGGAAAGAATGCTTTTGAATCGTGTTCTGCTATGACAACAGTAAACATCACTAGCCTGGGGGATATTGGTGAGTATGCCTTCCAATCTTGCTCGGCTTTGACTAGCGCAACCATTAATAATCAGGGAGGCATTGGTGGTGCAGCCTTCTCTGGCTGCTCGTTATTAGAGGCAACGGAGTTAGGGCAGAATGTGACGTCCATTGGCAATTATGCTTTCGATGGATGTTCTAAACTGAAAAGTATCGTCATCCCAGATGCTGTCAATGCATTAGGATCCTATGCTTTCCAAAATTGTGCTGTTATGACATCTGCTAAAATAGGCAATGGTATTGAGACGATTGACGAATATACGTTCTCAGGGTGTTCTTCGCTTAATGAAATCAATATAGGCTCAAAGGTGAAGACCATCAATCGATATGCTTTTAGCGGATGTGGTGCATTACCATCAATAACTATCCCGCAAGCCGTGACGAACATTGGCAATAACGTTTTCTCAGAATGTACCAGCCTAGCAAAGGTCACCATTGCTGACAGTGAAACTACTCTGACCTTAGGTTCTAATGGCAGCAGTCCGATCTTCTCATCTTGCCCTTTGGACTATGTCTATATCGGCCGCGATATCAGCTATAAGACCTCTAGCAGTTATGGCTATTCTCCTTTCTATCGTAATACGACGCTGAGGGAAGTGATAATCACAGATAAAGAGACGGAGATTTCGGAAAACCAGTTTTATGGCTGTACCAACCTGCAAACCGTCACTATCGATGACGGCGTGACCACCATAGGAAACTGGGCATTCTCTGGTTGTCAGAGTCTGAAGTTCTTTACTTTCGGCTCTAAGGTAAAGACCATCGGCCAGGAGGCTTTCTCTGACTGTACTGCTGTCACTGAGATCTCCAGCAGGGCTATCACGCCTCCAATTTGTGGCAATCAGGCTCTCGACGATATCAACAAGTGGGAGTGTAAACTCTATGTGCCGAAGGGACATTTGGCAGATTATCAGGCTGCTGAGCAATGGAAGGAATTCTTTTTCGCCGAGGAAAGAGATTATGGCATTCTATTTGAATCCATTACCATTGGCAAGAGCGGTAAGGCTTCCTATTGTGGTGACAAATCTTTGGACTTTAGCTTCTCTGATGAGGTGAAAGCTTATATTGCTACAGGGTTTGATAAGGATGAGGGTATCATTTGGCTGACTCGTGTAAAGGACGTTCCTGCTGGCGTGCCTGTATTGATTAAGGGCGAGGCAAACAAGACTTTTGATGTCCCAGTGACGGACAGCCAGAACTCTTACTATACGAATATGTTCGTGGGTAACACGAGTGGTGAGACTGTTCAGATCACTGAGAGAGATGGTGTTTTTGTAAACTACTATCTCTCGGGTGATGGCACGTTCAAGAGTGTGAATAAATCCGCAAACATTGGTAACAACAAATGTTATCTCCAACTTCCAGGCACGTTTAAGCCCGCAGTGGCAGGTGCTACCCAGAAGGTAACGATCAAGGACATAGGCAAGGCTTCTTATGCTGCTCCTGTAGACCTTGACTTTACGAATGTAGAGGGTTTGAAGGCCTTCACGGCCACAGGCTACGACAAGAGTACGAAGACCATCTGGCTGACGCGTGTGATGAAAGTCCAGAAGGGAGAGGGTGTGCTGCTGAAGGGCGATCCTAATAGCTATGAGATACCTTCTGTCGGCGTTCAGAGCAGTTATATGAATATGTTCGTTGGCAATACGAGTGGTGCTTCTGTTCAGGTTCAGGAGAAGTCAGAGGATGGCACTCAGACGAATTTCTATCTGAAGGGTGACGGTTCGTTCGTCAGTGTGAACGGTTATGTGAACATTGGTAACAACAAGTGTTATCTGGAGTTACCCACAGATATGGTTGCAGGAGCAGCCTCTACTCGTGGTGCAGAGGCAAACTATATCTTGGAAGAGCCTGAGGTAATCAAGCTGCCAATCAGCTTCAGAAGCATCGGCAACGATGGAGATGGCACAACTGGAATTAAAGATCAATCTTCAAAGTTCAATGTTCCATCAGATGCCTATTACACCCTCCAAGGCCAGCGCGTCGCCAAGCCTGGCAAGGGGCTTTACATCAGGAATGGTAAAAAGGTCGTGATAAAGTAACATATATCTATCTCACTTACACTCTCATATATTTCGCACGAGTAAAAATAATATCAAATAAATAACTAAAAAAACAAAATGATTATGAAAAAGATTCTATTAACATTGGCCTGTGTGCTTGGAATGAGCACATTAGGTTTAGCGCATTCGAACTCAGTGGTCATGCTTCAGCATAATGGCACCATAACGAGTTATGAGCCTGACAATATTAGTGATGCTTTAGATGACGCCGTAGACGGTGATATGATTTTCTTAAGTGAAGGAACATACCCAATGTTTGATATAAAAAAACAGGTTTCAATAAAAGGGGCGGGGCAATTAACCGTGATAGATGGAGATGTCAATATTTTGATCCCTGATGAGCCAGAATTATCACAAACTCTTCTGTCATGTTTGAAAGTAACAGGGGAATTGACTATAAAATCTCCCGTAAAAAGGCTAAAAATAAGTCAATGTACAATATCAAGATTGGTATTTAATGCTAAAACTTACGACTCATACATAGACAGATGTCACATTGGATATTCAGATCTTGACAATACTTATGAAGAAACAATAACCATTGATGGAAACAGCAAAACGTATATATATCCATACATAAAAAGTTTGACTATTAATAATAGTTTGGTAGATCGGGCTGAAGTTGGTGCTAAGGAATGTTTAAATACGACATTCATAAATTGTTCCCTCGCCTTTTATAATTCTACGAGGGGTACTTTCTATAACTGTATTTTATATCGCTTTGACACACGTGGTGGATCTTGTACTGTACAAGATTCTGAAGTCTACTATTCCTATGCATACAAATCGATTACATATTCTAATTGTAATATTAGTAACTGTTATACTGCGGATGAGCCCAATGAATTGCCATACGATTCTGATGTTATTGCAACCAACGGCTATCTTGGCAACGACGGCACCATTATAGGCCCACTGGGTGGCAATACTCCATATACCCTTGAACCGGCTCTTCCCCATGTGACAAAGGCCGACATGAAGGTCGATACAGAGAAACAGCAACTGAACGTTACATTGACCGTCTCACCTAAATAACAAGTGCCTATGCGACCAAAAATAATCAGTCTGACCTGCCTGCTGATGGTGGCGACGATGATGGCGGCACAGAGCATCAAGCAGCATGAGTACTGGATAGACTCTGACTACAGCAGCCACCAGACTATGGGCAGTGGTAATACAATCAGTATAACAGTCTCAACGGCAGAGCTATCCTCAGGCATCCACTTCCTAAATCACCGTGCTCTGGACACGGATGACAACTGGGGTATTCTCAACCGTATGTTATTCTATGTTCCAGAACGCGCTGCAGGGCAGGCCAAGGTGGAATACTGGATAGACAACGACTATGCCAATGTTGTGAAGAAGGAATCTTCCGATGTCAATCAAGCATTCTCGATAGACATCAGCCAACTGTCAGCAGGTGTACATTTCTTCAACTTCCGCACTATAGACTCAAATGGTAAGTACGGACAGTTGTCGCGAAGTGTATTCTATATTCCTGCGATTGAGACAGAAACTTATATCGCAGAATACAAGTACTGGATTGACGATGCTGAACCCACCGTTCAGGAAGTGAATAAGGTTCAGAGTGTTTTCCAACTGGCGCTCGATGTGTCTGGCCTAAGTGATGGCGAACACACATTCTCGTTCCAAGCCAAGGACATAAACGGCAATTGGGGTGACCTGTTCACGAAGACATTCCTCATTGGTGAGGAAGTCGATGATAATATCATCTCGTTTGTTTGTCCTGTGGCAGAGTCGATTTGTGTAAATAACTGGGACACTGATGGCGACGGAAAGTTGTCTAAGACGGAAGCTGCTGCCGTGGAGTCTTTAGGTGAGGTATTCAAGGAGTCGGAGATTACGTCTTTCGACGAGTTGCAGTATTTCACTGGCCTGACGAAGATTAACGACGAAGCATTCGGAAATTGTACCAAACTGGCATCTGTAAAACTGCCGGCTACGGTGACAGAGATTGGACGCCGTGCCTTTAGTCATTGTATCTTCAGTGAGATAGAATTCCCTTCAGGGCTCACCTACATTGATACTGAGGCATTCTATCTTTGCGAATCGCTGAAATCAATACGGATTCCGAGTTCTGTGGAAAATATGTCTGTTGTTGCATTTGTCTCATGTACTGCCGTTGAGAGTATCGAGGTAGAGGAAGGTAATGAAGCCTTTGACTCAAGAGAAGGATGTAATGCTATCATCAGGAAAAGTGATAAGGCATTGATTCGCGGCTGTAAGAATACAATTATTCCCTCAGGTGTGGAAAGAATCAATTTTGCAGCCTTCCAGTGGACTCCGTTGGAAGGGGCGTTCGTGATTCCAGAGGGCGTGACGTATATCGATCGGTCGGCTTTCGTTTCTACGACGATGTCGTCAGTCTCTTTACCATCTACTCTGACATATATTGGTGGGTGGTCATTCCAGGATTGTGATAATATAGAATCCATTGATATACCAGACGGTGTAACTTCGATTGGCGACTATGCCTTCTCTTTCTGTGACAATCTCAAGTCAGTCTCTATTCCCAAAAGTGTTACAGAGATTGGAGAGAAAGCCTTTATCGGGGACACTAAACTGGAGTCTGTCGTTTCCCAGATCTCACAACCCTTTGCCATCTCTAAAAATGTCTTTATAAGCGAAGACATGGATGATGGCGTAGAAGAATTAATCGATGCAACGCTCTATGTTCCTTATGGTACAAAGACTATTTATGAGACCACTGATGGCTGGAAGGAGTTCAAGAACATTGTTGAGATGGACGAGACTGCTCCAATCACCATCGGCAAGAGCGGTAAGGCCTCTTATTGTGGTGATAAGTCGCTTGACTTCAGTTTCTCTGATGAGGTGAAGGCTTATATCGCCACGGGCTTTGACAAGGATGAGGAGATCATCTGGCTAACGAGAGTTAAAGATGTGCCCGCTGGTACGCCAATATTGATTAAGGGCGTAGCCAATCAGACCTATAATGTTCCTGTGACGAATACCCAGAACTCATCTTATACGAATATGTTCAAGGGAAACACGAGCGGTGCGACTGTTCAGATCAATGAGACAGAGGACGACTTGGTGAACTATTACTTATCAGGCGATGGTACGTTCAAGAGCGTGAAGGGCTATGCAAACATTGGTAACAATAAGAGCTATCTGCAGCTGCCTGGAACGTTTGCTCCCGCAGAGGCAGGTGCGACTCAGACGGTGAAGGTTGGTTCTGCTGGTAAGGCCTCTTATGCTGCTCCTGTAGACCTTGACTTTACGAACGTGGATGGTTTGAAGGCCTTCTCGGCCACAGGTTATGACAAGAGCTCGAAGACCATCTGGCTGACCCGCGTGATGAAAGTTCAGAAGGGTGAGGGCGTCTTGCTGAAGGGTGATGCGAAGGATTACGAGATACCTTCTGCCGCAGTTCAGAGTAGTTATATGAATATGTTCGTAGGTAACACGAGTGGTGCTTCTGTTCAGGTTCAGGCGACGTCTGAAGATGGTAGTAAGACGAACTTCTATCTGAAGGGTGATGGTACGTTCGTAAGCGTGAACGGTTATGTGAACATTGGTAACAACAAGTGTTATCTGGAGCTGCCCACAGATATGGTTGCTGGAGCAGCCTCTACTCGTGGTGCAGAGGCAAACTACATCTTGGAAGAGTCTGAAATGATCAAGCTGCCAATCAGCTTCAGAAGCCTTGACAACGATGGTGATGGTACAACTGCCATCCGCGAGACGAAACAGTCAAGAGAGGATGGTGCCTACTACACGCTCCAAGGCCAGCGTGTCGTGAACCCAGGCAAGGGTCTCTATATCAAGAATGGCCGTAAGGTCGTGATTAAGTGAGAGAAGAACCAAGCTCGCTTGAGTTCTTCCGAACGTTAACGAGCTCGAGCGTAGCTCAAGGTCATTGTCAGATAGACTTATACCATTAGATTATAAAAATCCCGAAATGTTTGCTCGTTTCGGGATTTTATTTTTAAAATTTGCATACACTGCATACACTAAGAGCTAATTTTTTGATAATCAGTATGAAAGTTAGTGTATTCAGCAAAATTATTAGTGTATGCAACATGATTTATTGTGCATGTAATGGATAATCATAAGAGTGCAGCTTACTGAATGGCGTATGCCGCCTTTGATGATGGGAGAACGTTAAGCGCTTTTTGTCCCACCCCCTGGGACAAGAAGTCCCACCCTATGGGACAAGTAGTCCCACCCCCTGGGACAAATGCTAAACGGCATGAAAAGATGAAGCGCCTAATCGTTAGGCAAAAAGAGTTGCATACACTAATAAATGGGCTGCATACACTTAATGAAATGATTGCTTATCAGAAAGATAACTGCTATGTGTATGCAGTGTATGCAAATTCTAAATAATTATTTCACGATACATGGCTCTTTCTTTTTCAATGAAAACACAACTTTCTTGCGTTTTATTTGCAAAGTTCCAAAATTCTTCATATATTTGCAATCGAAACTCCAAATAGTTTATCGTTATGCCAATGATTTCTTATCCTACACAAACAGATGTAGAGCAGTTCTTAAACAGAACTTTTCCTTCACCTGCTCCTTTTAATCTAAGCACATCTATATCAACAATAGGCATCATAGTAGGTGCCCACAAAGCCCCTGGTGTGTCTGGTACTTTACAAGGAGCAATAGTTCCAGGTGCAGCAATCACAGGTTTAGATATCCCTGTGTTAATATCGGATAATTTCGAGTCAAAAGGTACTGTGATGATTATTGAGCAGGATCCTTTAAGGAACCCAAATGACCCGTTGTTGGCTCCATTGAAGAGTTATTTTCCAACTCATGCAATAGTTGGCACCCCAAATGCATTGCATTATAATGTCAGTGTAACTCATCATACTAATATTTATCGTTGTATTGTTTACTATATTTTAAGTAAACATTATAATGTTTATATTACAGATGCAAATAAATTGTATTGGCCATACACTGCGGGATCTAATGCTTTGAAAAGATGGGAAAGTAATTTGGCTCAACAGGGATTGTTAAGAACAGAAATAAACATCATTAATCCTGTAGCATTTTTATTAGTTGGCAAAGTCGCACAGACTGCTTACAATTCATTATATTTGAATCACCCCAATGTTATTCCAATTCCCCACATCAAAGCAAGGTCATCAGCTTGGGCGAAAATTGGTGTTATTCCCGCGTCTGATGCTAATAAACTTCACCATATAAAAGCAAAACTATCTCAGAATGGTATAAAATAATTAGTTTTTAATAGCATTTAAATTAAATCAGAAATAAAAATCAGCTACAATATGAAACAATCCACAATTCTGCTCACCGTGCTCATGAGCATGTTTGGAGTAAAGGCTTTTGCCCACCACATTGAAGTCAAAAACATAGATGGTATTACCATCTATTACAACTGGATTAATAATGGAACGGAGTTAGCTGTCACATACAAGGGCAACGACTATAACAGTTACAAAGATGAGTATTCTGGTAATGTTGTTATCCCTAAATCTGTTGATTATGAAGGAAGGGCTTATAACGTGACCTCCATTGGCCAAGAAGCCTTTAATGAGTGCTCTAATCTGACTTCTGTGACCATCCCTGACAGTTTGAGATCTATTGGAAATGGTGCTTTCGCAAATTGCAGAAACTTGACCTCAATGACGGTTCGTAGTTCTATTTTAATAGGATCGTTTGGAGGATCTATCGAGGATGTGATTTTTGATTGTGAAAAGGTTACTCCACTATTTAAGGGTAGTTCTATTAAAACAGTCACTATGAAAGAAAGCGTGAAATCGATTGGTGATAATGCATTCCGCGGTTGCAGAGGCCTGACCTCATTGGATATTCCCAATAATGTAGAATCAATCGG
>JAEEGH010032565.1_pt1 | contig 10019 bp, 10 predicted proteins | sample 9134181 | NCBI WGS metagenome assembly JAEEGH01 (sample SAMN16246544, study PRJNA631951) | gut metagenome | biome: gut microbiome; feature: rumen; material: DP-attached | host: Bos | place: Iran: Karaj | collected 2018-10 | reverse complement strand
GTACAACTTCAATGCAGACGTATTTGTCGCGACAACCGCGTTGAACTGCAAGATCCTGAAGCCGATTTCCTTTGCCTTCGCGAGGCAATCCTTCACGAGAAATTCACCGATGTGCTGGCCGCGCTTGTTCTTCTTCACCGCATAGCTCGCGTTTGAAATGTGCCCGCAGCGCCCGACATTATTCGGGTGAAGAATGTACAGCCCTACCACTTCGCCGGAATCTGTGTCGAGGGCGATGCCCGTGAACGACTGCGACTTGAAAAACGCATCACCCGTCTGTGGGTCAAGCGTATCCTTTTGCGGGAACGCAATTCCGTCTTTGACGATGTCGTTCCAGATTTCAATGGCGTCGTTGATGTACTTTTCGCTGTAGGGTTCTATTTTGAACATGGTTACTCTTACATTTATGATGTTAAATTTATAAAAAGTGATAGCGATTTAGGATGTCATGTAGCTCGTCTCGTGAGCAGTACATCATCAGGTCGATGATGCTCAGGTCGGGAACGAACTCGTCTGTACGTTGCTTGTAGCGGATGTCTTCGTTGCGCCGCAAAAAGTTGAGATTGATGCCCATTTCGCGGAATGCGTCCTTATGATAATAATCCATTCCGGCCCCGGAGGGATTTATATAATCGGTAAAGCCGAAGTATTCACAGGTGTGGCGGATAATCTCTGGAGAATGGCATTCCCAGCGGTCTGATACCTCAGAGAGCAACCTGATTTCCGTATGGATTCCCAGATATTTAGCCACGGATTGCATTTGCTTGATGAGATAGCGTGTCAGATCGGGGTCTTCATCGAGTAAGATAGGCTTGATGATTTCCATCGCCTCGTTGTAGTGTGGTGCTTGACCGTAGTAAAACTTCAGCACTCGGCAGAGGTATTCTGCTTGGCTGCGATTGACAACTCGGCTGGTCTCGCAGATAAGGCGATTGCGGGATGCGCGACTGACTTCGATGCCGAAATACTGCGGCTGGTCCTTTTCTCCCAAGATGCGGTTTCGGTTGATCCATCCTTGTTTAATGTAGTGTACATTGTCGCCAACAACAAACAAATCGGCGGCATGTATGAGCTGCCAGTAGCCAATGTATGGGAAAAAGTACGGCTGCATGATTGCTATATGTTGTTTTCCGTCAATCATAACACGTTGCAGAATGGTTTCAGCTTTTCGTCATCGCTGTGGATGACGCTCATCTTGCGGTCATCTACTTTGTTTGTTACTGGGGCACTGCTGGTGCGGAACATGCCGCTGTCGAAATAGCGGTCGTCCATGCACAGCATCAGGCCACACACGTAGTCATCATAATGCTTGCCTTCCCATTCGCAGGGATAAGTCCGCTGCTTGATGAATGGCTGCAAAATGAATCCGCCCTTTTCGCTAGCCTCAAGACTTTTCTTCCATGTTTCTTCGTCGGTCATCTCGCCGGCATACAGGCCTACGCTTTTGCCCAAGTCGTATGGCTTAAGGATGTATTGGTCCTTATGCGTCAGGGCGTCTTTCCATTTCTCCGGATGACAGCTATACATGTAGGTGGGAATCGTGTGTTCACGCAGGAATTTAGTTTCTTCTTCCGTGAGGCATTCCCGTGTGAACTCGTCAACGAAAATGAGGCGCAAAAAGCGCTTGTCGTGAGCAAGGAAGATGGTGCGGAAGTCGTTCAGCATCCGTGCGTCAATCATGGCTTGCAGGGTCTCCATCTGGAAGGAAAGGAGATCATGCTGGTTTAGTGCGCTGATTACCACCGCATTGTGACTCCATTGGTCTATGTGCTCTTCCACTTCGGCGGCCTCATAGATGGTCACCTCATGTCCGTAATATTCATAGAACTTCTTGTAAAGGGCGATTTCGCCTGTCTTGTCGCTACTTTTCAGAACGTAGATGGGGCTACCTGCAGGAATGATGTCGCGCATGTAGGTCAGCAATTCATTGTACCGGTTCTCCCAGGAAACGCCGGGATTTGCTGCCATCATTTGCTCTGCTTTCACAACTGAGGGATATCCGCCCCAGATGCCGTGACCGAAGAATCTGCTGGTAATTTCGACTAGCAGCAGTTTGCCTTCTTCGCTGATAAGGTAGTCTGGCCTGTAGGCGCCAGCCCGGAAAGGATAGCGACTTTGGCGATCCAGAATTTCCATCACCTTGTTGTCCAAGGGCATGTACTTCGGTACCCATTCACGGTAGTGTTCCGCCATATAGACGATGCATTTGTAGAGCAGTGCCTGCATACGTCGCAATTCGTCGCGACGCTCCGAGGTTATCAGCATCGGCTTGGCGTGATACCAATGATGGAAGTAGTCCGTTTTTTCAGCGAATAGCTGAAAGCAGACTTCCTGACACGAAAGACCTTTATTTTCCATTCTTTACTTTTCGCTTCTAAAGAGTTTCGACTGATAGCCCAAGCACTGGAAACCGTTATGGTTGATGATGGGGATGATGCTTGTGGGGACATTCAGCTGGCTACGAACCCAGAAACAGATGCTGGTAGACATGCCGATGGTTTCGGTGTACTTCATCAAACGCTGGATGTTTTCAATCGAGAGCGCGCGGTTGGGAGCAGTACGTCCGCGTTGCTTGCGGTGGTCGGCGTTTTTGGGGCTGATATAGTCCATGTAGAGGTCGCGTTCCATGGTCTTGTCGAAGTGTCCAAGCCATTGTCCCAGCTGTGCCAAGTTTTCCATACAGGCCGTGAGGAATTCGGGCTTGTAGTTCACGATGCCTGCGGCGTGTAGCATGTCGAAAAATTCCTTGATGCGTTCATCGGTGAGGTAGGGAACGACGATGGGCTGCACCAAGGCCGAGTTGGCGAGAATGCCGCGTTCCTGGCACATCTGTACTGCGCCGAGACGTTCTTCGATCGGGGCGGCGAAGGGTTCCAGAAGATTGCGGAAGGCGGTGGGCATGATGCTCACGGAGGTGTTGAACTGCATCTTGTCTTTCAGTTGCTCGAAAAGGTTGAGAATGGTTTCGCCTTCGTTTTCCACCATGAGGTGCTTGGTACCAGCCTTCGATGCGATAAAGAGGCGGGCGTTAGAGTTGGGGTATTTCTTGAAGTGGGCGATGAATTCGCGCAAAATGCGGTGGGCGATGCCGGTATAAAGCGTCGGTTCCTGCAGCGCTTCGGTCTTGGGAGAGAAGTAGTAGTAATGGTTCCAGTTCTTACCGCGGCTCAGCTCCACAATCTTCTTTTCGATTTCCTTTTTCTTTTCCGGGGCCTCGACGATAGCCTTTGCCAATTCCTGCAGCAAACGGCTGCGTTCCTTGATATCTTCTGGCGTAACGGCGTTGGGATTTTCGCTGCAGGCACCGTTCATCTCTTCCAGGAGTTTGCGCACGTAAAGGTGATAGTTTTCGTAAGCCACGAGTTTCTGTTCGTGTACTCCGTCGGTCACCAGGCAGTACTGGCATCCCAGATGACAGCCCTTGATGGGGTTGATTTCGAAGGTCAGTGTCGGGCAGCGTCCGGTGTAGTTGTGGATTTCGGTTTCCACGGCATCGGGGTCGCAATCTTCCAGATAGAGCACGGACTTTGGAATGACGCAGTGTTCTTCCAAACGCTTCTTGAACATTTTGGATCCGCGGATGAGCCCTTGCAGCGTTTCTTCAGACGGTTCGATTGTGACTCCAAGTTTTTTAAGATAATCGGCATCGACAATCTGCGGCTGGAAGCCTTCAAGGTTGTAGGCGTTTATCTCGTGTTCGTAGAGATTGTGCATTTCAATGGGCTGTTTCGACATGAATTTTCCTTATTTTCAAAACTTGCAAAATTCTTTTTGTTTTGAAAAAAATAATATAAAATCACGGTACTGTTATGATAAATTACCGCTTTTTACATTCTGTGTCGTTTGTTTAGATAATGGATCTTTTGTTTGAAAATGCGAAATGGCAAACTTTTTTTTGAACAAAGTTTGCTTGTTTTAATTTTTCGAGTAGTGTTGTTACTGCGAGGTTGTGGTAAGGTGTTAAAGAGATTCGTTTAGGTCTAGTTCCGCTTTCAAGGACTTGAGGAACTGTGCGGCGGGCTTGCTGAATACAGGATTCTTTTTCCACACGACCACGAGGCCGCTAGTGCGTAACGGCGTAAATGGTACGAAAGCGAGTTTGCTCTTGCCACCCGTATTCAAGAGACCTTCCAGCGAGAAGGCTGCACCGAGTCCCTGTTCCACAAACACTGACGCATTATAAATCAGGTTATAGGTCGCAATGATATTGAGCGAATTGAGTTCGCGTCCGAGTTGGCCCGAGAATTCGCGCATCACCATGGTTTGTCGAGATGCGAGTAGCGGAATATTTTCAAGATCGCGAACAGTCACAAAGCCCTTTTTCGCCAGCGGATGGTCCTTGCGCACAAGCAAGCCCCACGTATCTCTTGCGGGGAGTTCTACGAATTCGTATTTCGACTTGTCAACAGGCTCTACCAAAAGCCCAAAGTCCAGAAGCCCTTGGTCCAGTTTCTCGGTCACGTCCTGGGCGTTGCCGCTGGTGATGTGCATACAAATTTTCGGATGTTCCTTTTGCATGCGCTTGCACGCCGCCGCGATAATGCTGAACGCCTTCGTCTCGCCGCCACCGATATACACGTCGCCCACGATTTCTTCCTTGCTCGATTCGGCAAATTCCTTCTGGGTGTGCTTCACGAGTTCCATGATTTCTTGTGCGCGCTTCTTGAACCGCAAGCCCTCTTCGGTCAGCGTCGTCTTTTTGTTGCTGCGCACAAAGAGCTGCGCCCCGATTTCTTCTTCGAGTTCCTGCATCTGGCGCGAAAGCGTCGGCTGCGTCACAAAGAGCACGTTGTTTGCCGCCTGCGAAAAACTTTCCTGCTCCGCCACCGCCAAAAAGTATTTAAGAGTCCGTAGTTCCATGCAAATGTCATCCCTGCTTCTATACTGTCATTCCCGCCTCCGAGCGGGAATCTCCTTTTTATAATATAGCATTATGCCTAAAAGGCATGGAAGGACGGTGGGTATGCCAAAGCTGTTTCTGAATGAAGGGGATGTGCCCCGGGCTATTCAACTATTTGAGCAGCTTATGTTCCCCAACGGATTCCAGCACCGTCATCTGCGAAATGGCAATTTGGTTCAACTTTTGCAGGCGTTCTGGTTGAGGGACTCCATCGTTTATCAGAACGGAATTCAGAGATTCCATATTGGAAAGACAAATTAGCTGGTTTACCGTCGCATAATCACGAACATTTCCTTGCAAATCTGGGTGCGTGTCCCGCCAATCCTTAGCCGTAAACCCGAACAGGGCCATATTCAAGACATCCGCTTCATTCGCATAGACAATGTTCATCTGTTGTTTAGTGAGTACTGCGGGAATTAGGTTCTGTTTGATTGCATCCGTATGGATATGGTAATTGATTTTGGAAAGTTCGCGGCGTACTGACCAGCCCAATTTGGCCTGTTCGTTTGCTTTTAGACGTTGATATTCATGAACAAGGAGTAATTGAAAACGAGGGCTAATCCACATTCCGAAATGATAAGCGATATCTCTATGCGCGAAAGTTCCGCCATATCTACCGGATTTTGCTATGATGCCCTTGGCATTGGTTGACAAAATCCATTGCTTGGTAGAAAGGACGAAATTATTGCTTCCTGCCGCATTTTTAATTGTACCGAATTCGGTATAATTAAAATCCTCGTTATAAAGGGCCTCCCATTCGCCAATGTATTCGATTGTGTTTTTGTTGCTTAGCCACTTAAATATAATGTGCTCCTGCAACTGGCTACGCGCCATATCGGTTAACGAAATATAGTCCTCGTTGCCGATGCGCTGAACGGAAATTTCCGTATCCATAACCTTAATCTTCATCTTTACCTCCTTCCGCCTACAAACTAAAAAAAGACGGAATTTTAGCTACTTTTTATTTATCTGAACATTTGTTCACTATAAATATAATTTCTTGAAATGCGCTTGTCAAGAGATTTCCTATTTTTTTTGAGGGGGGGGGAAGTATCCCCCTGGCTCCAGCCCCAAAGGGTCTTCCGCGCACCCCCTCGCCTAAGGGGTTCCTCCCCCTAAAACCCCTCTTCTCACCAGCTTAATCTTCCTTGCCAAATTGCTGATTCGGCAAATATGGTCGCCATCTAGGAAGATGTCGTGGGAATTGTCAAGGGCCATTTCATTCGTCAGCCCGTAAAGTAGATACGCTGTGCGATTTTATGCGTTTTTCGCCAAACTAACCCAAAAAAGAGATGCTTGAAAATTTTACAAAACTTTTTTTTGTGAAATAAATCCGTCTTTTTGGGCGGTGAAACCCTTATATTATCCCTCTCGCAAAAAAATGTCGAAATTTCTTCAAAAAAGGGCAACTCATAAAAAATCGAATTGTAAACTTTCCCTTGAAAGGAGGCTTTTGCGATGTTGCATTTTTCTTGAAAGTTCTATAAATTTGGCTTGCTGCGCAGCAATAACTAAACTTTAACAATCAAAATTGAGGCTCTTATGTCCTTTAAAAATCCAAATGAAGAAATACGCGATGTTTGGTGTATTTCGGAGGAAGAAAAACAAAGAATCCTGGACTTCTTCCAGGGCGCAGTTTACTGTTGGTGCAAGAATCGTATGGGTGAACATTTCTCGCTGCAAATCCTGATGGGTGGCGAGAATTTCTTTTGGGAGGGAACTCCTTTAATAAAACTTTATGAGGCTAAAAAAGGTACTGCCGACCCAGTAAAAGAAGCCGCAAAGTGCGCTGGGTGGTTGCTAAAAAGGGTACTTGCCGATGATAAGCGAGTCTTTGATTCGGGAATCGAAGGATTAACGAAATCCTATTGGTGCGTTGATTTGAAAAATACGCCGTAATGGTGATGCTTCCTCATGAGAACAAAAGGCGCCGCTGCAAAGCGACGCCTCTTTTACTTGGCCTTACCATTGCCTTTGATTACTGGTTATATGCCAACCATGACCTTCTGGACACCGATAAACATGCATCGTGATGCCTGTTGCTATCCTGCGTTCATTGGCTACTGCGTTAGCATCGTATTCGCTAAGGTAAAGGTTCTTCCTTTTTCCGTCCTTACCGCAGCACGAACACATCCTACTTACCTCCCTTCCTCGCTCTAACCTCTTGGAGTTGCTTGTTGCGATTTTGCTGCACTTGGTCCCATTGCTTGTTTGTTCCATTAGTGCCTTTGTTTGCATTTTGCATGTTGCTTTCGTTGTCCGCAGGTTTCATATTTTTACCTCTTGTTTTCCATCTCAGACGGAATTGCCCTTGATGCAAAAACAAAAATACCTTGATAGCAAATGCTAAACAAGGTGCTTGGAGGACGGGAAAAAGTTTAAAAAAAGGGGAAAGAGAAAAAAAAGAAGGGAAGAAGAAAAAATGAAAAAAAAACGGGGGTATGTAAAAAAAGAATCTATACCAACATTTGAATAGTTTTCTTCATTATCTGCTCCATTTCTTGTAGAGACTGTTGAGGCTTGTACATGTCGAAATGAGTTAATAAACCGACTAGTTTTTGGACGGATAGTTTTTGGGAGAGTGAAAAACTTACGTCTCCAACCATTTTTAAAAAGTCGCCTTTTTGATTTTTGATACGGTCTCTATAATCAGCACTAATTGCTCCTTTCTCGCTCAATGAACCTAATGTTTCAACGATATGTCCTGGAATTTCATTTGGATTTTTTATTTCTGGAATTTTTAAATCGCTTAAGTTGGAAATAAGATTAACCAAGCCTTTGTTTATTCCTAGCGGACCTAATGAATTAGAAATAAATGCTGGAATTTTTTCTGCTGATTTTGTATCAGGGATTTTTGAAACGTCTATGCTAGAAATAAATTTGGTTATTACCGTTGCGTAATCGTCGCCCTGTTCTAAAGGAACAACTTGAGAAAATTGCTTCATTAAACGATTAATATCAACTTTTGGCGCCTTCTTGTCATAAAGTTCTTTTTCGCTGGGTTCAGACATTTTTCCAGAAGTATTTTTTCTTTTTGCTTCTTCAATTTCATCTTTTGGTGTTATTTTGAATTTGCAAGCACGACGCCATGTTTCGTGTGCGATGCTTTCTAATGTAGACCTTTCTTTTGTTACATAACGCAAAGGAAGCTGATGCACATTATAATATCGACCTAGATAGAATAAATGATTCAAGGGTGTGCGAAATCCTTTTGCGTCTCCTGTTTTTCTGTCAGAAATATTGCCAAAGGTGACAAACATTTCCTTGACGAGGATAGATTTATTTTCCTCGCTAAGCGCAGCAAAGTCTATTTTATTTAGTTGTTCTTTAAACCATTCACGAACATTCTGTAATTCACTTTCGGAGACATTTATATAATTCTTGACTATCTCAAATTTTTGGACATGATTATCATTCCACTCCTTATTGCGCTCGGAGGGAACGTCTTTTCTATCGAAAGGATAAACAAAGAAAAAACGTTTGAAAAAATCTATGGATTCGGTATTTTTGTATTTGGATATAAATGATGAAAAAGCTCGAATGAAAATAAATTCTTCGATTAAATATTGAAGTAGTTTTTTGTCATCGGAGGAAAAAGCATCTGCATGTAAACAAAGCTGCACATTGTCAAATAATTTAAGGCATTTGAGTTCTGATTTAAATAATGAATTATTTAGCTCTCGCGGGTCGGAAGGCGTTGCGGAAACCTTAAAAAAATCACAGTAACAAAAGTCAAAAATTTTTTTTGAAAGGAGACTTCTTCTCTTTGTTTCTTCCGCAAAATTGACTTGTGTGTCAAATGCCTCGGACTTTATAAATTCAATAAATATTTCAATAACGGCCTTATGGGCGTGCTTTGTTGATTGAATTTTATTGAATTTTGTTTTAAGGAAAGAAAAGAATTGCATATGAAATCCAATATTATTCAATATGGAGTCATAAGCATTATAAAATTCAATGCAACAAGGTTTTTGGAATATATCGAACATAGGTATATAGCAATATACCTAATTCGTACTCTAAGGCGCAAGAGGTTGAGGGCCGGAAGGGGCGCCTTGAGCCGCTGTCGGGTGCATATGCTTGCATAAAGTGAGCATAGCGGTGGCAAAATTGGCGCCTTTTACCTTGCCGCTAGCCTCAATTTCGCCGTCACTCGCGATGTTTCCTCCGCTTGATACGGGGCAGAAAAGAGATGATCCGTCTTGCTTGGTTTGTTTTATTTATATCTATGCCTAAAAAGCATAACAAGCCATAGTAAATAAGTATTTGCTATTGCAAGTGGATTTAGGTATATTATAAGCGTAAAGGGAGATGCCCGCTCGGAGGCGGGCATGACAATCCCGAAGGAAGAGTATTATGAAAAACGTTCTGGTGATTTCTAGCAGCTTACACAACAAGAGCAATTCCGAGACATTGGCGCAGGAATTTGCGAAAGGTGCCGCCGAGGCGGGCAACAAGGTGGACTTCGTTTCGCTGCGGGGCAAGAAGATTGCTTTCTGCACGGGTTGTCTTGCCTGCCAGAAGAAGGGCAAGTGCGTCATCAATGACGATGCGAACGCCATCACCGAGAAGATGAAGAAGGCCGAAGTCATCGTGTTCGCGACGCCGATTTACTATTACGAGATGAGCGGTCAGCTCAAGACGATGCTCGATCGCGCTAATTCCCTTTACTCTAGCGATTACAAGTTCCGCGAAATTTACCTTCTCACATCCGCAGCCGATACCGACAAGAAGGCGATGAACATCGCGAAGCGCGGCATCAGCGGGTGGATTGCTTGCTTTGACGGCGTGAAATACAAGGGCGGCATCTGCGCTACCGGTGTCGAGAATCCCGGCGATGTCAAGGAACGCACTACACTTTTGAAGAAGGTGTACGCGATGGGAAGTAAAGTTTAACAACAAGGAGATAAATCATGAAATCCAGATTCTTTAAAGCGGCACTCGCCGTGGTTTCCGCATGCACCCTGATGGCATGCTGCCCCGAAAAAGACCCTTCGACAGGCTCAGGGACCTTGTCGACAACAAAGCCCGCAACAGAAACAGCCTTCACAGCACAACAGACAAAGGACGAAAATATGAACAAGCTCACGCTCACCGCCGAATGGGACAAGGTATTCCC
>JAEEGH010032564.1_pt1 | contig 10019 bp, 9 predicted proteins | sample 9134181 | NCBI WGS metagenome assembly JAEEGH01 (sample SAMN16246544, study PRJNA631951) | gut metagenome | biome: gut microbiome; feature: rumen; material: DP-attached | host: Bos | place: Iran: Karaj | collected 2018-10 | reverse complement strand
GTAAAACTAATTTAATTATTTGACTTTTAATTTGTTAAATTTCAATTCAAGCCTTTTTAGGCCATTACGAGCCTGCAAAAATACGAAATATTTCTATTTATATTTCAACCACTTGAAAATTTCCTTGTAGGAAAGCTTTTTTCCGTACATTAGGATGCCCGTGCGGTAGATTTTTGCCGCAATCCAGGTCATTAAAACAAATGTTCCTGCTAAAAGCAGAACCGAGACCACGATTTGCCATATGGGCACACCGAAAGGAATCCTGACCATCATCGAGATGGGGGAGGTGAAGGGAATCATCGAGAGCCAGACCGACAAGGAGCTATCGGGGTTGTTGACGATGTAGAACGAGGAGATGATAGCTACCATTAGCGGAACGGTGACGGGCAGCGTGAACTGCTGCGAGTCGGTGTTGTTATCAACCAACGAACCGATGGCGGCATAAAGTGTCGCATAAAGCAGGTAACCAAGGATGAAGAAAATGAGGAAACACCCGATGATGGTGCCGAAGTCGATGGAATGGGCAATCTGCACAATGTTTTGCACGGCTTCGTTGCTCATGATGCTGCCAGAGCTGATTTGTTGGCTCATCACGGTGCCCGACGAAAGGATTTCGGGATTGCTAAGTCCCATGAAGGCCGAGAAACCGAGAGATAGCACTCCTGTGAGCAAAATCCAAAGCACGAACTGGGTGAGGGCGATCAGCGAGACACCGATAATCTTGCCCATCATGAGTTGGAAAGGTTTCACCGAACTGATGATGACTTCGATGATACGGTTGGTCTTCTCTTCCGAGACGCCCTGCATTACCTGTCCGCCAAAGAAAATGATGAACATGTAGACCAACATGGAGAGAATGATGCCGAGGGCAAACTGCACCTTGGTGAAGGTCTCTTTCTCGTTGCCTTTGTCGTCCATGCGCATAATCTGCAGGTTGACATCGGTCTTCACCGCACTGACAATTTCGGGATCGACGCCCTTAGCCATCAGTTTCTGGTCTTCGATTTCTTTCTTCATCACGCTGCTGACGTAGTTTTCCACTTCCATCGGCACTTGGCGGATGCTGTAGAGGACGGCGTTCGAAGGGATGTTGAGTTGGGTAGGTGGCACATAGACGGCCATGTCGAACACCCCACTTTTCACCATTTCCTTGACTGAGTCGATGGGCTGACCAGGCATGGTGATGAAGGTATGGTCTTTGTTGTCGGTGAAGCGGTCCTCAAACCAATGGCTCTCGTCGACGACAGCCACGCGCAGATGGTCGGTGCTCGAGTTGAGGGCGAGCATGATGGGGATGATGTAGATAGCCGCCATCAGGATAGGACCCAAGAAGGTCAGGATGAGGAAACTGCGCTTGCGCACGCGCGTCAGGTATTCGCGCTTGATGATGAGTCCGATCTTGTTCATGAGGCTTGGCTTTTGGATTGCACTTCTTGGATGAAGATGTCGTTCATGGAGGGCAGCACCTCTTTGAATGAGACCAGCTCACCGATTTGAAGCAGCTGGTTGAGTAGGTCGGCGGGCGACTCGCTGTGGATGGTCAGTTTTGTTTCGTTGGCCACTTCGGTCGGTTCCACCTTTATATTAATATAGGTGTCGCCCAAGGCATAAATGGACTGTAGGTTCTCCGTGCGGATGATAATCTCCCTCTTGTGGGTGTCGTGTTGCCGCTTGATGTCGCTCACCCTGCCTTGAAGGATGCTCTTACCTTTATTAATTAAGGTGATGCTGTCGCAAAGTTCCTCGACGGAAGCCATATTATGGGTGGAGAGTAGCACCGTCGCGCCTTTATCGCGCAGTCCGAGGATGGATTCCTTCAAGAGGTTGGCGTTGATAGGGTCGAAACCGCTAAAAGGCTCGTCGAAGATGAGGATGTCGGGCTCGTGGATGATGGTGGTGATGAACTGCACTTTCTGCTGCATGCCTTTCGAGAGCTCTTCCACTTTCTTGTCCCACCAACCGCTGATTTCGAACTTCTCGAACCATTCCATCAGCCTTTTCTTTGCTTCGGCTTTCTTGATGCCTTTCAGCTCGGCAAGGTAGATGGCCTGCTCGCCGACTTTCATCTTCTTGTAAAGGCCGCGTTCCTCGGGCAGGTATCCGATGCGTGCGATGTGATTCTGGTTCAGCTTCTCACCATTAATCAACACTTCGCCGGTGTCGGGTGCCGTGATTTGGTTGAGGATGCGGATGAGGGTAGTCTTTCCGGCGCCATTTGGACCTAAAAGACCGTAAATGCACTGCTCGGGAATGTCAATGCACATACGGTCTAATGCGGTGAAGTCGGCGTATTTCTTCGTGACCTCGTTAACGGATATTTTGGTCATGTTGTAGATTTGGCTTCTGGCTTTTGGCTTCTGGCTTTTGGCAGCTTAACGAAAAGACAGTGCTGTTCAATTTTCGTTTAAGCTGCCAGTGGCCAATTGCCAGTAGCCAATAGCCAAGAAAATATTTTGTTAATTAAAGTAATCCTTGATTTTACTGAAAAAACTCTTCTCCTCGGCGGTAGGATTGGGCTTGAAGTTGTCCGATTGGGCGAGTTGCTGCAACAGTTCCTCTTCCTTCTTGTTGAACTTCTTCGGAATCCAAACATTGACATTGACGAGCATGTCGCCAGTGCCGTAGCCGTTGAGAATAGGCAAGCCTTTGCCTCTCAAACGTAGCACCTTGCCGCTCTGTGTGCCAGGAGCAATCTTCACCCTCACCTTACCGTCTACGGTAGGCACTTCTGCTTGTGTTCCCAAAATAGCCTCTGGGATGGTGATGAACAAGTTGTAAATCAGGGTGCTTTCGTCGCGCTCGAATTCGGGATGCGGCTCTTCTTCGATGAGGACAAGCAAGTCGCCATTCACGCCGTTGTGCGGGCCGGCATTGCCCTTGCCGCGCACGGTGAGCTGCATGCCTTCGCCCACGCCGGCAGGGATGTCGATCTCGATGACTTCATCACCTTTCATGATGCCCTCGCCGCCGCAGTGGGTGCACTTCTTCTTGATGACGGTGCCCGTACCATTACAGGTGGGACATACTGATGCGGTTTGCATCTGCCCGAAGAAGCTGTTGACGGTCTGCACCACCTGACCGCGACCGTGGCAGGTCGGACAGGTCTCGGTGGAGCCATCCTCAGAGCCACTGCCATGGCAATGCGTACATGCCACGTACTTGCTCACCTTGATTTTCTTCTTTACACCATGAGCGATCTCTTGCAAGTTCAGCTTCACCTTCACGCGGATGTTGGAGCCGCGTTGCTTGACGGTGCCTCCACGACTTCCACTTCCTCCAAAACCGCTGAACCCACTGAAGCCTCCACCAAAGTCGAAGCCACGACCGAACACGCTGTTCAAGATGTCGTTCAGGTCGAAGTCACCGAAACCGCTGAAGCCGCCACCACCGCTGGCGGAGCCACCGTCCATGCCGGCGAATCCGTAACGGTCGTAGCGTGCCTTCTTGTTCTCGTCGCTCAACACGGAATAGGCCTCAGAGGCTTCCTTGAAGTTTTCCTCGGCGGTCTTTTTCTCGGCGTCGGTGCCGTTCACCCATCTGTCGGGGTGCCATTTCAAGGCGGCCTTACGGTAGGCGCTCTTTATCTCGTCGGGTGTGGAGTTCTTGTTGACCCCCAGCACCTCGTAGTAATCTCTTTTTTCTGCCATTCTTTACTCTCCTTATTTTTTTTGTGGATTGCTTCGCAAGAAATCTTTCAAAAATCTCTTTTAAAATCTTTCAATACATAATCAATTGATTTTTATTAGATTTTATTACTATTTTTGATGGATTTCTTGTCCGTAGGACAATCCCATCAATTACCGACTACGACACGCGCAAAGCGTATCACCTTGCCGTTCAGCTTGTAGCCCTTCTGGATGACATCCAAGACCTTGCCTTTCTTGTCCTCCTCAGGCGCAGGAATCATGGTCAATGCCTCATGCTCATCAGTGTTGAACTCGGCATCCATGGCTTCGATTTCCTCCAAGCCTTTCTTCTTCAAGGTGTCTTTCAACTTGTTGAAAATCAATGTAACGCCTTGCATGTCGGCCTCGTTGCCATTCTTTTCCATGTTTTGTAGGGCGCGCTCGAAGTCGTCCAACACGGGCAAAATGTCCTTGATGACGCTTTCCGAAGCCGTGGCGGTCAAGTCGAGTTTCTCCTTGGCTGTGCGTTTACGGAAGTTGTCGAACTCCGAGAACAAACGCAAGTACTTGTCGTTCAATTCGGCATATTTGGCCTTTTCTTCTTCCAAGGCCTTCTCTTGGGCATGACGAATCTTGAACCGTTTCGACTTTTTTTCGGAAACATTGTCACCTTTGGCCTCTTTGGCTTCGGCGGTTTCTTCTTGTTTGGGCTGTTCGTCGGCGGGTTCTTGCTTGTTCTCCATGTCGGGATTGACGGTGTCTTTCAAGGCATCGTCCTGATTGTTAACGTTTTCGTTTTCTGTCATGATATGTGTGTTTTGCTATTATTTTCCATTTTGCGCTAGGACATATCAAATCCTTTGCCAAAACGAGAGCTTTGACAAAATGGCAGAATAGGGAAGGGTGGGTTTTAGAGGCGTTCGATGATAGGCCCGTCGAGGCTGAGGGCGTTGACACGCTTGTCGATGTACTGGTAACCTCTTTCAATTTGGTCGCTGTTGTCGATGATGCTGGTGCCGTCGGCGGAGAGGGCGGCGATGAGCAAAGCGACACCGGCGCGAATGTCGGGCGAGGCCATGCGGATGCCGCGAAGGGCATGGCTGTGGTCGAGGCCGATGACATTGGCACGGTGAGGGTCGCAGAGGATGATTTGCGCGCCCATGTCGATGAGCTTGTCGACGAAGAACAAGCGGCTCTCAAACATCTTCTGGTGGATGAGTACGGTACCCTTGGCTTGCGTGGCCACCACCAATACGATACTGATCAAGTCGGGCGTGAAGCCGGGCCAAGGCGCGTCGGCTACGGTGAGGATGCTGCCGTCCATGAAGGTCTGCACTTCGTAATGGTCTTGGGCTGGGATGAAGATGTCGTCACCACGGTATTCCATCTGAATGCCGAGCTTGCGGAACACATCGGGGATGATGCCTAACTGCTCGATGCCTGCATTCTTGATGGTGATTTCACTGCCTGTCATTGCGGCCATGCCGATGAAGGAGCCTACTTCAATCATATCAGCAAGCAAGGTGTGCTCGGTTCCATGGAGTTTGTTTACTCCGTTGATGGTCAACAGGTTGGAACCAACGCCCTTGATGTCGGCACCCATGTTGTTGAGCATGGTGCAAAGTTGCACGAGGTAAGGCTCGCAGGCAGCATTGAAGATGGTGGTGGTGCCTTGTGCCATCACAGCGGCCATGACGATGTTGGCCGTACCCGTGACGGAAGCCTCGTCAAGGAGCATGTAGCAGCCTTTCAGTCCACCACGCTGCACTTCGACTTCGTAGGAGTTGAAATCAAAGATGGCACCGAGTTTCTGGAGACCGATGACATGGGTGTCCAATCTGCGCCGACCGATTTTGTCGCCACCGGGCTTGGGCATGTAGGCCTTGCCGAAACGAGCCAGCATCGGGCCAGTCATCATTACACTACCTCTTAGCTTTGATGCGGTTTTTTGATAAGCGGTCAGATGGAAGTAGTTGAAATTGATTTCCTTGGCTTGCAAAACGATGTCATGTCTTGTAGGACGCTCAACGGTCACGCCCATGCCTTCCAACAAGGCAATCAGGTTGTTGATGTCGAGGATGTCGGGCAGGTTGTGGACGGTGACTTTCTCGTCGGTGAGCAGACAGGCACAGAGGATTTGCATGGCCTCGTTCTTCGCGCCTTGCGGGATGATTTCGCCTTGCAGCTTGCAGCCGCCTTTGATCTTCAGTGATGCCATAGTGTTCTTTTTTTGGCTTTAAGCTATCAGCAGTCAGCAATCAGCTTGCTTCGACAGTGGCTGATAGCTGATTGCTGAAAGCTGACGGCTTATTTATAGTTTCCCCAGCTCCTGCATGCGCTTTTTATATGCCGGGTTGTTCGGGTTGTTCATATTGGCCTTCAGGTTCGGCACTTTCTTCTTTTTCTTCTTGCCTTGCTGTTGTTGTTGCGGCTGTTTGGCTTGAGGTTGGACTTTCCCAAGGTCAGCGTTGCCGTTCAGTTTCGATTCGTCGGAGATAACGAGGCGTCCGCCGCTGATGTTCTTCAGGTCATCGAGGATGACTTGGTCGTTGACGACGCTCTTGTTCCATTCCAGGTAGTTGCGCTTCATCTGTCCGGCCAAGGAGTAGGCAAGGGCTTCTCGAATCTCGTCGTTTTCCTCCTGCGAAGCGGCCTCAATCATCTTGATGAGGTATTGGCCGTAGTGGCCGTATTTTATATCATTATTCTGATAACCAATGTGTTGAGGTTTGCTTTGCTTCTCCAATGGGACAGGAGGAGCGTATGGGCTGTCCACATCGAGGCTGTAGCCCGAAATCATGTAGAGGTGGTCCCAGAGTTTGTGCTCGTAGTCGCTCGACTGCTTGATGTTCGGGTTCATCTGCACCATCACGCTGATGATGTATTTTGCGGCTTCGGTGCGCTGCTCACGGTCTTCGATTTCGGGCAGTTTCTTGATCATTTCCTGCACGCAACGGCCGTATTCCGAGATGACAATCTGTTCTTTCTCTGTATTATAGGTTAAACCTGGTTTGTTCATAATGATTCAATTTTGCTGCAAAGATAGAGATTTTTATTTGATTATCCCCAATCGCGCAAACTTCAGCATGAGCATTTTCACACCAGCCGTGTCGAAGCGCACCGAGGCCTTCTTGTTCGCCCCTGCGCCTTCGATGCTCAAGACGGTGCCTGCCCCGAACTTGGCGTGCATCACGCGCATACCTTCCTGCAAAAGGTCGGGATTGGAAGGCTCAAAGTCCTTTGGCACAGCGGGTTGGTTAAAGCTCGGCTTGGTAAACGACGGCGTTTCCTCTAGTTTGCGGAAGCCGTGCTGCTCGGGTTCGTTGATGTGTCGACCGAAAGGTCGTCCGCCCATGGGCGAGGTGCCTCTGAACGAGGCTTTCTGCGTCTGTTCGATAAGGCTCGCTTCAATCTCATCGACGAAACGTGAGCGCTCGCTGAGGGTGAGGTTGCCATAACGGTAGCGTTGCTCGGCATAACTCAAAGTGAGTTTGGTCATGGCACGGGTGATGGCCACGTAGAACAGTCGGCGTTCCTCTTCTAATTCCTCGCGCGTGCTTAAACTGAGGATGCCAGGGAAGAGGTTCTCTTCCATGCCGACGACATAGACATACGGAAACTCCAAGCCCTTCGCGCTGTGGATGGTCATCAGGCTGACGAAGTCCTCCTCGGGGTCGTCTTTCTTCATCTCGCTATCGGTGAGCAAAGCCACGTCTTCCATGAACTGCACCAGGTCGACGCGTGCGGTCTCGCCAGTGGTCTCATCCACCTGACGGTCGCTGAACTCCATGATGGCGTTGAGCAATTCCTCCACATTTTCAACTCTCGAGACGCCCTCTGGCGTGTCGTCTTCCTTCAGCACCTTGATGAGCCCGATGGTGTTGGTGATATGTTTGGCCAGTTCGAAGGCGTTCATCTTGGCTTGCAAGCTTTGGAAGCTCTTGATCATCACCATGAAGTCGCGGAACTTGTTGACGGTGCCCATATTGAAGTCCTGCGGAAACACATTGTTTTCCATACACTTCCAGATGCTTGTGCGTTGCTCGTTGGCGACGACCATCATGCGCTCAATGCTGGTCTTGCCGATGCCACGGGCAGGGTAGTTGATGATGCGCAACAGTGCCTGCTCGTCCTCGGGGTTGATGACGACGCGGAAATAGGCCAGCAAGTCCTTGATTTCCTTGCGGTCGTAGAATGAGAGACCTCCATATATCTTATAAGGTATGTTCTGCTTGCGCAGTGCCTCTTCCATCGAACGGCTCTGGGCATTGGTGCGGTAGAGGATGGCGAAACTCTTGTTGGGCAGGTGACGCGTCATCTTGTATTGGAAGATGCTGTTGGCCACCATGGTGCCTTCCTCGGTGTCGCTGTTGGCATGGATGAGGCCGATGAGTTCGCCTTTCTCCTTGTCGCTCCACACCTTTTTCTTGATTTGGTCCTTGTTGTGGGCGATGACAGCGTTCGAAGCATTCACGATGTTTTGCGTGGAACGGTAGTTTTGCTCCAGTCTAATTAGCTTATAATCAGGGTAATCGTTCTTGAAGTTGAGGATGTTCTGGATGTTGGCACCACGGAAGGCATAGATGCTTTGCGCGTCGTCGCCCACAACGCAAATGTTCTCGAATAACGCCGCGATACGCTTTACGATGAGGTATTGGGCATAGTTGGTGTCCTGGTACTCGTCGACGAGGATGAACTTGAAATGGTTTTGGTATTTGTAGAGCACGTCAGGGTTGTCGCGCAGCAGCACATTGGTGAAGTACAAGATGTCGTCGAAGTCCATGGCATTGGCACGATGCAGGCGCTCGTTGTAGAGCTTGAACAGCTGCCCGATGAGCGGCTTGTTGGCCTTGCGGTCGGCCTCTTGGACCTCGGGATTGTTGGCATAGTCTTCGGGCGAGAAGAGGCTCGATTTGGCTGAGCTGATGCGTGCCAGCACCTGCTTGGCGGGGTAGACCTTGGTGTCGAGGCTCAAATCTTTGAGAATCTGTGTGATGAGAGCCTTAGAGTCATCCGTGTCGTAAATCGAGAAATTGCTCGTGAAGCCAATCTTTTCCGCCTCGATGCGCAAAATCCTCGCGAAGATGGAGTGGAAGGTGCCCATCCACACGTTGCGGGCGTCGCTGGCGTTGACGAGTTGCATGATGCGTTCCTTCATCTCGCGAGCGGCCTTGTTGGTGAAGGTGAGGGCCATGATGCTGAAGGGGTCGACGCCCTCTTGGATCATGTAGGCGACACGGTAGGTGAGGGCACGGGTCTTGCCCGAACCGGCACCGGCAATCACCATCACGGGGCCTTCTATAGTGGTAACGGCCTCTCTTTGAGGCTCGTTCAAGTCTTTCAATAGGTCAATCATTTATAGCTTGTTTAGAACTAAAGGTAATGTGTTTTTAAATAAAGGCTGCACCGCCTTGTCTGCAGTCCCATATAGAAGCGATGTATACGCCGTCATCCTCAACAAAATAATACACTTTATAGGTTAGGACAATCAAATAGCGATAGGATCGGATATGTGTAAAGTCTTCGTCCATTCTTCCTAAGTAAGGCATAGTTTGAAGAAGGTCGACGCTATGAATGATAATCCCAATCCTACGCTTGGCCACTTGTTCGCTTGCAAATTCATTGTAGAATTGGTGAATGGCATCAAGTTCGTTGGAAGCCCTTCTCAGCCAATGGATTTCAAACGCCATAACGCTCGCAGATGGATGAGTGGCTTAAGTAGTTTCCGCTTTGGTAATCAGCTTCAGCTTCCCGAAGCGACATTTCCATCTGCTCATGGGTGTAAGCACATGGCAAAGTCCTTCCACTGAGAATGGCCACTGCTTCGGCTAGCAGTTCTTCACTCTCGGTCTGCGACACAAGCAACGAAGCCCGCTGTCGCAAAGCAATAATTGCATCATAATTCATCGAATGGGATCTTTCCTGTACAGTTTCCATTTTGGAGTGTTTTATAGCTGCAAAATTACAATTTTTCCTTGAACTGCAAAAGGGATGAATGAAAAAGTCCTACCTGAAACATTATCAGATAGGACTTAAGGCTTTTCGTGACCCGGCTGGGGCTCGAACCCAGGACCCCAACATTAAAAGTGTTGTGCTCTACCTGCTGAGCTACCGAGTCATCCTTGCTTTTTGCGGGTGCAAAAGTACGGCTTTTTTCGTTATCACGGACTTTTTCAGCCAATTTTTTTTCATTCGTCCAACAAACCTTTGCCTTGACGGATGATAACAATCTCATTGTCAGTGCAATCCACGACGGTACTTTCCTCGTTTTCGCCCGCACCGCCGTCAATGACGATGTCCACCAAGTCCTTGTAACGGTCATGAATCTCCTCTGGGTCGGTGAGGTAGGGGTTGATTTCGTCTTCCTCGTCGGCCAACGAAGTGGTCATGATG
>JAEEGH010032563.1_pt1 | contig 10020 bp, 7 predicted proteins | sample 9134181 | NCBI WGS metagenome assembly JAEEGH01 (sample SAMN16246544, study PRJNA631951) | gut metagenome | biome: gut microbiome; feature: rumen; material: DP-attached | host: Bos | place: Iran: Karaj | collected 2018-10 | reverse complement strand
TATTCTTAAATAATTTACCATCATTAATTAGATGCAGTGAATTCCATCCAATCTGTGGAACCTTAAGTTCGCCTTCTGGAAACTTAACTATCTTACCCCTAAGAAGACCAAGACCTTTAACTCCTGGAGCCTCTTCACTCTCATCAAATATAAGCTGAAGGCCGAGGCAGATTCCAAGGAATGGAGTTCCTTTATCAACTATCTCATGAATAACATCAACAAGACCGTAGTTATTAAGCTTCTCCATAGCATCTCCAAATGCTCCTACACCTGGAAGAATAACCTTATCAGCCTTAAGAAGTTCTTCTCTATCTCTTGTAACTATGCATTCATGTCCAAGAAATTCTATAGCCTTTTCAACGCTTTTTATATTTCCTGCATCGTAATCAATAATTGCTATCAAAGTATTAACCTCGTTATTTAGTAAATATTTCTAGTTGTTTTGTGATGACCAATTTTCTGAATCAATAACTGTAGTAGCATTATCTGGTCCAACAGTAACAGGGCCATCAACTACATTGTTATCAGGTTCATTATTCTGATTATCACTGTTTTCATTTTCCCTATTAGAATCTATAGGTTCTATAGGCTCATTAGCCTGATTGTCAGAAACAGTATCATCAGGAGCATTCATATCTGGATTCTGATTATTATTAAGTGAATCAAGATAATCCTGTTCCTCTGGAAGTATATCCTGGAACTGATCAGGGCTGGTAGTATTATTGCCATCCTCTGGTGGCGCTACAGGAGAAGTACTATTCTCATCTAAGCCATAGTATGTATATGCTTCCTGCTTAGCAGTAACAAATGGTGTGCCGTTAACAACACTGTTAATCTTTCTTGTATAGTCAACAGAATCGTAAGTAAGTATCTCTAATGCTTCTGCTTCGCTAATTCCATAATCAGAAGAAAGTGCTGATATAATCTTTGCTCTTGTCTGATCAAGGATAGACTTTATTCCAAGCTCATCAGCTCTATCCTTCATAACTTCATATTTCTGAAGTCCTACAAGAAGGGAATCAAGTCCCATATCAGGCATATTCATCTTCTTATAGTTTTCATATGATTCATACTTTCTATCAAGTATTACTATCATACGAGACTTTTCATAAAGTATCTTATCACTCTTACTTAAATCTTTACCATAAAGCTGTAAGAATGCTGCGTGAGAATCACCCTTATAGAAGTTATTTCTAGCATCACTTAAAACTGTAAGTTTAGGAACTATAGTTGCTATAAGCATAAGAGCAACGAGCATAGATGCTGCTAAGACAACAGTTCTAATAATATAAACCTTAGGAATCTTTTTGCCCCCTTCTTCTTTAGGTGGCTTTTCCTTCTTAGGTTTCTTTTCTTTCTTTGGTTTCTTTTCCTTAGGTGGCTTTTCTTTCTTTTCTTTTTTCTTCTTGCCTTTCTTTCCGCCTTCTTCTTCAGTATTTTCCGAATCAAGCTGAGCAAGAATATCTAAGTTTTCATCTGAAACCTTAGTCTGATCTGCTTCGGCAACCTTAGGAACTTCCTCTTCAACTTCTTCAGTTAAAGCCTCTAACAATTTAGCAATTAAGCCTTTTTTCTTATTAGGGTCTTTTTCTTTCTTCTTTTTCTTCTTTTTGCCGTCTTCTTCTGAACTTAACTCTTCAGGATTGTCTAAAGTAAGCGCTTCACCGGTTCCGCCAAGAACCTTATCTATATCTCTTGAAATATCATCATCAAGTACTGCTGGTGCTTCTTCATCTTCTGCTGGAGCATCTCCAGCGGTAGCATCAAGGTCGAAAGCAAGAAGTGACTCGTCGATAGGTGTTTCTTCTGTATCACCTGCCATAGCATCCATAAATGCCTTAGCCTCTTTGTCAGTATCTGATTCAGCTTCCTGACCAGCAATATCCTGGCCATCTCCTGTAGTAGCCTGAGCTACCTCTCCTTCTACACCTTCAACTGCTGCATCCTGGTCTTTCTTCTTTTTCTTAAAGAAACTAAAGAGACCTTTCTTTTCAGTATTTTCAGCATTTTCAGAATTCTCGGCTTTTTCTTTTTTATCCTTCTTGGCCTTCTTTTCTTTTTTCTTCTTTTCTTTCTTTTTCTTCTTAGAATCTGCCGCTTCTTCTAAAGCTTCTGCACCTGCTCCAAGAAGAGCTGCTACATCAGCGCCTGCCTCAAGAGCAGCCTGATCAACCATCTCTCCTGCATCAGACTTCTTAAGAATATCAGCTACATCCCCAAGTGCTCCTGCTGCATCATCTCCAAGGATTTCAAGTATGTCTTTGCCTTCATTGGCAGCAAGTTTTTCATTATCACTGGCTGCTTCTGCAAGACCTTCTTCCTTAGCCTGAGCAAGTCGTTTTTCTATATCTTCTTCTCCAAGCTCTCCTAAATCGAAGTCAAGAGAAGCCATAAGTTCTTCAGCTTGTTTATCATCGCCAGCATCAGAGCCTGTTTTTTCACTAGCTGCAGCATCTGCAGATTTAGTTTCGCTAGGGGCTACTTCTTCAGCTGGACTTTGTTCACTGGCATCATCGTCAAGAAGCATGTTAAGAAGGTCATCGCTGGCCATATCTATCTCTTCTTCTGACATATCACCAGAAGGTGTTTCTTCTACAACTGGTTCAACTTCAGTGGCTTCTTCTGCTACTTCTTCTACCGCTTCAACTTCAGGTGCTGCATCTTCTGTTGGAACATCTTCAAGAAGGCTCATCAGTTCTTCTGCTGATGCGTCAGCATCTGCCACTTCAGCAGCTTCTTCTGCAACTTCATCTACAGTTTCAACTTCAGGTGTTGCTTCCTCTGTTGGAACATCTTCGAGAAGGCTCATTAATTCATCTACTGACGAATCAGCGTCTGCTACTTCTGCAACGCCCTCTGCATTTCCTCCTTCGGGAGATGGCTCGCTAACTGGCTCACTTGCAGGTTCTAACTGCTTAATATCAAGATCTGGAGTTGCATCAATAGGTCCCTCTTTAAGAAGAGCATCTATCTGCTTCTCAAGCGGATCCTTACTATCATCTTCTATTTCAAAATCACCAAGAAGACCTTCAAGTTCATCTTCAAGGTTAATCTCTTTATCATCTGTTTCTATTGGAATTTCTACAGAAGCCTCATCTACAACATCACCCTCAGCTACAGACTCATCTACAGCCGATTCTCCAGCATCAGTCGAAACTTCTCCAAGCATCTCTTCGATAGACTTATCCATCACATCAGAGATAGAGAATTCCTCTTCTTCAGCTTCTACTATTGGTTCAGATGCAGCTTCAACTACTTCTTCTACCGCTGACTCTGCTACAGCTTCAACTTCAGGCTCAGAAGCCTCTACAGCAGTTTCCTCCACCGCTGGTTCAGCCACAGGCTCAGCTACAGCTTCAACTTCAGGCTCTACCTGAACCTCTACTACTTCTTCAGCCACCGGCTCTTGCTTAGCCACTGCTGGTGCCTCCACCACTGGTTCTGCCACTGGCTCTGGCTTAGGCTCTTCTTTAGTTTTATTTAATGCATTCGCAAGTAAACTATCAAGATAATCTTCGGTTGTTCCCATTCCTTTTATTCCTTAATTGAAATTAGATAATTCTTACAAAAACTATCATATAATTTTACCATATATGACAACTAACTACAATTAACTTTTAAGGCTCTAAACGCAAAAAAGAAGCCGAGCAAAAGCTCGACTTCTTTGTCGAAATTCATTTATACTTCTGTTCTACCAAGACATCTGTCAATAGCTCCAACAAGCTCTCCAATTTCTGGTTTAGAAAGCTGTGCATTCGCACCGAGCTGCTCACCCTTTCGTCTCATCTCATCGTTAACAAGTGATGAGAAGATAATAACTGGAATATCTTTAAGCTGAGAATTAGTTTTAATAAGCTTTGTAAGTCGATGACCGTCCATAAGAGGCATCTCAATATCAGTTATAACTAAATGAACATTCTTATCGAGAGTACCCTGTTCTTGACACTGACAAATGAAGTCCCATGCCTGCTGTCCATTCTCAGTATGAGTCAGTTTTGTATAACCAGCCTTGTTAAGAGAATCAACAATAAGCTTGTTAAGAAGAACTGAATCTTCTGCAATAAGAATTGGAATATCGCATCTTTCTCTAACGCCGAGTTCTTCAATACTAGCTACCTGAAGCCCTGTTTCTGGACTAATATCTGAAACAATCTTCTCGAAGTCAAGAATAATAATAAGTTTACCATTTATCTTAACAATACCTGTAGCAATACCATCTTCAACTGTAGATATTGTAGCATCTGGCTTAATTATCTCAGTCCACGAAACTCTGTGAATGCCTACAACTGTCTCAACATGGAAAGCTATATCAAGTTTGTTAAAGTTTGTAATAATAAATAATCCCTTATTTTCAGCATCACCACGCTGGAGACAATTCTTAAGATCAATTGCTGTGATCATAGTCTCACGTGGCATGAATATACCTTCTACACTAGGATGTGAGTTTGGAACAGGAGTAACTGGCTGATAAGGAATAATCTCTCTTATCTTTGCTACGTTAATTCCATAAGAATTACCTGCTAAAGTGAACTCTAATATTTCAAGCTCGTTGGTTCCGTTTTCTAATAAAATCTTTGAATCCATAACACACCTCACCTTTTATAGTTTTATACTAACGCCCATTAAAAATTATACAAAACTTCTAAAAAAAAGTCTATAACTTTCAGAAAAAATGTTATTTTATACAAATGCTATAAAATAGACATATCCATCTTCTGCCCTGCGTACTTAAATGTAATATCTAAGCTTGTAATATCCTCTGCATCAGAAGATGATATTTCAACCACCAATACCTGCTCTATACTTTGGCCAGCTGTAAGTGTCATCCTACAGTTGTATAAATCATCTAAAAGCATAGTAGTAAGTGGAACCTTAGTCTTAACACCATTAATCTTAACAGCAGATTTAAGCCCGGTTCCTGGTATGTCCACAAAATAATCTTCTCCAGAATTATTTGTAACATTAAAGTGTAATATCAATAACTTGTTTCCAGTTGACGGATAAACAACTCCCTGAAAATCATTGCTTTCAGTAGTATTTGGATATGAATCACATATCTCATAGCTAGCATAATCAATATCTATCTCAGGCATAGCAAGGAATTCACTTATGTCTGTATATACTGGTTCTTGCTTTTCGTCCTCTGAAGGCTTATCAGAATCTGACTCATTGCTACTAACAGCATTGGCACTAGCCGCAGCTTCTTTCTTAGCTTTAACCTCTGCCTGAAGTCTGGCCTCTTCCATAATTGCATTGTTCTTAAGCTCGGCTTCCTCTTCAGAAAGATAATGACCATTATAGCCCGAGTTATATTTTAGAAGTAATTTAACTGCATATTCTTCAACATCAGCTAACTCTTCATCAGTCATCTCAGGTATATAGTCCTTACCACAAGCAGATAGAGTCAGGGATAATATCATCATGATAAGTATTCCTGTTAATTTCTTTTTCACTCTCCTACTCCCCATATATACTGATTTTATCTATATATTTTATCATTGCAGGTGCTTATGGGCAACTTTTATTTAGTGCAATCATAAACCAGAATTCTACACCGTTATCTTTGTTTATGACGCCGCAGCTACCCCCTCTCATTTCTGATATAGCTTTTACAATAGAAAGCCCTATTCCACTTCCTCCGTAAGCTCTGGTTCTTGCCTTATCAACCTTATAGAACTTATCCCAAATATATTCAAGACTTTCCTCAGGTATAGGCTTACCAGTATTAAACACCGAGAAATAAGCAAATTCGTCCTGTCGCTTAGTAGTAACCTCAATTCTCATATCACCTTCAACATGATTAAGAGCATTGTTAATATAATTACGAATGACCTCTTCTATATGATATTCATTGGCAACAATATTTAAAACTTCATCTTTGTTTATATTTGTTACAATATTAACCTGCTTTTCATCAAATAATAATTTATATGTTTCAAGACAGTTGTTAACCACCTGATTGAAATCAAACTCGTCCAGGTCAAAGTCCCCATCCCCAAGCTCTAACTGCATAAGTCTTGTAAGTTCCTTAACCATATAGTTCATCTTCTTGGTTTCATCTATAATTACATCGAGATAGTACTCTGTTGACTCAGGATCAGCGTTTATTCCATCCTTAAGTCCTTCTGCATAACCAGATATAAGAGCTATTGGAGTCTTAAGTTCATGGGATACATTAGATATAAACTCAGTTCTCATCTTTTCGATAAGAGTTTTCTGCTCCACATCCTTAAGTAACTTTTTATTAGCTTCTCTTAGCTCATTAATAGTTTTTTCAAGGGTCTCTGACATATGATTAAAGTTTTCACCAAGAACCCCTATTTCACTATTACTCTTCCCGTCATACTTTACATTAAAGTCCAGGTCAGCCATACGAATAGATATATTTGTCAGTTTTTCAATAGGCTTACAAATATGATTTGATACAAACAGAGAAGTTATGCAGGCAAATGCCATGGAACAAAATGAAACGAAAAGTAAAAATGTTCCAGTTATCTTAACACTATATGTAATATCATCAACAGCGGTTCTGATAACAAAGAAATTGCCGTTGCTTAATTTTCCATAGATAGTTAGATATTCAAGTTCCTCAGAAATATCTTTTTGAGTACATATAGTATAATTTTCTGTCTTCTTTAATTCTTTAATAACATCATCGTTATCTATGGAGTATTGTACGTCATTTAGAATTCTGTTTAGTTTTTTTGTGTTATTAATAGACGATATAATTGTTTTTGTATCTGTATCCGCAATTATAAAGCTTAGGTTAAAGGTTGAACATATACTTTGAAGCTTATCCTGATACTCAGAAGATTCTGGATTAGCAGCGTACTTTTCCATAATTTCATAAGCATCAAGAAGTTTAGCCTCTTTACCCTTTATATATATGTCTTTCAAAAAAAAGGCATTCATTACAATAGCAATTAATAAGGTTAAAAGCACAAGTGCTATGGACCTGAAAAATAACTGCTTTTTTAATGAATGTCTGCAAATCTTTTTACATTTAATCATTATTACATTCCGAATTTATATCCGAGACCCCAGATAGTTTTGATTGTATCACCCTTGCTACCAAGCTTACTTCTAAGCTTCTTTACATGAGTATCGATAGTTCTGGCATCTCCAAAATAGTCATAATTCCAAACGTTGTTAAGAATCTTTTCTCTAGAAAGAGCTACGCCCTCATTTTCCATAAAATATGTTAGAAGTTCAAATTCCTTAAAACTTAGTTCGACTTGTGAACCATCTACAGTTACAATATGAGCAGATTTATCTACTGATATACCATACTTTTCAATAACAGCTCCCTCAAAAGGATTAGTTCTCTTAAGAATAGCCTGAACTCTTGCAACTAATATCTTAGGGCTAAATGGCTTAGATATATCTTCATCAGCGCCACTGTCAAAGCCCATAAGTTCATCTTCTTCACCTGTTTTGGCCGTAAGCATAATAACAGGAACCTTTGATGTCTTTCTTATCTCCTTGCATACCTGTATACCATCAAGACCTGGCATCATAACATCAAGAATTATAAGATCAATATCATTATGACTTTCAAATATATCAAGAGCCTTCTCTCCATCTTCAGCTTCAACAACGTCGTATCCGTCCTTTACAAGAAAGTCTCTTACAAGTTTTCTCATTCTGCTTTCATCATCAACAACTAGAATCTTCATAAATATACCTTTTTCTATAATCACACTTATTCTTTTATAATATTCTTAGTATGTATTGTAACAAGCACTTGTGAAATTCATGTGAAATAAGAAAGAAAATTTAGTTATTCTCAGAAAGCTTTTTCTCACGTTCTCTAAGTTCTTGTTCTTTCTCTTTAAGTTGCTGTTCCCAGCTTGCATATTCATTCTGAATCTTTTCTCTATAGTTAAGAATAGTTGGACTATCACTTTTCTTAGCTATAGTAAGCATAACAATTACAATAATGATTAGAAGAAGAATGGCAATACGCTGGAACATTAAGAGTTCTCTAAGTTTTGTATTCTTACTTACTGTTCTCTTATACTTCTTCATAAGATCTTCAAGATTGCGTTGCTTAATACGCTGAATATCAGCGCTGAGTTCGTCCTCTTCTGATTCTTCTGAAGGATCATCATCATCATTATCTGACTCTTCCTTTCCTACATCAGCTATGCTTTCAGCAACTGATTCGGATGTAACCTCAGCTTCCTTGGCAGCAAGTTGTGCTGCCTTAGCCGCAGCTTCCTGAGCCGCAAGTTCTTCTGCCTTAGCTGCAGCTTCTGCCTCAAGTTCTGAAACAAGAACAGGCATAATATAGGCCTGATCGTTTATTTCTGGAACAGGGCCAGTAAGTGAGACAGCATGGTCAGTTAAAAAGTCATGTATATGGTTAAGATATGCGTATCCTTCGTATGTTTTGAATACGCTCTTATCTAATAATTTGCAATATAAAGAATACACAAGCTTAGGGTTGCCATAATCCATCTTTCCCTCTAGCATCTGTATCTTGCTCTGCTCCTGCTGTGCAAGTGCAGCAGCTGCAGCATCTCTATACTGATATTCCCCTTCAAACGTTTTCAAACTAGGACCTCCTGTAAAGCAAAAGGACCCCATCGCAAAAAAGCGGTGAGGTCACATATATTACTTAAGTACCTTCTTTAACTCGTCCATGAATGTATTAACATCCTTGAACTCTCTATAAACTGAAGCAAATCTAACGTAAGCAACTGCTTCAAGATCTTTAAGTTTTTCCATAACCATCTCGCCGATTTCGTTGCTTGATATTTCTTTCTCTTCTCTAGAGAAAATCATAGTTTCAACATCATCAACAAGTTTGCTGATCTGGTCAGCACTGATAGGTCTCTTATGACATGCCCTAAGAACACCTGCCTCAATCTTGGCTCTATCGTATGTTTCTCTGTTATTATCTTTCTTAATAACAATAAGTGGTATAGTTTCAACCTTCTCGTATGTTGTGAATCTCTTATCACACTCATCACATACTCTACGGCGTCTTATAGAATTATTATCATCTGCAGGTCTTGAATCAATAACTCTAGTGTTTTCATGTCCGCAAAATGGGCACTTCATATCCTATTCCCTCCATGGTTAACAGTAAAACTATATATATAGTAGTTTTCTGTACATAATAATACAATTTACAGTAAATATTATAAAAAATATAAAAATTTATGTCAACTAAATTATGTAAACTTTTTCATGTGGAGGTATACATACAAAGAGAAAAGAAAACCATCATTTTCTTTTCGCCGCGCGGGGTGCGTTCGGCGTCAGCCGAAATATTTCCTTACGCACCCCCGCGCATAAAAAAAGCAGGTGCGTTAGCACCTGCTTAATAATTACTTTTTCGATTATGCCTGTGGGCAATCCTTGATTGAGAAGCTCATTCTTCCCATCTTATCCTTACCAAGGCAGATAACCTTAACAACATCACCAAGAGTAAGAACATCTTCAACATGCTCGATACGCTCTTTAGCGATCTTAGAGATATGTACCATACCTTCCTTACCAGGAGCGAACTCAACAAATGCGCCGAATTCCTTAATTGATACAACCTTACCTGTGAATGTCTGTCCTTCTGCAAAATCAGTTGTGATGATCTTAATCATGTTAAGAGCTTCATCCATCTTCTCCTGATCTGTACCGCATACAGATACAGCACCTTCATCAGTAATATCAATCTTAACACCTGTACGAGCAATAATCTCGTTGATTGTCTTACCACGCTGACCTACAACGTCGCCAATCTTTTCTGGATCAATCTTAATCTGGATAATCTTTGGAGCGTACTCACCAACTGTCTTTCTTGGCTCAGCAATAGCTGGCTTCATGCAGTTGTCCATAATGAAGAGTCTAGCTTCACGACATCTAGCGATAGCACCTTCTACGATTGGTCTTGTAAGACCATGAATCTTAATATCCATCTGAATAGCTGTGATACCTTCTGTTGTACCTGTTACCTTGAAGTCCATATCGCCGAAGAAATCTTCAAGACCCTGGATATCTGTAAGAAGTACGAAGTCA
>JAEEGH010032560.1_pt1 | contig 10020 bp, 7 predicted proteins | sample 9134181 | NCBI WGS metagenome assembly JAEEGH01 (sample SAMN16246544, study PRJNA631951) | gut metagenome | biome: gut microbiome; feature: rumen; material: DP-attached | host: Bos | place: Iran: Karaj | collected 2018-10 | reverse complement strand
TGCTGTTGGGGTGGTACCTACACGGACAGGTCTTGTATTTTATGACGACTTGCCTCATGGAGCAACGACTCATACCGACATAAATTCTCACCTTTTCTATCCAGCAGTTAAAGTTACTACGACATCGGATGAAACGACGATATTGACAACGAATAACTGGATGGCACCGAGTGTGGATTGGAATGCAAGTACCGACCCTGTTGATCTCAGGTTAGCTTCTCTCGGCGTGACATTTGCTTCTGAAGATGCTTGGAAAGATAGAGCTCAAAGTGGCGGAGAAATTTGGGGAGAAGCATGTTGGAAATTTCTGTTGTCAAGTGCATACTGGGTCTATGAAAAAGATGGGGTAGACCCAGGGACGGATCCAAGTAAAATAAACACAACAACAACAGCTGCTTTTTATCGCTTTAGATCTGTTGCAGGCCATAATTCCCTTGGGGGAAATAAAGCTTATCTAATGATACCTAAAGACAAACTTCCGACGGCTCTTTGGAAAAATGGTGATGGTCAAGGTATACCAGGGCAATCTCGTGAAGGCGTAATATACATTGACCTGCAAGACTTTGAGGAAAATGATGCAACTGGCGTGAAAAACGCTGATGCCGATATCTACCGTTCGACAGACAACGATGTCTACTATTCTATCTCTGGTACCCGTATCAATGGTAAGCCAACAGCAAAGGGATTCTATATTCACAATGGCAAAAAGGTAAGCGTAAAATAAGAAAGGAGGAACAAACGATGAATAAGAAAGAATATATAACGCCAAGATTGAAGGTCGTCAACATGGAAACTATTTACATGTTGGCAGCAACTAACAGAGAACGCTATATAACCGCAGATCGTTCCCTTTCCAGAGAGTCCAATGGCGGCTGGGATGACGACGAAGACGAAACAGAAGACAGCATGTGGAAGTAACCACCCTTCCACCCCCACTAACAGCGAAGCACCTGCCCCTGCCTCCAAGAAAAGTAGCGGCAGGTGCTCCGCTTTGTTATAAAGAAAAGTCGTTATTTCTTTGGATGATTCAGATTAATTGTTTATCTTTGCAGGCATCTAATGTAACTGACATTGTATATAATAGAAAAGGAGAAGCGAAAATGAACAATATGGCCAATAGCGAATCGACAGTATTCAACCCTATGCAGCTCCAGTTGCTTAGGATGTTCTCTTATGTTAAGACAGAAGAACAGATGAGGGAGATTAAGACTGCTTTATCCGACTACTTCTTTCATAAGGTGGAAGAGGGTATGGATGAGTTGGTTGAATCGGGGGAATGGAGCCGTGAAAAAAGCCTGGCTGTTATGAAAGAACACCTTCACACACCTTATGAGTACAAATGAAAAGAATAGTACTTGATACAAATTGTCTGATTGCCTCTCTTTCACGGACAAGCGATAGCTATGACGTTTGGCGTGGCCTCTACGAAGGAAAGTACATTCTGTGTGTGTCAAATGAAATATTGGCAGAATACCAAGAGATAGTTGCACAAAAGACGACTCCGCAAATTGCTGAGAATGTCATACAGTATTTGATAAACAGTGAACATGTTGAACTGATAAATACTTATTACAGGTTCGAACTTATATCAGCAGATCGTGATGACAATAAGTTCGTGGATTGCGCAATAGCTGCCAATGCAACATATATAGTTACGGATGATAAGCATTATAAACTACTCGAAGGTATTCCTTTCCCTAAACTGCATATCATACGTCTGATGCAGTTTGTGGAAATGCTCCGCAATATGTCTGGGAACTGAAAATCCTTATGTAGGAAGAAAACAGCATGTGGAAGTAATCACCCTTCCACCCTTTCACCCCCATAACAGCGAAGCACCTGCCCCTGCCCCCAAGAAAAGCAGCGGCAGGTGCTTCGCTTCCAGTCCTCCCCCTAAACAGGGGGAGCCAGAGGGGGTCTTTTTCGCTTAAACATTTGGTTGTTTCAAAAATAGTTCGTATATTTGCAGGCGTTAAGCAATATCATCTCAGTATGGAACCAAAAATTGGAGATAGAATGAAGGTAAGTCCGCACCTGACTGCACAGGCAGATTGGGTTGATGGCGAAGTGATAGATGTTGAACATAATCCTTTTGTAGGACTTGTCATTTCCGTTAAGGATAAGCTCGGACGAATATTCTTCGGACAGAGTCGTTTCTTTATTGCCTTGTGATACTATGTTTGCAATAGCTTTTGATATGGATATTAAGGAACTCCGTAATGTTTATGGAGAACCCTATAACAATGCATATTATGAGATAAAAATATTATTACGTCAGTATGATTTCTATAATGCACAAGGTAGTGTCTATTTGACTGACAAAGATGATATGTCTAATCTGTTCTCTGCTATCTATGCTTTGAAAAGGATAGCATGGTTTAGAGCAGCAGTGCGTGATATTCGTGCCTTTAAAGTAGAGAATTGGTCAGACTTTACACAAATAGTTAAGGAAGAAGATTGACCCTTCCACCCCCACTAACAGCCAAGCACCTGCCCCTGCCCCCAAGAAAAGCAGCGGCAGGTGCTTCGCTGATTTGGGTTATAGCCCTCGCTTCAGGTATTCGTATCCTATGCGGCAGCGGAGGCAGTCGCGGCGGTCGCAATATTCCTTTTTCAGCTGGATGAGGGCCTGGGAATCGCCGGCAGAATGGACGGGTAGGCCGCATTGCTGCCACATTCTGATGATGTAATTGTTTTCGGGCTTCAGCTGTTCTAAGAGGTCGAAGGCACGGTCACAGAGTTCTTCCTTGTGACGGTGACGTCCTACGGCAAAGAGCATGGGGATGGCGGTGTTGATGAGCAGGAGGTTGAGGGAGCCGTAACTGAGGTGCTTCTCGTTCTTGGCACTGAGCGAACCAAAGGTGTAGTGAGTCTCCCAATAAGGAGTGACGTGAGACGAGAGCAGCTGTTTCAACTGTTCTACGGTGTTACATTCCAAGAGTTCACTGAGTCCCGCCTTGCGCTGATAGTATAGGTTGGCCAACTGTGACAGTCGGATGTGCGGGAAGTTCTGGGGCCTGAGGCGGAGGAAGTTCCACAGCGAGGCATCCATCGGCTTCATGTCGAATTTATGGGCCAGATATTGATACTCGTTCCGCAGTTTGGCGAAGTAGCCGTCGTTGAGGGCATCCCGCTGATAATGGGCGGGTATGGTGTTAAGCTCCAGGAGTCCGGCCTGTCCCATGAAGATGGCCTCTATCTGAAAGAGGTCGTCACGGTGGTGACCCACGGCCTGTAATGGAACATTCATGGCCCATTGTTCGAAGGCGTCGCTATTGATGCCGAAGCCGTAGTTGCGGGCCAAAGTCACGAAGTAAGCATCCTCCCACGAACCTCCGCACTGCTCGGCCCGTCGGCGTATGTCGTCGGTCTTGCGTTCCAATCGCTCTGTCTGTAGGGCTGCCATCCACGAATGAACCATCAGCCGCGTCAGGTCGGGGATGATACGGTAGCACGGTGGATAATGGTCGGTCTTCAGTAGTTCCTCGTAGTGCTCTCGGACATGCTGGGGCACACTGAGCTGTAGCTGTGGGATGTACTGGCCTTTAGAGTTGGTAACGTCAGTGTCTATCGTCTCGCAGACGTGGAGCACCACGTTGTCGTAATGTGGGTCTTTGTCATGTCCATGCTGATACCAGTCTGAGGCACGGTCGTGAATCTCGACGTTGCCAACCCAAAGCGTGCCGCCAATCTTCACTTTGGCGTTAAAGAAGTCGGGGCCGGCGTTGTGGTTGTGCAACCCCGTATCGATAACCTCCACCAGCCGCCCGTCGGTGGTCGTCAGTTCGCGAAGCGGCAGCATCTTGTGCTTCCAAGTATACTGTAATAGTTGTTCCATTATCTGATCATGATTTTGCGGCCATCCATGATGTATATGCCGCTCTGTGTAGGAGTACCAACGTACTTTCTGCCCTGTAGGTCGTGCCATGTACCGTCTTGAACGGCTACGGGCATGTCGATGCTGATGACACGCACCACGTAGTCGCCGTCGGAAATGTTCATCACAATCTTCTTGACAGTCGAGTCACCGGGTCTTCCGAGACCGTTGCCGATGTCAACAAGGAAGTAGGCGTTGAACGGACTGATCTCTTTGTTGTCGGTGGGAAGGAGCAGCTTGTCGTCGCTGCCCATGTAGAGGTTGGCAGTGGTGTTGGGTATCAGCGTCTCAGGAGCATAGGTGCCGACAAACTGCACGCTTCCGTCCTGACTGGTGACGGTCAGTTCGGGGGCTTCGGCACTCTTGATGGTCACGTTCTCAAAGACAGGATTCTGAATCTCGCCACTGACCGTCGTGCGCCACTCAAAGAGGTAGGGCTTGCCCGGCTCGACGTTGCGGGCGGGCTTGAAGTTCAGGGTCACCGTGCCCTCTGCTTCGTCGAAGCCCGTTGGGGTGGAGTAGTCTTTCTTGTCGGCAATGTCAAGCTCCCAGATGTCTGCACCGCTGAGCGGTGAGAGGTCGATGTTCTCGCCGATGACGTCGAACGGCAGGCACAGGGTGTTCCACTTGTGGTTCTTGAAGAACGTGTGGCCGTCGAACACTACTTCCTTGACCGTCCTGCCCTTGTACTGCTCGATGAGCGGGCGATTGTCTTCGCTGTCGCGGAATGTCAGCAAGGCAATGATCTCGGGAACATCCTCCTCGCTCAGGTAGTAGGTGTCCGTATTCGTGGCACTGTGGTACTTCAGGTAAATCTCGCCGTCGGGCAGCATCACGTTGGCATCTGAGCGCTTAAACACGTATGAGTCGCCCTCCTTGCTGAAGCGGTAGATGTCGCGACCGCCACGGATGGTGCCGTCAGATACCCACAGCTTGTTGTTCTTGCGCACATAGGCATCGTCGGCTCTGGTCAGCGGGATGTTGTGTACGGCACCGGCCTCGTCGGAGTGAATCATGATGATGTCGCCCATCGGCACTTCCTCGATGGCGTTCAGCGTGACGTGCTGTGCATCGTCGTCGACGCCCACCACCTCGTAGGCATCGACGGTCAGCAGGCCGATACCGTCGAGGTCAATCTCGCTCTTGGCCATATAGGGTGTGAAGTTGTAACCCTCAGGGAAGCGCAGCACCTCGCAGATTTCGCCGTTGCAGGTGACGGGCAGGCAGAGCCGGTAGTAGTCGGCCTCGCCGTAGACGTAGAGCTTCATGGTCACGCGTTCATATAAATATACATCGTTGGGCTTGGGCAGGTTGGGCAGCGTGTCGAGCAGTATGCTGTCGGCATTGACATATTCGTAGAGTTTCGACTCGATGATGTTGCCCGCTGTGTCGGAGAGTGTCATCTTCACTTTGGCCGACTTGTTGGCTCCCTCTAAGCGCAACTGTGCAAAGGCTGCCTTGTGCTTGTAGGAGAAGCCGTCGCCCATCTGGAAGCTGACCGACAGGTATTTGTTCTCGTCAAACTCCTGGGGCACCTCTATCTGGGCAGAGAGGCTGTCGCGGGGCGTACCGGCCACGACGCTGAGGCCGCCATTGAGGATGAGGTCGGAGACGTCGTAGAGCAGACAGCCAGCCCCCTCCGTCTTTTCCACCGTGATGAGTGTATCCTGCTCGGTCTTCATGTTAGGCGTCCACGACAGGTAGTTGTCGCCGCCGGGATAGGAGGCAGAGACGGACACCAAGCGGATGTCCTCGCCCATGACAATATAGATGGAATCTTTCGTCGATTCATTGTAGAAGAGCGTGGCGACGTAGTTGCTGTCGGCATCGATGCTGGTCTTGTAGGTCGTGCTGTCGGCAATGGTGGTGGCCGAGAGCTTGTCCTTGGTCACTATCTGGTAGATGGTACCATAGCGGGCGGGCAGCTTGAACGTTGTGCCTGTGCCCACCTCGGCATAGCCCTGCGGCCCCGTCTTCTCGTTGTCAATCCAGCCGGCAGAGGCATCAATCTTCATGTTCATGTCGATGTAGTACGAGTTGTACAACGTCGGCTTGACAAAGCTGCATACCTCCTGGAAGTTGCGGAACAGGGCTACGCTGTCGGGCAGCCCGAACTCCCACTTGGTGATGACGGTGGCGTCGCCCAGGTCTTCCTCGTTCAGCACGTAGTTGGGGGTCAGGATGACGTCGGCCGTCAGCGTGTCGCGGACGACGATGGTGTCCGTCACGATGTTATCCGGCAGGTAGGTCTTGCCGTTGCTGCCCGTCCACGACTGCACGCTGTAGCCGAAGGCGCGCAGCTTCTCGTATTTGTGGTGGTAGTAGTTGGCAGGAACGACGATGACACCGTTCTCGTCGGCATATTTCACGAAGGGTGTGCCCTTGAAGATGAACTTGAAGTTCTCTGTCTTAGAGCTGCTGTCCGTAGCAGCGGTCTTGACGGGTGCTGCCCAAAGCAACGTGCCAAACAGGCAGGCGGCAGCAATCAGCGTAAATGTCTTTTTCATATTTATAGTCTAATTAGTTATTGTTCAGTCTATCACTTCTATGAACTGTCCTTGCGCGTTGAACCGCAGGTCCTTGTCGTTCGTCAGCTCGATTTTGTAGCCGTAGGGCTTTCTGCTGAGCTTTGAAACCACGTCGTTGGGGTAGTTGGCCTTCACATACTGGATGATGGCCGGGGGGATGAGCTTGGCGGGGACGCCCGTCTTCTTGCGGCCCACCCGTTCCCATTCGCCTTGCATGTCGAACTCCACTTTGGTGCCGTCGTTGAGCCATACGCAGTACTCCATCTCGCTGTCATCGTCATCATCGTCAATCTCCACGAGTACAACAGTTGTCCCCGGGAAATACTGCTTGATGAAGTCCTTTGCATTCGCAGGAATATCCTGGTCGGCGCACGACGTCAGCGTCAGCAACGTCAGGCCCACCAGTGCCCCTATCCATCTCTTTATCCTTTTCATATCTAACGTTCAATGTTCAATGTTCAACGTTCAATGTTCCATCACGCTTGCTATCTTGTCGGCGTTCATGCTGCGGGCACTGGCGTCGAATATCTCCTTGTAGCGTCCTCCCTCCCGGTAAACGTCCTCGGGCGTTCCGCTCTGCACCACACGGCCCTGCTCCAGCACGTAGATCTGGTCTGCATCGACTATCTGGCCGATGTTGTGGGAGATGATGATGACGGTACGGCCGCGCTTGATGGCGTCGAGGCTCGACTTGATCTGCTCGGTGGCTATCGCGTCGAGGCTGGCCGTAGGCTCGTCGAGGATGATGACCGCCGGGTTCTTGATGAACATCCGGGCGATGGCGATGCGCTGCTGCTGACCGCCGCTGAGCCGCAGGGCACTGCTCTCGAAACCGTCGGGCAGCTGCATGACCTGGTCGTAGAGGAAGGCCTGACGGGCCGCCTGCACCACGTCGTCGTGAGTGGCCTGCGGGTTGCCGTAGCGTATATTCTCCTCGATGGTACCGTCGAAGATGTGGTTTTTCTGCATCACCAGACCGACGTGCTCACGCAGCCAACGGGTGTCCCACTGGTCGAGGGACGTGCCGTCGAGGGTGATGGTGCCGCTGTCGGCATGGTAGAACTTGTCGAGCAGGTTGACGACGGTGCTCTTGCCAGCACCGCTCATGCCCACCAAGGCCGTAATCTTGCCCGGCTCTATGCGCATCGATACGTCGTGCAGGGCCTTCACGCCATTGGGGTAGGTGAAGTCGACGTGCTGCAGCTCGAAGCAGCCCGTCACGTGGTCGGGATGGTGGTCGCCAGTCTCCTCCACATCCTCCTTGCCCTCCATCAGCTCGAAGAGTCCCTCGGAGTAGATGAGGGCGTCGTTCAGGTCGTCGTAGATACGGTGTAGCTGGCGGATGGGGGCGCTGACGTTGGCAAAGAGCATAACGTGGTACATTATCTTACCGATGGTCATGCCTGGATAGTCGATGAGCACGAGGTAGGCCGTCAGGATGATGACGAGCACGGTGCCTATCTGCTCCAGGAACCCCTTCAGACCCGTGAAGAAGTAACTCTGCTTGCGGGTCGACAGCTGTAGGTCGGTCACCGCGTCCTGCACCGTGGCCTGCCGTCCGCTCTCTATCTGCTCGCGGTTGAACGATTTGATGACGGTGATGCTCTCGATGATATTCAGGATGCTCTGGCTGACGGCCTGCTGCCCCAGGAAAATGCCGCGCCGTCCGGCCCTCATACGCTCGGCCTGGATGTAGGTGACATAGAAGTAGACGGGTACGATGCACAACGCCACCAAACCCACGTAGAAGTTGGCGGCAAACATCAGTATGAGTGCCAGTACGGCACTGGAAAACAGCGGCAGAATGTCGATGAAAAGGCTGTTCACCGCTCGGCTTACACTGGTCACACCTTTGTCGATGCGCGACTGGAGCCTTCCCGCCTCATTACCCGATGTCGTATAGAAAGCCATGCGGAACGTCAGGATATGGCTGACCACCTGCAGCGACAGGTCACGGCTGACGAGAATGCGCATACGTTCGCCGTAGTAGCGGCGGAAGAAGTTGACGACGGTAGCCAGCAACTCCTTGCCTAACAGCACGGCACTGATGATGGTGAGGATGCGCACGGCACTTGACCACATCAGCGAGGGTTGCTGGTCGAGCACGTTGATGGCATCGACAGAACGGTCGAGCACGATGGCGTTGACCTGGGCCAGCAGCGAACCTATCAGCGTCAGCGCCAACGTCACTACCACCAGCCAGCGGTATGGTCTGACATAGCGCAGTATATGGCTTAGCAACTTCCAAATGCTCATAGGTTCTTTCATGCCAGTTTAGACTTATCTTTTGATTACTTAATGCAAAAGTAACCAATTTGTCTGACTTAAGCAAACAAATTTAGTTAAAAAACACTCGAATCAGTCCATTGGCCTGTTTTTACTCAAAAATTATTCGTAACTTTGCAGCCGACAAACTCATAAAGTGTAATTACTAACTATTAGAATGAATATGAAGAAGATACTGTTTGCTATGTTATTGCTACTGCCGATGGTAGCTGTTGACAATAGTGCGTACACCTTGAAACGTGTCAGCGTACACGACCCAAGCGTCGTTTGGGAACCGTCGTCGAATTACTACTATATCTTTGGCTCGCACCGGGCCGTCGCCCGTTCGAAGGACTTGATGAGCTGGGCTTCACTGCAGGCACCTTGGGGAACGGTTAACACACAGGGCAACGTGGTGAGCGGCGTGGCCAACAACAAGGCTTTCCTTACCAATATGACGAAGAGCGTGACCGTCGGCGGCGAGGAGAAGGCGTTTGGCAATTTCGATGTCCATGCCTGGTCGGCAGCCTATGGCGGCGGTTATAATATTGATGGTAACATGTGGGCACCCGACGTCATCTACAACAAGAAGATGGAAAAGTGGTGCATGTACCTCAGCATCAACGGGCCAACGTGGAACTCGAGCATCATACTGCTGACGGCTGACAAGATAACGGGGCCATACGTCTATCAGGGACCCGTGGTGTTTTCGGGCTTCAACGTGACGTCGACCGCTGCCGTCAGCTACAAGAACACTGATCTGGAACTGGTACTCGGCACACAGTCGGCCCTGCCGTCTCGTTACAGTGTGGGCAACAACTGGGGTCGCCGCTGGCCTCATGCCATCGACCCCTGTGTGTTTTACGACGAGGATGGCAGGCTGTGGATGTCGTATGGCTCATGGAGCGGTGGCATCTGGATATTGCGCCTTAACGAGGAAAACGGACTGCGCGACTATGACGTGAAATATCCTTCGACAGGCGGCAATACCGACGGCGTGACCAGCGACCCCTATTTCGGCACGAAGATTGCCGGCGGCTACTACGTGTCGGGCGAGGGTTCTTATATAGAATATGTGGGCGGTTATTACTTCCTGTTCATCTCCAATGGCGGTTTGACTGCTGGAGGTAATGCCAGCGACTACAACAACGGCGGCTACCAGATGCGCGTTTTCCGCTCACAGAAGCCCGACGGCCCCTACCGGGATGCCAGCAACGTGAGCGCTATCTATACCCAGTTTAAAACGAACTTCGGTCCGGGCTGCGATACTCGTGGCGTGAACATCTTCGGCGCTTACGGCAATTGGGGCTATCAGGCTACCGGCAAGTATTCAGAGCGTTCGCAAGGGCA
>JAEEGH010032556.1_pt1 | contig 10021 bp, 9 predicted proteins | sample 9134181 | NCBI WGS metagenome assembly JAEEGH01 (sample SAMN16246544, study PRJNA631951) | gut metagenome | biome: gut microbiome; feature: rumen; material: DP-attached | host: Bos | place: Iran: Karaj | collected 2018-10 | reverse complement strand
TCGCCGCAAAGATACAAAATAGTTCTTAATGGAAGAAAGATTTATCAGGAAATGTGGTAGATAGTGACGAAAAAAACACTAATGTCGGAAGGAGAGATTCGCGATTAGCTCACGAATCTCTCATAAGATCTTACTTGCTTTTGACTTGTAGGTAACTCTTCAACGCCTCGACATATGCCTCGAATGCCAGACGACCTTTCGCAGTGATGCGGCAGATAGTGCAAGGGCGTTTGCCTTTAAAGGTTTTCTCCACCTCGATGTAGCCCGCTGCCGAGAGTTTGTCAATCTGCACGCTCAGGTTGCCCGCCGTAGCTCCCGTCTGCTCCTTAATGTAGGGGAACTCGGCCTCGTCGACACTGATAAGCAGCGACATCACAGCCAGTCGCAGCTCAGCGTGCAGGAGTGGATCTAATGGCTGAAACGGCATAGGCTTATTTATGTTTTCTGATCATCCAACCTGGGAGCGTCAGGCCGACGAAAGAGAATACTAAAACCATAATACATGGTGGAATGTGAGAATAACGGTAGAAACTTGCCAAATCGAATAATCGGCTCAGAAAGAAATCCGTAACACCGAACGACTCCCAGATGAAACCGCCGATGCCGCCTATGATGCCGCACCATACCAACCAACGACTTTTAAGTATATAGCCTGTAATGGTAATTGCCATACCCATCATCAGTAGGATGATGCGGAAGGGATGGATGGCAATACGAACGTAAACCTCAGGACTTTCCATTCGCCCCATCAAAAAGTCGAATAGGATGGCAAATACACAAAAGGAAAGCGTAAAGATGCCGAACGTCTGCCAGGTCTTATCCACCATTGAACCAACAAGGCTAACGGGAGCCTTTGGCTTGTCTCGTTTGACATAACGATCAATACCTATTATTAAAAAGGGTATCAAGCCATATAGCAGGTAAAATAACATATTGCCAGTGAGTAGGACGCAAGTGGTAATTATAATTGCCATACCCATGATGCAGAGTCCTGAAATATAAAGAGACAGCCCTACTTCCTGTGACACGGCTTTACGACTACGTTTTATCTGCTCTGTGATAATTTCCAGACTGCGCTCGGCAGTCAAATTCATGTTTTCTTCCATTGTTGTTTACGTTTTGATGATTAAAGAAATGTTGTTTAACTCTCTTTTGTGCCCCGTCCTTCCTCCTGCAGAAAGGTTGGACAAGGCACGATTCATCCGGATTGCGCTGCAAAGATAAACAAGTTTATGTTGTAAACCAAATTATTCCATGAATTTCTTCCGTTTGAAAGTCTTTTTTAACATTTCGCAAATTGAGATACCCCACAAATCGCTCGCTGAGGCATCTTGATGGCTATATACCTTAATTATATATGTCCTGCTCACGCCCAACGAAACATTTCTGCCACTTTGTTTGGAAATCTCGGAAAGTCTTTGTATCTTTGCGGCATAAACTGAAACATTATGAAGAAAATCCTTTTTATCGTCGGTTCGCTGAGGGAAGGTTCCTTCAACCGACAACTGGCCCGCGAGGCTGAACAGATGATTGGCGCACGCGCCGAAGTGACTTACCTGGACTATAAGGATGTGCCGCTGATGAATCAGGACATCGAGTTCCCTGAGCCTGAAGCCGTGGGTCGTCTGCGGGCTGCAGTAAAAGAGTCCGACGCGATTTGGGTGTTTACACCTGAATATAATTTCAGTTATCCTGGGCATGTGAAGAACCTTTTCGACTGGTTGTCTCGTCCTTTGGTAGCTAACGACTACGAGACGCCTACCGTCATTAATGGTAAAAAGGTGGCACTGAGTGGTGCTGGCGGCAAGATGGCTACGGCGAAATGCCGCGAGAAGTTGACAGAGTTGCTCACGTTTATCAAAGCCGACGTGATGGAACAGCAGACGGGTATCGTGCTGAACATGGAGGCCTGGACGGAGGGACGCATGATTCTCAGCGATGAGCAGAAAGCTGCGCTGAAGGATCAGGTTGAGGCCTTCCTGAAGTTCGTGTGAATTTTAAATGAAGTGTGAATCATCAAAAACCAAGAGTTATGGGAAAGTTTGAATTGATGGCGCTGCCGTATGCAGTGGAGGCATTGGAGCCGGTGATTAGCAGGCAAACGCTGGAGTTTCATCATGGGAAGCATCTGGCGGCGTATGTGAATAATCTGAATGGGTTGTTGCCTGGGAGTGGATTTGAGGAGATGACGTTGGAGGAGACCGTGTGTAAGGCACAGGGAGGCATCTTGAATAATGCAGGGCAGATACTGAATCACGAGCTTTACTTCGGGCAGTTTACTGCTCCTAAGACGAACAATGCACCAAAGGGAAAAATCGCTGAGGCCATCGTTCGCGACTTTGGGTCGTTCGAGGCTTTCAAGGAGGCATTCCAGAAGGGTGGGGCAACGCTGTTTGGCTCAGGCTGGGTATGGCTATCGGCAGACAAGGATGGCAAACTCGTCATTACGCAGGAGCCAAATGCTGCCAATCCCGTTCAGAAGGGTCTGAAGCCGCTGCTGACTTTTGATGTATGGGAACATGCCTACTATCTGGACTATCAGAACCGTCGCCCTGACCATCTGGCTGCGCTCTGGCAGATTATCGATTGGGATGTCATCGAACAACGCTATCAAAACAGATAACGATATTTCAAACAGAATCATTTTATAACCAACAATTAAAAGAGACTTATGAAAGAACTGAAAGGAACAAAGACTGAGCAAAACCTGAAAGAGGCTTTTGCAGGCGAGAGTATGGCGAGAAACAAGTACACGTATTTTGCTTCGCGCGCTAAGAAGGACGGGTTTGTGCAGATTGCCTCGATCTTCGAGGAGACAGCAGCCAACGAGAAGGAGCACGCCAAGATGTGGTATAAGTATCTGAATGGCGGCAGCGTGAGTGATACGGCAACGAACCTGGCAGATGCTGCCAATGGCGAGAACTTCGAGTGGACGGACATGTATGCCCGTATGGCGAAGGAGGCCCGTGAGGAAGGCTTCGACGAGATTGCCGAGAAGTTCGAACTGGTGGGCGCCATTGAGAAGCACCACGAGGAGCGCTATCGTAAGCTGTTGAAGAATATTGAGGATGCTGTGGTGTTCTCTCGCGAGGGTGATGTCATCTGGCAATGCAGCAACTGCGGCCATATCGTCATCGGCAAGAAGGCACCAGAGGTTTGTCCTACCTGCGACCATCCGCAGAGCTATTTCCAGATAAAGGCAGAAAACTATTGAGGCAGCGAGAGCAGGCAAACTTGCTCGGATGGCCGAGTGACAAAGTCATCCCTGTGGGATAGTCATCCAATACTGTCGTTCTTCATCTGACATCTTCTCGATGGCGTAACGCAGCATGGTTCGAGGCATTTCGTGAGCATGCTGGCGCAGGAAGTCGCGAAGCAGGTCCATCGAGACGCGTTTACCCATTTCGCGGAGCATCCAACCAACAGCCTTGTGCATGAGGTCGTGCGGATGATGCAGATGGATTTCAGCATAGCGCAGACACCACGAAGGGTCTCCCATCTGAGAGGTCTTCCACGAACAGACCATACTCATGCGCTGCTTCCAGAGGCAATGACTTTGGGCAAGGTCGTCGAGGAGTTTTATCTTGTAGTCTTTGTCGCCAAGATTTGAAGGCAACAGCAGCCAATGGCCAAGGATTTTGTGGACGGAGAGGTCGACAAGATCCCAATTGTTGGCTTGCTCTGCATACTGAAGATAAAGGGTAAGAATCTCATCGCGGCCACGGATAGCCTTCTCGTCATTCTCCAACCGTTTCGTTGCCAGTTTTTCGAATTTCGCAACGAGTATCAAAAGTCCGCAAAGGCGAACCTCGTGCCAGCGGCTCATCAGAAGAGTGGGGATTTCACTCAGAGGGAAGTCCTTTGGAACAGCCTGAACCACTTCTCGTGTCTGTGGCACCTTCAGTCCAAGGAATTCATCGCCCTCGCCATACTCGCCAGGTCCTGTCTTGAAGAACCCCATGAGTATCCGTCGTTGCTCCTCGTTCTGCAGCGACTCCATATATGCGATGATCTCCTTTGCCGTCGTTTTCATCATTTTAATGCTTTCGGACTGCAAAGGTACAAAAAAGTATTGAATGGAAGAAAGATTTATGAAGGAACTTGATAGATAATGGAAAAGCAATCCCCCTCCTCAGTGATAGAACAGAGGAGGGGGGAGTTGAGATCATATTATGGTTGCAGCGTAAATCCGAATACCAGGTAGGCCTTCTGGGCGCATGGGTTGGCAGTCACCTGTCCGAAGATCGGAATCGAGAACGAATCTGTCACCTTAATGTCCTTTGTGGCCTTCAATGTCAGGTTGGTCACTGCGAAGCCTGATGTTCCATAGAAGTCTGTGGCGAACGGGACGGCACCAGCCGTAGCAGACCAGTCGACTGCTGCGAGTTTGAACGGGACACAGGCTTCGACATAACTGCTATATGCACGTTTGCCGTCCTTGTTGACACCGTCATTGCCCGCAAAGTTGGTGTACCACTGTATAGAGGCCAGACCGAAGTCATAGCCGATGTTGGCCTCAAACACATGGTTCGTTCCGTGGGCTTCGTACATGAAATAGCGTGCATCAGGATCGAGACCTGCGTTGAACCAGTAGTCGGTGACGCCGATATTGAAACCTCCAGCAGTATAGGCGAGTGTCAAGTCGAACTCCTTAGTATCATTTGAGTCTGTCAGTCCAACACTGCCCCAAGCCGTGAGCGAGAGTCCCTTGTAACCGATTCCGAGAGTGGGCTGCAATGACACGTTGCCTAAGTCCTGGCCACGCCAGATATACTGATTCACTACATCGGCCGCTACCGTTGTTTCTACACTTTCCTGTGCCGTAGCACTTAATCCTGTGGCGATCATCATCGCCATTAAAACAATCTTTTTCATAATCTTTCTTCTTAAATACATAACAATTCAATTGACTACAGTCTCCTTAGTTGTAGCACATCTCTCCGTGCTCATAAACATCGAGACCTTCCTCCTCTATACGTTTATCAACGCGTAAACCGTGAATATATTTTATTCCATAGAACAAAACGATACCGCAGGCTGCAGCCCAGAGGTCAATGATCAATACACCGAAGCACTCTGCGCCGAAGAATCCCCAACCGTGACCGTAGAAGGCACCATTGCTCGTAGAGAGCAGACCTGTCATCAGTGTGCCCAGGATACCGCAGACACCGTGTACAGACGAAGCACCTACAGGATCGTCGATATGCAGTTTGTGGTCGATGAACTCAATGGCATAGACCAATACGATGCCACACACAAGACCTATGATAACGGCTCCCATCGGCGATACGAGGTCACAGCCGGCCGTGATGCCCACCAGTCCTGCCAGCACACCGTTCAGCGTCAGAGAGAGCGACGGCTTGCCGTATTTGATCCATGTGAGGAACATCGTGGCTGTACCACCTGCTACAGCAGCGAGGTTGGTGGTCAGGAACACGTGCGAGATGGCAATGCGGTTTACTTCGCCAGAGGCTGCCAGCTGAGATCCAGGGTTGAATCCGAACCATCCAAGCCAGAGGATGAATACACCAAGCGATGCGAGGGTCAGCGAATGACCAGGAATAGCGTTGCTCTTTCCGTCAGCACTATACTTGCCGATACGTGGGCCAAGGACAATGGCACCAATCAGAGCCAGCACACCACCTACGCTATGTACGATGGCAGAACCAGCAAAGTCGTGGAACACATCGCCGAAGGTAGACATCATAAAGCTGTCAGCAGCATCGTTACAGAGCCAGCCGCCGCCCCATGTCCAGTGTCCTTCGATGGGGTAGATGAACAGTGAGATGGCTGCACTATAGATCACGTACATCGAGAACTTCGTGCGCTCTGCCATAGCACCACTGACGATGGTGGCAGAGGTGGCGCAGAAGACGGTCTCGAAAATCAGGAAACCCTCTACGGGCAGATCACCTTTATAGAAAGAGAGGTCGCCCCAGTTGGGCATTCCGATAAAACCAGCGCCGTCGCTGCCGAACATAAAGCCGAAGCCTACGAAGAAGAATAACAGAGAGCCGAACATGAAGTCGACAAAGTTCTTCATCAGGATGTTGGCCGTGTTCTTACTACGGGTGAATCCCGCTTCGCACAGGGCGAATCCCGGCTGCATCCAAAAAACTAACATGGCTGCCAATAACATCCATACAGTATCGAGTGATAATCCAATTTCGTTCATAATTCTTTCTTTTTTACGACAACTTTGACAACTATAACAACATTCGCCCGTTGGGCGATAAAGAAAAGTTGTCTTTGTTGTCCATGTTGTCGTTATTAATAAATATTATTTCTTGTCTCTCAGTACGGTGTCACCGTTTTCACCCGTACGTATTGACCAGGTGTCGATGACATCGCTCACGAAGATACGGCCGTCGCCAACCTCACCAGTATGTGCCACCTCCAATATCACCTTCACGGTGGGATCGAGGAAGATATCACGGCAAACAATGGTGATTGCCACGCGTTCAATAACGTCTGTGCTATACTGTACGCCACGATAGATTCTCTCCTGGCGACTCTGGCCGATGCCATGAACGTCGTGGTACTCAAACCAGTCGATATCGGAAGAAAGCAATGCTGCCTTCACCTCTTCGAACTTCGTCTTACGAATAATTGCTTCAATCTTTTTCATACCTAAAAATCTTTTTACCTTAATATATATATAACAACTCACTGAAACGTTTCGAGTGCAAAGGTACTGCATTTTGAACTGACGACAAGCGTTTTCCATTTACTTTAAATATACTATTTTTATACAAGTTACATTTTGTAAACTTTTTAACTGTTTTAGATTCGTTTACATTAACAAAGTGAAAGAAAAATCAATAAATTATTGTCATAATGTCAAATTGATAAAACGAAAACGATAATTTGGTAAGAAAAACTTTGCAAGTCACGACATTTTGATTTACCTTTGCACCCGAAAATAAACAGAAAGATAGTTTTAAATAGGATAATATGACAAAAGGTAAGCAAACTCAAACAAGAAAAGGACTCTGCCAATGCGGGCACAACCAAGGACTTTACCAACCGGAGTACGAGCACGATGCGTGTGGCGTAGGTATGGTGGTGAATATCCATGGTGGGAAAAGCCACGAGTTGGTGGATAACGCACTGAAAGTGCTGGAGAACATGGAGCACCGAGGCGCTGAGACACGCGACAAGACAGGTGATGGTGCGGGCATCATGATTCAGATCCCCCACGAGTTTATTCTTCTACAGGGTATTCCTGTGCCGGAAAAGGGAAAGTACGGTACGGGATTGGTCTTCTTGCCTAAAGATGAGAAGACCCAGCAGGAGATCCTCTCTGTGATGATTGAGGAGATAGAGCGTGAAGGGTTGCAGTTGATGCACATGCGCACGGTACCTACGAACTCGGAAGTTCTTGGAGCCGCAGCGCGCGAAGTGGAACCAGACATCAGGCAGATATTCGTCACAGGTGTCAAGGATGAGGACGTTCCAGTCTTCGAACGTATATTATATAAGGTACGCAAGAGGATTGAGAATCGCATCGACGACGAGGACTTCTATATCTGCTCGTTGTCAAACAAGAACATTATTTATAAAGGAATGTTGACGAGTGGGCAACTGAGGAGATACTTCCCTGACCTCTCGAACGACTACTTGACGAGCGGACTGGCACTGGTACACTCACGTTTCTCGACCAACACTTTCCCTAAATGGAAGTTGGCACAACCCTTCCGTTTGTTGGCACACAATGGCGAGATAAACACCATTCGAGGCAATCGCGGCTGGATGAAGGCACGTGAGAGTGTTTTGAATAGCGAGGCATTGGGCAATATCAAATCGCTGCGTCCTATCGTTCAGGAGGGCATGAGCGACTCTGCCAGCCTCGATAATGTATTCGAATTCTTGATGATGAGTGGCCTCAGCCTACCGCAGGCGATGGCCATCTTGGTGCCTGAGAGTTTCAACGACAAAAACCCTATCAGTGAAGACCTGAAGGCATTCTATGAGTACCACTCCATCCTGATGGAACCATGGGACGGTCCCGCAGCCTTGTTGTTCAGTGACGGTCGCTTTGCAGGTGGAATGCTCGACAGAAATGGTCTGCGCCCCAGTCGCTATACGATTACCAAGGGCGGCATGATGGTGGTTGCCTCTGAGGTTGGCGTGATGGACTTCGAACCAAGTGACGTCGTGAGCAAGGGCCGCCTGCAGCCTGGTAAGATTTTGCTGATAGATACGCAGGAAGGCAAGATTTACTACGACGGCGAGATAAAGGAACAACTGGCCAAGGCTCATCCCTACCGCGAATGGCTGAATGAGAACCGTGTACAACTGGAGAAGTTGAAGAGTGGACGCCATGTGGAGAACGGCGTCAGCGATTACGAACGGAAACTGATAACCTTTGGTTTTGGCCAGGAGGATATTGATAAAACGATTGTGCCGATGGCGACAGCAGGGCAGGAGCCAGTAGCAGCGATGGGTAACGACACACCGCTGGCAGTCATTAGCGACCGTCCGCAAGTGCTGTTCAACTATTTCCGCCAGCAGTTTGCACAGGTGACGAACCCTGCCATCGATCCGATCCGTGAGGAATTGGTGATGTCGTTGACAGAGTACATCGGAGCTGTGGGCACAAACATCCTGTCTCCAGACGCATCGAACTGTAAGATGGTGCGATTGCCGCAACCAGTACTGACCAACACACAATTAGATATATTATGTAATATCAGGTATAAGGGCTTCAAGACCCAGAAGCTCTCTATCCTCTTTGATATTGCGCAAGGCGAGGAGGGTCTGCGTCAGGCACTCGATGACCTCTGCCACGATGCTGAGGCGAGTGTGGATGAGGGTGTGAACTACATCATTCTTTCTGATCGGGACATCGACGAGAAGCGTGCCGCTATTCCGTCTCTGTTAGCCGTCTCTGCCGTACACCACTACCTGATTTCGGTGGGCAAGCGTGTTCAGACGGCACTGATTGTGGAGAGTGGTGAGATTCGTGAAGTGATGCACGCTGCATTGCTGTTGGGCTATGGTGCCAGTGCTATCTGTCCTTACATGACGTTTGCCGTACTCGATGACCTTGTGAAGAAGCACAAGATTCAGGAGGAGTATGCGACGGCTGAGAAGAATTACATCAAGGCCGTGGATAAAGGTCTTAAGAAAATCATGTCGAAGATGGGTATCTCGACCATACGCAGCTATCGTGGTGCGAAGATTTTCGAAAGCATCGGCTTGAGCGAGGACTTGTTAAGACGCTACTTCGGTACAGAGGTAAGTACCATCGGTGGTATCGGACTGAAGGAGATTGCCCGCGACGCCATCCGTCTGCATGAGCAGGCTAAAGAACAGACAATGTTGCAGAACCAGGGTCAGTTCGCATGGCGCAAGGACGGTATTAAGCACGCTTGGAACCCTGAAACGATCGCCCAACTACAACTGGCCACCAGACAAGGCAACTATGAGAAGTTCAAGCAGTGGTCGGCTATCGTGGATCTAAAAGAGAGTCCAATATTCATCCGCGACTTCTTTGGCTTCAAGAAGGCAGCCAAGCCTACGCCTATTGATGAGGTGGAGCCTGTGGAGTCTATCGTGAAGCATTTCGTAACGGGAGCCATGAGTTTCGGGGCACTGAGCATTGAGGCCCACGAGGCACTGGCATTAGCCATGAACAAGCTCGGCACTCGCTCGAACACAGGCGAGGGAGGCGAGGACAATGCTCGCTATCATACGGAGGTGGATGGCGTTAGTCTTAGTAGCAAGACCAAGCAAATTGCCAGCGGGCGTTTCGGCGTGACAGCAGAGTATCTGGTGAATGCCGAGGAGTTACAAATCAAGGTGGCGCAGGGAGCCAAGCCCGGCGAGGGCGGACAGCTGCCCGGCTTCAAGGTAAACGAGATTATTGCCAAGACGCGCAATGCCATCCCTGGCATCTCGCTCATCTCGCCGCCGCCCCACCACGACATCTACTCCATCGAGGATCTGGCACAGCTTATCTTCGACCTCAAGAACATCAACCCAACGGCAGCCGTCAGTGTGAAACTCGTGGCCGTGA
>JAEEGH010032554.1_pt1 | contig 10022 bp, 13 predicted proteins | sample 9134181 | NCBI WGS metagenome assembly JAEEGH01 (sample SAMN16246544, study PRJNA631951) | gut metagenome | biome: gut microbiome; feature: rumen; material: DP-attached | host: Bos | place: Iran: Karaj | collected 2018-10 | reverse complement strand
ACTTTTCCAAATCTGGAATTAAATCTTTCAAGGAAAAAAGCTATTACCGGGTCTGTAATTCCATCCAAAAGCCTTGATCCTGTGATAATAAGTCCTGTAACTGCAACAAGAATTCCAAAGTTGGAATTTCCAATATATGTTGCACCATTCATCAGCAGATAAAATGCCATCTGCCCTGCACCTGTCATCATCGCAAGCGCAATATGCCAGGTTTTAGCTCTTTTATAGGTTACCCCATTTTCTTCTCTTATCAGAGATTTGTCCTTACCCATTATTAACCCCTTTCAGTTGCATGATAATCTTTGAAAGCTTTCCTGTTATGGTCATAGTATCATTTAGTTTTGCAATATGTTAGAATTATTTTATCCCGATTAGTATTATTTTATTGTTTTGAGGAATAAATATGGACCACACTCTTTTTTCAGCTCTTTTAAAAAACCTGCTCTCTGTGGATGTCACGGATGCAACAGACATGGACAGCTCTCTTTACGCCTTTGAAAAGGAATACTGCTTCAGCATAAAGATGCAGCCCATGTTTACAGGCGATGCTCTGCACTATCTTCTGGCCTCATCCAAAGGAAGCATGATCTATGAGCTCATAGACCAGCTGGGAATCTGTGCGTCCTTTTTTACGTTTGATAACAGGATTTATATAATCGGACCTTATGTAAAAGAGAAATATTCAGAGCTTAAGACAGAAACCGTACTTGCAAAAAACGATGAATCCTCATCCAAATCATTGGCGTTTAAGCTGTATTACACAGCATTTCCCATTGTGTATACCGAGCAGATCACCGGTGTTGTAAATAAATGCATAATCTCTTTTTCCCCTACGGAAAGTGAGTATTCATACAGAAGACTATCGGGATTTATTCAGGATGTATCTGAAGAAGATGATAAGACAGAACTGTCCGAGAAGAATTACAGTGAAATCTACAGGAGATATGATCAGGAAAAGCAGTTCCTTTCGATGATAAGAAACGGGGATACCAAAAACATCCTGTCCGCATTTGAAAAATTGTCCGGTCCGGAGGCTCTTTCCGATTTTTCCAAAGAGACTCTTAACTACTATGCCTCGGGCTATGGTCTGGCAATACTTAAAGCTCTTTCCAGAAAAGCTGCGGAAGAATCAGGTCTTTCAGTCATTACAATAGATGAGATAACCCAAAAATACACCCAGCTTTCATCAGCTACAAACAATGCAGAGCTTCAGACGCGCTATCAGATCGATATGATCGTTGAGCTGACAAAAGCTGTTCACAACCACAAGCTGTCTCTGGACAAGTATTCTCCCCCCATTCAGAGGGTAATGGAATACATCAATCTTCATCTGGGGGACCATATATCAAACGATGATCTGGCGGCAAATGCCAGTATGTCCATCTCTCACCTGTCTAAGGTGTTCAAAAAAGAAACCGGCGGGACCATGACGGAGTACATCGCACTTATGCGATGCAAAAAAGCTGCCGGACTCCTGAAAAAGACAGATCTTCCGGTCCAGGAGATCAGCAACTACGTCGGATATTCTGACAACAATTACTTTGTGAAAGTATTTAAAAAAATATATGATCTGACGCCCTCAGAATATAGAAAAACGCGTATAGTAAGCCTATGAAACACTATGCTTCTGATCGCTTCCACCTTGTCTTCCCGAGGCCTTAAGCCACTTCTCCCTAAATTCAATCTGTTCCTCTGTATGAAACCAATGCTCTCCGTTTGGCATAACGGTAAGGTCAGCATTTATAGATTCTGCGAATTTTCTCATGGTTTCTACTGATTGTAAATGATCTCGTTCACCATATAAAATACAGGTCTGTACATTCCATGCAATAGGGTGTTCCCTTACCCAGCTTAAGTAGTCCCATGAAAGAATCATATCTTCGGAAATCGATATAATACCTTTTTCTTTAAGCTCTTCCTCTGTTACGTTTGCCCCAGTCATCATATCTTTTATCAGGCATTCCATGTCAACAACAGGAGATACAAAGAACGCTTTCTTTAGCATGCTGCCAACGTCCGAGATCATCAAAAAGTATGCACCTAAACTACTGGCAATAACAGTAAGTGGGCCATATTCTTTATACAGCGTTGTAATGTACTCCCTAAACTCAGGCTCCGCCTCCCATGGTTTTTCTGCTTTGTAATCAAAACCGAATATCTCATATTCAGGAAAAAGAGGTTTAAAAGCCTCAGCAGCACTAGCTGTGCCACCTTTTCCATGTATATATACAAGTGCATTATCTGACATAGATACTCCTTTAACTCCCAATTACTGCTTCATATATTGTCTTAACTATATCATCCTTGCTAAATTCCTCGGTTATAGGCTTTTCTTCCAATACATCCGAGTAATCTTTCTCAACCCACCAACTACGCATGGCTTCTTCACCAAACTCATTATGTTTTGGTCTTGTCTGATGCCTGACTAAAGTTTCCTCAAAAGGAATATCAAAATAATACGCAAAAACCCCTGATCCATACAGGTCATTGGCAAGCTCAAATAACGGTTTGTACCAATCCGCCACCATTATTCCTTCAAGAATAACAACTTCACTGTGCTCGCTGCCATATTTCAATAGCTCTTTTAACAAGGGCAACACCAAAGTATCAATTCCATCACTGACGTTAAGAATCTCTCTTCTAACTACATCTTGAGAGATCAGCATAGTGTTGCGGCCAAACATTCCTTGTAATTCCCTGGATACTGTTGTTTTTCCACTGCCTGAGTTTCCTCGTAATATTATTAACTTGTGCATATTCTCCTCTTCCAAAAAATCTACTATTCCCCAAATCCCGCAAATGGCACATTATTTATCAAGCATTCTGCGGCATCTTCGATATCCTCAGGGTCTAGTTCTTCTCCTTCGCGGGCGCTGCACTCAAATTCATCGACTATATTCTCGATCAGTACCATATCAATGAACAGCTGTAATTTAGAAAGTTCCTCGTCTGAAACATCGGTCTCGCTCCTGTAGCCATCAAGCACTGTATCAAAATATCTTTTCAAGCCTTCCATGCGTTTCTCAGGATCAGGCTCATTCTGGTACCATCCGGTTCCATGGAGCCAGAGATTGGCAAGGTCAAACATATACCAGCAATACATACAGTTATCAAAATCAAATACTGTGATGTCTCCGGTATTCATGTCGATATGGTAATTGCCGTCGCTGAAATCAAAGTGCACAAGTCCGTAAACATCTGCATACACAGGAAGCTTATGGAAGCTTTCCAAGCGCTCTTCTATTACATTCTTCAGCTCTTTATACTCATCAGGTATCAGAGCATTGATATACTCCACGTTATATTTGTCGAAGTACTCAGGTCTTTTGTTCTCAGGCTTGTATTCCTTAGACAATCTGTGAATAGCTCCAAGTGCTTTTCCAGTATTATAGAAATACTCTTCAAGTGGCGCACCATCTCTGTATCTGTAGCCATTGTCCGAGATCAGCATTCCTTTGGCGTATGAAAAGAGTATTGCAAAACACTCATTATCATCCTGAGAAGATGACTCGACAAGCTTTCCGTTTATAGAAGGAATCACATCTACCACAGGAGCGCCAGCTTCTGCGAGATAATGCACAAACTCTGCTTCAGCCAGATACTCTTCAGCACTTCTGTCACCAAGAATTGAAAGCCTTAATACATATTCAGGTTCCCCTTCTCTGGTGCATACATAAACAAGATTACGCCCACCTTCATGACCAGGCACTTTACTGATTTCATATCCCTCTAAGTCATACAGATTCTTAGCATCTTCAAGAAATTTGTCCAATAGTATACCCCCTCCATTGCTATACAACAGTTTCATCTACTCTAGGCATCGGGATTTCTTTTTTCTCAATTTCCGATGCTTGGTCGACCTAATACAGCCCACTCAAGACACCGAAAACTCACTTTTTCTTAATTCTCGATGCCTAGCCAACCATATCCAGTTCACTCGAGACAACGGAAATTCATTTTCTCTTGATTTCCGATGCCAGGTTGCCACCTCCGTCAGTTCCTCCGTCAGCTCCTTCGTCAGCTTCCACATCTAACAACATTCTCAACTCTCCACAACAATCAGCGGAATCCTTGATTCCTCTGCGGTCAGGCCTGCGTGGGCGCCAGGCATTGTCTGGGCGCCCTTATGGGTAATGTAGATTGAGGTATCAGATGTTGCCAGAGCCACATAGTCGCCAATACTGTCCGAAAGCCCAGGTCTGTCCTCACCTGGTCCGAACAGCTTCTCTTTCAGGACTTCTTCTCTAGTTAAAAGAATAAAATCATCCCCAAAATTCCTTCTAAATATCTCAGGAAACGCCTCCAGGCATTCCTCTTTTACAAAAAAGCTCATGGTGCGAGGTTCAAGTGAAGGCATGCGGACAAGGCAATCAAGCACCTCTGGATAATCCATAAGACACAGGTTCTTACTATCAATATGACTATGATCAGCAGTGATAAAAAGAAGCGTATCTGAAAGACCTGTTGCCCACTCTTTTACCTTATCCTCAATATCAACCAGCACAGCATGCGACTCCTCACTCATTGTTCCAGTTCTGTGCAGAGTTGAATCAGGCTCGTCCCAGTAAATGTAAACGAACTGTCTTCCAGGATCCTCACACAGGTTCTTTGCCCTAGCCAGAACATCATCAAAAGTCTTAGGATAAGGCTCCATATAAGGCATTGAAGTACTACCCCTGCTGCCTGCTTCGCTGATCTTAGTTTGAATCTGTTTGTATGGCGTGTATTTATTAGCAACGTTGTAATCAGCCGCCTGAACAGGCCCTGACTCCACCGTTTCCTCAGTGATCTGCTCGAAATTTCTAAACACTGTAACATTCTTGTCTATCTGAGGATAGTACACATCCCAGCCAAGCCATCCATGCTCGTTGGGATACAGTCCACTAAGGAGTGATGTTGTCGCAGCAACCGTAGTCGGCGGATAAACCGAAGAATATGTATCTACTAGATGTGAGCGGAAAAAACCATCCTCCTTAAGATGCTTTTTTACAATGGATTCTCCCATAGCATCCAGCAAAAGAACTATCACGTTCTTGTAACCTTTATCAAGATATCTATCTGCTATATCAAGCGTACTTGCTGTAGTTTCAGCCCCAAAATTCTTTAAAATGGAATTTGACAGATTTACCAGACAACGGTTGTAATCCGGGCCTCCTGCCCTTAGTCTGTCATTCATACTTTCTCCTCCAATTTCCATACTTATCTGCGTCTTCGCCTCTTGTGATTTCTTTTGGCAAAGTTCTTACTCTTTTCAGTCTGCTCCATCATAAGCTCAAGCTTTTTCTTGGAATCAGTCTCTTTCTCTATCTTCTTCTGAAGCTCACTCTTCCTGTATTCAGTAAGAGTCTCCTCCACCTGATTGTAATCACGTTCAAAGAGAATATTGCTGATAGTCTCAGAAAGCTCATTCTCGGGAATGGCATTGGGAACAAGATCGCAGATTTTGCCTATTACAAAATCCTTACTCTTTTCCTTATACTTGGCCATTCCATATTTCTGCTGAATCTGAAAGAGTTCTGGCCTCCATAGGATCTTGAGTTTGTTTTCCAGCATAACACTGGGATTTTGAGAAGTTTTCCTCAGCATATAAAAATCCAGCGCTCCGTCCACCTCTTCTACGGTAACAATGCCCCAATGTGCCGGAACATGCTCATTTATATGCATTCCATGACTTGAGCCCACAACAACTATGTTGCTGTCAAAAAACTTATCATAATCTTTAATCTGAGACGCAAGCCTTACATAGGTGTCAGCATCACTTTTGATTTCAATGCCAACAAGGCTCTTTTCTGTGACCATCACAATATCTGCCCTTGAACGGCCCATAGTCTTTTCTTCAATTATTCGAACCTTCCCATATGTATCTTCCAGGAAGTCAAAAAGCGGTTCTCGTATATCTTTATCTTTTAACATAATTTTTGGTCCTAGGGGACGGGGTTAGTGGTTCATTTTGAAAAATCACCAATCTCTCCAAGTAATTTGCCAAGACTATGATATTTACCCGAATATATAACTGGATCCAATACTGTCAGATCAATATCGAAGGTATCCTTTGGTGAAAGCTTCTCGTCCATCTGAACATTTCGAATATGGCAGAAAAAGGTCGTTGAATCTCCTGTCTCAACTGATCTGGCCACCTCACATTCATATACCCATGGACTTTCATCGAGGGTTGGAACATCCAAAACAGCTCCACGACTTATACTATACGTAATACCATTCTTATCACCATCCTTGGCATGATGGGTGCCGAAGTAATCCATAAGAGGAAGCATCTGTGTGTTTACGAGATTCGCGCTAAATACGCCAGTTCTTATAACATTTTGCTTGGTTTTCTTCGTTCCAAACATACTCACAACAAGCAGATATTCATCGCCCTGTTCACAGGTAGCACTAACCCATGTTATGGGCGCAAAATTATGTGAGCCATCCTCATTGTTAGTTCCAATAATAAATGATGGCTGAACACACATGGAAAATTTGGGATCAAAGGATTTTCTTTTCATGTTCCAAACCTCTGTTTTAATATCGCAAATAGGCTCTCTCTATCTGCATCCTGTAGCTGCGTCTTCTTATGAGGTGCATAATGATGGCCGAATTCTTCATCAGTATATTCATTACCATTGATAATCACTGGCTTCCTGAATCTCGGTCTGCAGTGCATATGAAGATGTGGATCAGGCTCTGACACTTTATAAAAATCATTCATCAGGCAGCTCCAATTACAAACATCCGCGCCTAAGACTTCTTTTAGACAGCCTTCAACCATCTGTATTACTACTCTAAGATTATTCCATTCAGCTTCATCCAGTTCTGCTAAAGATGCACAGTGCCTCCTTGAAACAACGATACATCGTCCAACATAATCCTGCTCATCTGCAAGGTATACTGACCAATACTGGTTCTCGTACAGTAGATATTTCCTGTCTTCGTCCGTAAGATTACACCAACTACAGTTCTTCATTATTGCCCTCATCCGCTCATCATACATTGCTCAAACATGAAATTACCAACGCTTCATGTTCTTCTCAAATTTCTGCTCATAGGATTTTTTCAGTTCATCGGCTGTAATTCCGTAGCAGAGCATAACATCGTTGTAATACATGAGAACGTCAGCCATTTCTTCAACGAGGTGTTCTCTCAACTGAGGATCTTCTGACGCTTTCGTGCCACCATTTTTTTTGACGATATCCACCACTTCACCTATCTCGCCAACCATCCACAGCAGCTTATTCTTCCCGCTCTCTGGCCCAATAGGTTCCCATTTATCTTTATACTTATCCTGCAGAAGCCTCTGCATTTCCAGCATCTCATTTATAGAAAAATCCGCCATCATGTCCTCCCCAAGTAACTTTTTCCTTTATCACAATTTCAAAACTGCTATGAGTTCTTCTCCGTCCATCTCTCCTGTTTCCTCAAAACCAAAAGAACGATACAGATCAGCAGCAACTTTGTTTTCAGGTTCGTATGAAAGCCAACAAAATTCAGCTTCGCCACATGGCTTGGTGCGAATGTAATCCAGGGCAAGCTTCACTGTTTCTTTTCCATAGCCCTTACCCTGATACTTTTTATCTATCATGAGGCGCCACAGATTATAATTCCCCTTAGCTATTTCTGGCGCATCTTCCCAATAATCATCGATATCAAATCCAATCATGAGAAAGCCAACTGGTGTTTCTCCATCATAAATTCCAAAAGGAAATGCATACCCATTACCTGTAATAGCTGTATATGCCTCAATAATGCTAGTATCATTAGCTGCCACAAAGCTCTTTTGCTCTTCTGAAACCTGTAACTTTAATAGTTCCCAGACATTTTTCCCATTTACTTTTTCAAGTCTCAACATATCAAGTAAGCTCCTCTATGAAGTTAAGGCTTCGCATAGTTGCCAGCTCATCTCTGGACATCTTGCGAAGTTCATCTGCTGTAACCCATTTATAATCCATTGTTTCACCTTCTTGTAAAACAATGCTATTCTTATCCACGTCTGTGACGCATAGGTAATCAACATAATATGTCTTATGACTGTGGTGTAACACTCGTCCAATTTCAATCAGCTCACTAGCCTCTATTCCAGTCTCTTCACGCAGCTCCCTCAAGGCGCATGTAAGTGGATCTTCTCCCTGTAATGCAGAGCCTCCTGCTGTAGCCTCCCACATTCCGCCCAGGTGCTTTCTCATGTCTCTCTGCATTATCAGATAGCTTCCGTCGGTGTGCTTAACTATAATTTCGCTCACTAAATGAAAATACCCATCAGGTACATCTTCACCGCGAACCAGTGTCACATCACCAATCTTGTTAAGTTTAGCGTCATAGGCATCCCATAGTTCATTGGTCCTAGGGGACGGGGTTAGTGGTCCATTTTTCATATTACTCATAGTGCCTTCTCCATCAGGTCAAATCTACCTTTGCGCCAGTCTGCGTATCCCCTGGCTTCGTATCCGTTATGGCGGTACAGTCTCTGGGCAAAAGGATTCTCGGTAAATGTATCAAGTCTTACCGCTTTGTAGCCCATATCCTTGATCTGTTCTTCTATATGCAAAAGAACTCTTTTTCCCACACCCTTGTTCTGCATATTCGGAGAAACACAGAACCTATGCAACACATAATATGAATCACCATAGAGCCATTTAGCATTGTTATACGCATCGTCGCTCTCATCACTAATTACATAGAACGCGGCAAGTTCATCTTCTTCATACGCCACAAATAGGCTGTTTTTCTTTATATCCTCTTCAAAATCATACCTGGCAGGATACACCTCATCCCACTGGTAAATGTCATTCTTTTCCATCTCGACAATGGCGTTCTTAACCAAGTTGCAGATTCCATCCAAATCCTGCATAGTACCTAATCTGTAAATCATAAATTATCCTTCCCAATAGATTTTTTCATATCTCCCCTTACAATAATCTTTATTTTACTAGTAAACACGCGGCTTCGCAATTTCTTCAGCAAAAAAGCTCCCGAGTTTTTTATACTTCGAAAGCTTCTTATAATTCACTTAATATATTTTTGGACCACTACCCCCGTCCCCTAGGTCCAAACCAGCTCTTAACGGTTGCTATTTCCTGAATGTAGCCTTCGTCGTCATTAGGCGTTTCCAGGATAAATGGAAGTCCCTCGAAAGCTGGATGCATTGCGATACGCTTCATGGCATCCATTCCGATCATGCCCTGTCCGAGCTTCTCGTGGCGGTCTTTGTGAGAGCCGCGCTCATTCTTACTGTCGTTGAAATGAACAGCTTTGAGGCGGTTAAGGCCAATGATCTTGTCAAACTCCTTCAGAACGCCGTCAAGATCACCTACAATATCGTAGCCCGCATCCCATGTATGACAGGTGTCAAAGCAAACTCCAAGCTTGTCCTTACATTCCACAAGGTCAATGATTGCTCTAAGTTCCTCAAAGCTACGCCCAACTTCAGAGCCCTTACCGGCCATAGTCTCCAGCAGAACCGTAGTCTTCATCTCCGGGAAAAGAGCTTTATTAAGCCCTTCTGCTATCTGCTCGACTCCGACTTCCGCTCCCTGCCCTGTATGTGAACCCGGATGGAAATTGTAGTAATGACCAGGAACCATTTCCATCTTCTCTATATCTTTTACCAGCATATCTAGACCATTAGCCCTTGTGTCGGGATTCGCGGAACACAAATTCATAGTGTAACTAGCGTGTGCAACCAACTTACCAAATTTCTCTTTATCCAAAATCTCCAGAAGAGCCTTAACATCTGCCGGCTCTATATCTTTAGACTTACCGCCTCTTGGATTTCTGGTAAACCACGCGAAGGTATTTCCTCCGAAATCCACCATCTGATGTCCCATCGCCTCGTATCCGTTTGTAACTGTCAAATGACATCCTATATAAATCATAAGTTTTATCTCTCCTCCAGCCTATGCTTCCAACAAAAAGCTAAGTACTAACTTTTTCTCTCTAATCTCACTTCTTTAGTTTAGATGTTGGCTTCAAAATGAACAACCTCTTTTTGGACCACTAACCCCGTCCCCTAGGACCATTTCTGTAGT
>JAEEGH010032549.1_pt1 | contig 10023 bp, 6 predicted proteins | sample 9134181 | NCBI WGS metagenome assembly JAEEGH01 (sample SAMN16246544, study PRJNA631951) | gut metagenome | biome: gut microbiome; feature: rumen; material: DP-attached | host: Bos | place: Iran: Karaj | collected 2018-10 | reverse complement strand
CCCTCCATCACTCTATGGTAAGGGTCGTATCAATCCTACTCAGAACTTCGTCAATGCCTTCCCAATGGCCAACGGTTATCCTATCGACAACGAAAAGAGTGGATTCAATGCTGCTAATCCTTATGCAGGTCGTGATCCTCGTCTGGCTGCGTATGTTGTTTATGATGGCAACGGTGCTGGTAAGGATAATACAGCTATCAACACAACAGTGGATGATTCACAGAACCGTGATGGTTTGAACAACGAGGTTGGTTCTTCTACCCGTACAGGTTACTATATGCGTAAGCTGCTGCGTCAGGAGATTAACCTGGATCCTTCAGCAAAAACCACACAGAAGCACTACAATGCTCGTATCCGCTTCACTGAGATCTTCCTGAACTATGCTGAGGCTGCAAACGAGGCATGGGGTCCAACAGGTAAGGGTAATCACAGCTATAGTGCTTACGACATCATCAAGGCTCTGCATGAGCGTGCTGGTGTAGGTAACGATTATCTGGAGAGCATTAAGAACGACAAGGATAAGATGCGCGAGATGATTCGTAATGAACGTCGTATTGAGCTGAGCTTTGAGGGCTTCCGCTTCTGGGATCTCCGTCGTTGGAAGGCTAACCTGACAGAGCCCGCCAAGGGTATCAGCATCAAGACCGTTGATGGTAAGAAAACCTATACCACCATCGAGGTTGATAAGCGTGATTATAAGGACTACATGATCTATGGTCCTGTACCTTACTCTGAGATGCTGAAGTTCGATGAGTTGAAGCAGAATCAGGGCTGGTAATAAAACAATGTAAAACTAAAAAGAAAAAAGAAAATGAAACGAATATATGCATTCATTTGTGGAATCTGCGCGCTGAGTGCTTTCACATCTTGTGAAAACAAGGAGGTGGAGTTTGACGACTTTGACTATCAGACCGTCTACTTTGCCAAGCAGACTCCTATCAGAACGATTGTACTGGGTGACAATGTTTATCCTACAGAACTTGACAACCAGCATCAGTTCGAGGTATATGCCACTGTAGGTGGTGTATGGAAGAACCGTCAGGATCGTACCATTCAGGTGGCTGTGGATAACTCACTGGTTACCGGTAAGACCTTCGAGAATGGTTCACCTGTCCAGGCTTTGCCCGAGGATTATTATGAGTTGTTGAGCAATACACTGACCATTCCTTATGGAAAGGTTATGGGCGCAGTGAAGGTTCAGCTCACTGATAAGTTCTTTGACGATGCCAAGGCTACAAGTCTGAATTATGTACTGCCTTTGCGTATTGTAGGCGCTAAGGACTCGGTACTGACTGGTAAGGACTATATCCTTTACGGTTTGAAGTATATCAACAAATATACAGGCGCATGGATTAGTCATGGTACTGATGAGATTGATCTGAATGGTGTGAAGTCGACCGAAACACGTGAGGCTGAGTACCTGGAGAAGAACGAGATCCGCTACCTTACTACCGAAGGTCTGGCAGTAAGCAACTACTCTGTTCCTACAACAGTAGAGGCTTACAGATATGATGATGCTGCGAAAGCGTATAAGAAGACCATCGTATCACTGCCATGTAACCTCAAGCTGACCTTTGGTCAGGACGAGAGCTGCACAGTAGTTCCTACTACTGCTGGCTGCACCGGTTCTGGTTCAGGTAAGTGGACTTTGAAGGGCGCTAAGAATGCATGGGGTGGTAAGGATCGCGACGAGATCGTGCTCAACTATACCATCGATTATGAGTACACTGACTATGATCCCAATAACAATTGGGCTGCTGTTCAGCGTCATAAGATTGTGAAGAGCGCTGATACGCTGGTTATGCGTGATCGTCAGACCAAGCTCGAAACTTTCGTAGTAAAATAAAAAATAATTCTGAAAGATTATGAAACGTAATATTTCAAATATCATCTGTGGTGTTGTCGCCGTCTGTGGCCTCGCTTCATGTGCCGACACAGACATGATCAACATCTTTAAGGATAAGACTAAGAATCTGAAGGACTATGAGTACCTGAATGATTACGATGCGCTTAAAACATTTTCTAACCCTAAGGCTTCTCCCAATTTCAAGTTGGGAGTGGCCTTGGAGGCAGATGACTATAATGCCAACGGTCTTGTTACACGTCTGGCTAATGCCAACTTCATGGAGCTGACAGCAGGAAATGCAATGAAAATGGCTTCGTGTGTGGATGAGAATGGTAATCTGAACTTCGAGAATGTTCAGGCATTTGTTGATAATGCTGAGGCCAATGGTGTGTCGGTTTATGGTCACACACTGGCTTGGCATGCTCAGCAGCCCCTGAAGTGGTTGGAGAAGCTGCTCAAAGATAAGGAGCTCGACATCGATCCTAATGCGAAGCTTGAGAAGGAAGACTATTCTGGTGACTTTGTGGGCATGTCAAAGTTTCCTTATTATGTGATGGGTTATGAGCCATCTATTGTTAATGGCTGTCTGCATTCAGAGAACCCTGGTTCATGGTATCAGTATTTTATTGCTGATGGTATTTCTATCCCAGCCGATGGCAATTATACTGCTATTGTAAAGGTCAAAGGTTCTGTTGCAAATGATGGTCTTACCCTGAACTGTGGCTGGGGCTGGGGCTCTGGCGAGTCAGCTTCGGGTAAACTGAAGATTACAACAGACTGGACTGAGCAGAAGGTCGACTTTACCGGAATTCCTGGTGGAAAGAAGTGTAACCTTGTACTTCAGCCTGGTGGCTATGATGGTACTCTTGATATCCAGACTGTTCGTCTGGTTCATTACGAATCACCTGCCATCGAGGTGGCTGTTAACGATTATGATTACTCGTTCAAGGATGTTAGTAAGTTCCCATATTATGTGATGGGCTACGAGCCAACAATTGTTAATGGCTGTCTGCATTCAGAGAACCCAGGTTCATGGTATCAGTACTTCATTGCTGATAACATTCCGCATCCTATCGAGGGTACTTATGTTGCAACCGTACGTGTAAAAGCTTCAAAGGCTGGCAGCATGGCTCTTAATATGGGCTGGGGCTGGGGCTCTGGCGAATCTGCATCTGGAACTTTGAAGGTTGATACTGAATGGAAGGATGTGAAGGTTACCTATGATAATATCCCTGCCAAGTCATGTAACCTGGTACTCCAGCCTGGTGGCTTCGATGGTGTTATTGACATCGCATCGGTGAAGGTTGACCACATCGTAAAGATGAACACACTGCCTCTGACAGAGAAAGAGAAGAAGGATACACTGACTTATGCTCTGGATAAGTGGATCGGTGGTATCATGACTGCTTGTGATGGTAAGGTAAAGGCTTGGGACGTAGTAAACGAGGCACTCTCAAGCGGACATGCCGATGCTGAGGGCGTATATGCTTTGCAGCACCTGAAGGATCAGCAGGATCCAGAAAAGGCTGCAACCGAGAGCTTCTTCTGGCAGGATTATCTGGGTGATCTCGATTATGTTCGTACTGCCGTTAAGCTGGCTCGCAAGTATGGTCCACAGGATATGAAGCTCTTCATCAACGACTATAACCTTGAGGCGGCTTGGGATCAGAACAACAAGGCCAAGAGTCTGGTTGCTTGGATTAAGCGTTGGGAGGCTGACGGCGAGACCAAGATTGATGGTATCGGTAGTCAGATGCACGTAACCTGCAGCATGAATGCCGACAAGCAGAAGGCTAATGAAGAGGCTGTTGTGAACATGCTGAACATTCTGGCTGGTAGCAAGAAGCTGGTTAAGATCTCTGAGCTTGATATGGGCTGCGAGGATGAAGCCGGCAATGTTATTAAGACAGAGAATATGACCGAGGAGCAGCATAAGGCTATGTCTGCTTACTATAAGTTCATCATCGAGAAGTACTTTGAGATTATCCCTGCTGACCAGCAGTATGGTATCTGCCAGTGGTGCATTACCGATGCTCCAACTAACTCAGGTTGGCGCAAGGGTGAGCCTGTAGGTCTCTGGGATCTCGATTATAACCGTAAACATACCTACGGCGGATTTGCTGATGGTTTGAACGGTAAATGATATTGTTTGTCTATGAGCAGACAATTTTAGAACTTTACATTGTTTTTGGAGCCTGGGCTTGTGAAAGTCCAGGCTTTTTTCTTGGTAGATTCAATAAAAATGTGTAATTTTGCAGGGTTTTTAGAAAGATCAGATTTATGAAGCCTGAATACATCAATAGATATCTCCAGACGGCTGCCAAAAAGAATTGGATTTTGTCAGTTTTTCTTGGCGCTTTGATCTTTTTGTTTTGGGGAGGATATCTGCCGCATGCACTTTCTTACGCAGAGCAATACCAACTGTTTTTGTGGACGCCTGACTATCTGTTAGGATGTTTGGGGCATCCAGGAGGGGCTGCTGAATGGCTCGAAACATGTCTGGTGCAGTTTTATTACTTGTCGTGGTTGGGGGCTATGATTCTGGCTTTGCTTTTTATCGGCTATCAGCGGATGGTGGCAAGCTGGTTAAAAGCAGAGTCTTTTCTGCTGAGTTTGATTCCTGCTATTTTGCTCTTTTGGGCGATGGGCGATCTGGATGTGCTTCTTTCGTTTCCTATCGCTATTATGGCTTCTCTGGCGATGGCTAAGATTGGTGTTGCTAATCGTTGGTTGGATATCTGCAAGGAAATGGTTCTGACACCATTGGTATATTGGCTGATTGGTCCGATGGCTTGGCTGTATGTAGCATTACGCATTGTGGTGGATTACAAGCGCTTTATCTGGCTGCCATTATGGTTGTTGGCCATACAACTGGTGTTGTGGCATACGTTGCTGGAGCAGTTACCCTTACACTCGGTGATGTGTTCTATGGGCTATTATCGTAGTCCATCGGTGGTTCCCCTGCTATGGATAGTGCCACTATCCGTGCTGTTATGTGTGTTGGCTGACCGACTATATATAAATAAGGTATTAAAGTGGCCTGTTCAGGCTATTACCGTTGTGGTGTTAGGTTGGCTGGCTGTGGCACGTGGTTATGCCGATGAGCGTTACGAGTTGGTATGGCAAGACTATCAGATCAGGAACGAACGTTGGGACGACGTTATCAAACAGGCCGAACAGAAAACGGTGGAAACGGCATTCTGGTCTAACAGCGTGAATCTGGCATTGGCAGAACGTCGCCAGTTGGCTGATAGAATGTTCGACTTCTACCAAAGCGGTATCGATGCCTTATTGATGAATATGGTTCGCGATCCGTTCTCGAATATTCCTGCTGCCGAGGCTTTCTATCGTTTGGGAATGATTAATTCGGCTCAACGGTATATGTTCGACATGCAGGAGTCGATTAATAATGGCAGAAAGAGCGGACGTTTTACCCAGCGTATCGCTGAATGCTATATTATCAACAGGAAATACAATCTGGCCAGGAAACATCTGGCGCTCCTGAAGAACAGTCTGTTTTATAAGAACTGGGCAGAAGAGGCAGAGCAATACCTGGGCGATGAGGCTAAGATTAATGCACATCCTGTTTGGGGAAAGTTGCGACAATATCGACAGAAGCAGGATTTCCTGTTCTACTACCCGGAGATGGCTTCGATGCTGGGTAGCTTGTTTAATGGAAACAGATCGAACACCATGGCGTTGGATTTTTTTGTGGCGCAGGTCCTGTTGAACGGCGATGCGCCCACCTTCCAGCAGGCATTGCCATGGGTAGAGCAGTGTGGAGGCTATATGCAGATGCCTCGTGGTTATCAAGATGCCTTGAACTGTATCCAGCGCCAGGGTAATGTGCCAGGTTCGCCGTATGCCGCCTTTATCAGTAGGATGTTAGCGAAAGCACAGCAACAACAAAACAATCAAGTGTATGAAACAGCTCATTAATCATATTTCTATTGTCTTGACAGCGGTATTCTGTCTGGTCATGTTGGAAGGCTGTCGGCATCAGGTGGAGCATGCAACTCGTGTACATCAGGTGCCAGCTATCTATCCCGACTATGTGGGAGTGACTATCCCTGCGGGTATTGCTCCCTTGGATTTTAATTTTGTGGGTAACGATGTGGACCTGTTGGATGTAACGGTTCGTGGCTCCAAGGGAGGGGAACTTCATGTACAAGGTGATTGGGCTGATTTCGATATTGAAGCCTGGCAACAACTGACCCAACAGAATGTTGGTGGTGAGTTGCTATTTACTGTTTGTGTGGAACGTGATGACGAGTGGACACAGTATGATGATTTCAAGGTATATGTGAGCAAACAGCCTTTAGAGGATTATGGCTTGACTTATCGTCGCATTCCGCCTGGCTATGAGGTGGGAGGCGCTAACATCGGTATCTATCAGCGTGATTTGCATAGTTTCGACGAGACTGCCATTCTGAAGGTGAGTGCAGTTTACGGCCACTGCATCAATTGCCATACAGCTAATCAGACCGATCCTTCTACGCTAACCATGCAGTTCCGTGGCGAAGGTGGTGGCACCCTGGTGCAGAAGAATGGCAAACAACAATGGCTGAACACCCGTACCGATTCGACCAAGGCAGCTGGCAGCTATGCCTATTGGCATCCATCGGGGCGATATTGTGCTTATGCTGTGAATTCGGTGCATCAGAATTTCCATGTGGGTACCGAGAAACGTATCGAGGCTTATCACCGTTTTAGCAATCTGGTTCTTTTAGATACTCAGACCAACCAACTGATACTCTCGTCTTTGTTGCAGACGAAGGATCAGGAGATATTCCCTGCTTTCTCGCCCGATGGAAAGTATCTGTATTACAGTACTTCGAAACCATGCAATCTGCCTGCAGAGTACGAGAAGGTGAAGTGTAGTATTTGCCGAATTGCCTTTGATGAAAAGACAGGTTCCTTTGGTTGCGAGGTTGATACACTGGTAAATACAACGTCTACCGGTAAGAGCTATACGTTGGTTCGTCCTTCTTACGATGGACGTTGGCTGATGTTCTGTGTGAGCGACCATAGTAATTTCCCGGTGTTCCAGAATGATGCCGACTTATGGCTGATGGATTTGAAAACAGGTGAGATGCGTGAACTGAAGGAGGTAAACAGTCGTCAGACGGAGAGCTTTCATAACTGGAGTTCAAACAGTGGATGGTTCGTATTCTCGTCGAAACGTGAGAATGGCGAGTACGCCCAGCTTTACTTGTCATCGATAGATGATAAGGGTCGTGTTACAAAGCCGTTCTTGTTGCCGCAGCGTAATCCCAAGAAATACTACGGCGAATTGTTTGACTCGTATAATGTGCCCGATTTCACTAAAACACCAGTAAGTCTGGATGTCCATGAGGTTCACAGGCAGGTGTTTGATGGCAAAAGACAACAGGTAGAGGTGAGATGATATGAGAGAAATGAAGAAGAATTGGCCCATTTACATGACTATTCTTTTCGGAATAGTGCTGTTTTGTTTCTGGAACTATGTGCGACCGGCGCAGATAGAAGCCCGTGAATCTTTTCAGTTGTTTCTCTTTCAGAGTGATTATTTTCTGTCGCGTTTGTCGGTGCCTGGTGGTATGGCGCGATATGTGGCCGAATTCTTGGTACAGTTCTTCAGGTCGGTGGCTTTAGGCGCACTGATAACTGCGGTTCTGCTGGTGCTTATACAGTGGTTGACATGGAAACTGTTGTGTCGCAGCATGACTGCAGTCAGTCCTAGTCACCTCTTCCCATTTTCATTCCTTCCATCTTTTGCCTTATGGAAGATGATATGTGATATGGATGTGTCGATGACGCTTCCTGTTGCCGTCTTGTTAACGTGGCTGCTGATGTTGGTGTTGCCGAATAGAAGAAAGCCGAGCCTTGTTTCTTCGTTGGTGTTGATACCAATCGGATATTGGTTGCTTGGTCCCGTCATTATCTGTTTGGTATGTTGCCATTTCAAGTGGCTACAGAAGTCGGATGATCGCATTGTTGTGCTGGCAGAATCTGCTGGCTTGACCATTCTGTTGGCGGCATGTGTGCTTGTTAGTTCACATGTGGTACCTTATTCTTTGTGGAATATCACTAAGGGTATAGATTACTGGATGATTCAGAGTGATAAGGCTGGAACGTACGAAGAAATAGAGTACGACTATCTGCTGCAACAGAAACAATGGGGTAAGATTATTACGCTTTCTGAAGAAGAGGAGCCCAAGTCGTTGGCTTGTAAGAATGTGGTCCGTTTGGCAAAGTATTACGAGAAACGTATCTCTGGCGAGGAGTTGAAAGAGAATATGCTGCATCCAAACAAGGTGCTGACCAGTGGCGCTGCAGCGATGATGATGAGTGATGTATATCTTCATATGGGATTTGTTAATATGTCGCAGCGAGCTGCCTTTGAGGTGATGATGAGTTCGCCTAATTATAATATGAGTGGTAGAGAACTTTCACGACTGGTTGAGACAAATCTGATAACCGGACAGTATGAGGTGGCATTGAAGTACATTTCGCTGTTGGAACATACACTTTTTTATCGCAGCTGGGCCAAACAGATGCGACAGCTGGCTACTAATCCTGAACTGATTAAGCGCTCACCGAAATACGGTTCTCTGCAAGAGGTTTATCAGCAAACGGTTGATGTGTTTTTCTTTTAAAAAAGTAATAGCATGAAGAATAAGATATATACGGGTATGATGATGGCGCTGCTGGCAGTTGTACTGTCGGCCTGCGGTCTGCATCCCGATAATGTGCAACCAGTTAATCAGTTGCCGGCTATTTTTCCCGATTATGTGGGTGTGACAGTACCCGTTGAGATTGCACCGCTAAATTTCGCGATGACCGATGATGCGTTTACCGATATCTATGTGGATGTGAAAGGTATGAAGGGTGGCAGCATGCATGCTGAGGGGTCCTATGCTGATTTTGATATTGATGAATGGCATCAGTTATTAGCTGCCAACAAAGGAAGTCGCCTGGTTGTATCAGTTTGGGCTCGCAAAGGGGACAACTGGTATCAGTATCGCGATTTCTCTATCAATGTGAGTCCTTATTCTTTGGATGAGTGGGGTGTTACCTATCGTAGAATTGCGCCCAGCTATGCACTCTATGGTCATATGGGATTGTATCAGCGTTGTCTTTCTGATTTCTCAGAAACATCGATGCTTGAGAATTCGCAAGTCTATGGTCAGTGTATTAACTGTCATACACAGAATCGTACGAATCCAGAGCAGTATGTGTTCCATGTGAGAGGTGAACATGGGACTACCGTTGTGCATAATCATGGAAAAGATAAACTGCTAAAAGCCCGTAACGACAGTCTGGGTGGTTCGATGGTATATCCTTATTGGCATCCCGGAGGGCGCTATTGTGCTTTCTCCACTAATAAGACCGCTCAGATGTTCCATAATGGCAACAACAAACGTATTGAGGTGTTTGATACCTCGTCGGATGTGTTTGTATACGACATGGAGCAGCATGTGGTTATCAAGGATACCCTGATTATGAAGACTGGCTGGGCTGAGAATACACCAGCCTTCTCGCCAGATGGTAAGTGGTTGTATTTTACGACTGCCAGATGTGGCGATTATCCCAAAGGCTATGACCAGGTAAAGTATAGTCTTTGTAGAGTGTCTTTTGATGAGAAAGCAGGTAAGATAGGTACCGAGGTGGATACGTTGGTAAATGCTGATGTAACAGGTAAAAGCGTGACTTGGCCTCGTCCATCGTATGATGGTAAGTTCCTGATGTACACGCAGTTGGATTATGGCTACTTCTCGGTTTGGCATCCGGAAGCAGATTTATATATGCTTGATCTTGAGACGGGAGTAAGCAGAACATTGAACGAGGTGAATAGCACGCGTTCGGAGAGTTTGCATAACTGGACCCGTAATAGTCGTTGGTTCCTGTTTACCAGTAGGCGGGATGATGGTCTTTATACACGTCTCTATTTCTCATCTGTCGATGAACATGGAAAGGCTACCAAGCCATTTCTTCTTCCACAGCATAATCCCAAGGAGTATTATCAGCGCTTAATGTATTCGTATAACACCCCCGATTTTACATCTGCACCAGTTAAAACGAATGCTCGCGAAATGGGTAGGAAAATAGAGCGTTTCTGATGATATCTATCTTGCTTTAAGTTATCTGTTACGTTTCACAAAGTAAATGATACATATAGGAAATCTAATATCGTT
>JAEEGH010032547.1_pt1 | contig 10024 bp, 7 predicted proteins | sample 9134181 | NCBI WGS metagenome assembly JAEEGH01 (sample SAMN16246544, study PRJNA631951) | gut metagenome | biome: gut microbiome; feature: rumen; material: DP-attached | host: Bos | place: Iran: Karaj | collected 2018-10 | reverse complement strand
TTCATTTCTCGTTCCGGCCTTCTGCCTGTGACCGCGCGGCCACCTTGAGAGCGCACCGATCTAAGACCTGATTGGCGTCCCTCTATCTGAGGTCGCGCCGTTCATCTGAGGTCGCGCCCGCAGTGGTTGCAGAATACCGAATCCACCGGAACCTTCTGCCCGCAATACCTACAGAAAAGCACTGTTCTCGCAGGCTGCGTTTGTGTCGCCGCCACCGCCTGTTCCTGCGGCGCTGCCTGCATTTGCTGTGTCTGCTGCGGCACCTGAATCGGAGTCGCTACTGGCGCCGGAGTTTCCTGTTCCTGAATCTGAGGCGCTGCCTGCACTTGTGGAACCTGCACCGGCGCCTGAATCTGTGCCGCCGGCTGCGCTTGCGGAGCCTGCGAAGTCTGTGGTTCGGCTTCAACTGGCACGGGCTGTACCGGCGCCGTCGGAATCGGCTGCATCGCTTGCACTGGTTGCTCCGGCGCTGCACTTGCCTGAACGGGCGCCGCATTCAGTTGCGCCTCGCGCTTGGCCAGGATCCTCGCCTTCTCATCCGCGAAGATCTTATTGAGACTGGCCGTATCCAATTCCACTTTATCGCTGTTATTGAGGCTCGCCGCACCGCCGGCCACAACGTTTGCCGCCACGCCGGCGCCATCCGCGCCCGCAGTTCCATTCACTACAGCCGCAGCGCCGGTCGCAATGCCACCAGCCACAGCTGCAGCATCTCCCGCAGAAGCCGCAGTCGACCCCGAAACAGCCCCAGCCACAGCCTCCGCGGCCGCAACACCCGCTGCCGCATTCTCCCCGGCCGCGGCGCCAACGACCACGCCCTGGTTCACATCCACACCGGACCGCTCCAGATCCGCATCCCGCTCCGCCGCCGAGGACTCATCCGCAAACGTATCGAACTCCGCCTGCTTCGCCTCGACCAGCTCGAGCATCCGCTCATCCACCGTATCCGGACACAGAAGCCGATGCACCATCACGTCGCGCGTCTGCCCCATCCGGTGCGCACGCCCGATCGCCTGATTCTCCGTCGACGGCTTATACTGCGGCTCGCAGAGCACGACCACACTGGCCGACTGGATATTCAGTCCCGTACCGCCCGACTGGATCTGCGCCGCCAGCACCGAACCCGCCGGCGCCGCTTCAAAAGCATCGACGATGTTTTGTCTTTCTTCTACCGGCACGGCACCGTTGATCACGCCCACACACTGCTCGCCGAAGACTGTCTTCACCTTCTCAAGCGTATCCAGGAAAAACGAAAAGACAAGTACTTTTCGCGCATCATCGGAGGCATCCTGCACGATCTCGCGAAGCCGCGTCACTTTCGCTGAAGTATTGAGATAGTCGGCGTTGCGCCACGACACACGCCGCACGTCCATGAAAGATCCGGACAGCACGTCGTTCTCGTAGGCCTGCTCGTCCTCCTTCGTCATGTCGCACCATTCCTTGATGTCGGTCAGCTCCGGCAGTTCCGACAGCACGTCGTTACGGCGGCGGCGGTAGTAGACCGGCGAGATCTTCCGCTTGAAATCGTCGGCGTACGCGGTCACGCTCACCGACTTGGCCGACTCCGCGACCTCCTTCTGCAGATGTCCCATCAGGCCCACCAGCTCGTCGACGCGGTTCTCCAGCGGGGTGCCGGTCATGAACAGGATGCGGTCGGTGTGATCGCACAGCCGCAGCACGTTCTGGCTGCGCTTGGCCGTGATGTTCTTGATGTAATGCGCTTCGTCGACGATGACCATGTCGATGTCGAAGTCGTCGTCCACGCGGAACCGGTTCTCGAGGCTTTCGTAGTTGGTCACCGCGACCCCGCCTTCTTTCGCCCATGCTCCAAAAGCACTGGCCCTTGGGTCGTCGTGCATGTTGTATGCTTTCAGGTCGCTCTTCGCCTCGACTTCACGGCACCAGTTGACGATGACACTTGCCGGGCAGATGACGAGGAACCGCTTCGGCCCGACAGGCGCCGGCGTCTCTTGCACAACTGCACTCGCCGGCTCTGCTTGCTGCGCCGCCGGCGCTGGGATTTCTGATGTTGCCGGCGTCTGTTCCGTTGCCGGGGCTTCCGGCTTCTCGGCCGGGACGCCGTTTCGAAGGGAAACCATCGCCGCCAGCGCCTGGATCGTCTTGCCGAGACCCATCTCATCGCCGAGCAGCACACGCTTCTGGCGGAGAATATACTTCACGCCCCAGATCTGATACCCGCGGAGCGTGCACTTCAGACCCGTCAGGTCCACCGGCGTGTTCTCCACGCTCTCGCGGATCTCGTCGCTCAGGCCGTAGCCGTCTTCCGAACTGTCAAAACGGTCCGGCGCGATTTCTTCGAGGACGCCGTAGTATTCGACCGGTCTTCTCGCGAAGTCGGCCCACGCATCCGCAATCGTGATCGGAGTCAGACCGAGGACCACCGTCGCAGAGGGGCCGGCGCCCGCATTCGTTCCCGCCCCGGCAGCGCCTTCGACCCGGCCGCCTACGAGGCCTGTTCCGTTGATCCCGATCAGAAGCCCGCTGGCATCGATCGAGTCCGCCGCGCCTTTTAATCTTGCAAAAGCACTGTTCGCGGCGTCTTTTTTCGCGCCGCCTGTGAAGAACCACTTCATCCCGTTCTTCGCGCAGTCGAGTTTTCTGAATTCCTGATCCATATCCGGCGGAAGCATCGAGAGCACCTGCTCACTCTTCGGCAGGATCTCTTTCGCACGCATGTACTCAGCCACTGCGGTCACCAGCCGGGAGTACTCTTCCGTCTTATGGTCGGTGCTGATCTTCAGTTTAACACTGTTACAAACCTCGTTGGCAACGGCGTTTCCGATCTCTTTCGCCTTCGCCGCCTGCTGGTCGCCGATGCCGTAGATATGAGAGAGAGCATCGTGTGTCGCGGTGCAGATCGAGTGCATATTCGTGTACCCGGCATCCTTCAGGAGGTTGATACGGATACCCGCCTTACGTGCATTGAGTTCGTCCACGGGGATGGTCATGAGTTTCCTCATGCCCTCCGGCTTCGACACCGCATCGATCGCCGATTCGATATCCGCCACCGACTCGGACATATGCCGCACACCGGCATTACCCAGATCACGCGCACGCAAAAGCCGCGACTTCAGTGCTTTTATATCGGAATGATGACAGGCTCTCTCTTTCATAGGACCTCCGGGTTATGCTTCTACAGATGGAAATAGATGAAATCGATGATCCCGCTGTCCAGCGCCTCGGCCGGGAACTCCTCGGCCAGAATCTGGTAGTAACTGTCGAACGGGACGAACGTCAGGTCAGTGATAGTATCGATCACTTTCTGAAGGTCGGGATTCAGTGCGGACGTGTCGGAGAATCCGAGCACGTAGTCGAAATACACAGCCACATAGACCGGGTCTTTATCCGCGACTTCGATGCGCGATACCATGAGAGAGGGCTCGCCGTTGTGGGTCTGGTAATAGTTGTCGATCGGGGCCAGGGCTTCGTCAAGCGTTGTAAAATCGTCGGTGCAGACCGTCTGCGTGAGTACCTTCTGGTACCGGCCGTCAGCGTCGATGATATCCTGGTTCTGGATCGTGATATTGTATCCGGAGGAACCGTCTGTTTCGACGAGGCCGGCGCTGCGGATGTACACGTAGTTCCGGTCCCACTCGTCTAAGGCGCAGGTCAGGCGCAGCTCGCCGTCGACGGCTTTGATGATCATGTGAATGGTGAAAACACCCAGCCCTTCGATGTTGAAAACGAGCTCCGGATCACCGTCGAGTCCGGCGTCGATAAATGCGTAGGAATACTTGGGTTGGATGTCCGTTCTGGCGGTGTCGAGGTGGTTGATGATGAATTTGCTGAGTTCGTCGATCGTGAGGCTCTCGGTGGGGAGCTCGCCCATCGGGATCGCGAGCATGTATGAATTCTCGCGGTATTCGGCGAAGTAAGAGCAGTCGACTTTCGCGTTCTTCAGGATGAATTGTTCGTAGAGTTCGCGGGATTTCCGGCCTTCTGCGGTGTCGCGGCACGGGGCGCCCGGAAGATCCGGATCATCTTCGCCCATATCGATCTGCCATGTGCCCGGGGTGTTCGTGGTGCCGGCCGGGCCGGAAGTGTCGCTTGGGTCGGATGTGGCGTTAGGATCCGAGATTCCGTTCGGGTCGCTCGTATTGTTCGGGTCACTCGGGTCCGTGACGGCGTTAGGATCGGAAGTGGCGTTCGGATCGGACGGGTCGGTGCTGGCCGTGTCGGAAGGATCGCCGCTCGGCGTCGTATCGTCAGACTCTGAAAGGCTGGGGGCTTCCGTCACCTCTGTCGTCTCCGTCGTCGTTTTCTTGGTCTTCTTCGTCTTCTTTTTGTCTGTGGTTTCTTTTCCCGAACAGCCGGAAAGCAGACATAGCGCCATCGCCGCGGCCAGGATCCTGATTCGCTTACTCATATCGAAGTTCCTAACTTTCCTTGATCTTTTATAGCAAGTATATCACAGATAGCGTAGATATGCGTGAGATGAGGGCGCAGGCGGGGCGGGCGGCGGTGCCGGATGAGCGTGTAACACGGGGACCCGCAGGGGCAAGTGCTTTTGCCACGGAATCGGGCGCACTTAACGCCAATACAGTTCTTTCGTCGCCATCTCCACAATGAAAGAATAGACCGGAAGCTCGTCATCCGAAAGCCCGCCGGTGCGTATCGCGATCGGCAGCAGCAGGCACTCGTCCGCGATCGCGTTCGCGCCGCCTCTTCTCGTTGAGGACTTGTACTCGAGCACGCTCTTCATCCCCGCAGGCGTCTGCCCGGAGACGATGCCCGCCTCCTTCAGCATGTCGAGCTTGATGTCGCCGAGATACACGAAGTAGAAATTCCCGCCGTCGATCATCTGATTGATCAGCTTCATCTGTTCCGGCTGGATAATCAGGTTGCTTCTCTGGTCGCAGACCACGAGCATCCTTCCGGAGAAGCCCGAACCCGAATACTGCGCGTCCTCGATATTGTCGATTTGTCTGGCTTTGAGCGTCGGCGGCGCAACCTCCGCCGGGTCCATCCCGTAGAACATCACGTCCAGGTTTTTCGCGTTAAAATCACTGACGTATTTTTCGACGTATTCGATGTTCTGCTGCCTGATCTCCTCCGGCGTCCGGTCGTCGGTCAGAAGCTTCGCCACGATCGTCACGGTCGCCGCGATAAAAATCAGCGTAATCAGCATGATCACACTCACTCTGCGCATTCCCATAGATGTTCCTCCAAGTCCGTCCCTCGTCTGTTTCCTGCTTCCAGGCGGTAAAAACCTACTATGATTATATCGCACTTTTTTCTGCCCCAACACCCCCGCAAAGGCGGAAATAGGCGCCTCTTTTTTCGCTGAGCACTGCACGGGCGGTTTCCCCTGATGCAGCCATTCTGACGACTAACTAAATCTTCAATTTGGAAGGTTAAGTATGTCGGGACCCTCCGAATACGCCGCAGGCCCGTCCAATCTCATACAAAACCATGAATACTTATTCAAAAGCACTGTTATCAGTGCTTTTCGAGGAGAAATCGCCGTGGTTGTTCTGCTCTCGGGCACATGCAAGCCGCGCCGCTGCGCAATAACTGTTTCCAGTGCTTTTCGAGGAGAGAAGCGTCTCGTGGGGGCGCCCGCTTAACACTTTCTTATCCTTTTCGGAAGAGAATCTTTAACGAATATTAGCGTTTACTAAATGCGGAACCCGTAAGATGGAATCATCACGGAAGCGGCCCGGCCGAAATGGATCGGCAAGGAAGCGGAAATGGCGCCGGCCGATGAAATGAAAAGGGACTAAAAAGGAGACAACAAAATGGCAGACGATTTGAAGAACAACTTCGACCACATGACAGATAGCAGATTCGCGGAAGATCAGTTCAAAACAACCGATGACGGCACGGACGCGGCCGGAGCCACTTTCGAAAACAGCGCCGAATCGGCCGAAGCCGCCTCCGAAGACATCGTCGATGACAACGAGATCGAGGTGGATGACGAGGATTCCGACATCTGCGCCGAGGGATACAGCATCGTCGAGATCACCACGAAGAAACTCACCCGCCACAACTTCCGCGCCAGATTCGCTTTTCACGCGGATTTCCAGATGCTTCAGGACCTGCTCGCGAATGGCGGCCGGGCATTCGGACTTCGTAAGTCCGGACTTTTTAAGGAAGGCCCCATCGAAGCCGTCTTCACGATCCGCATCACCGAGAACGGCTACCACTGCGAGAAGCTTCTTTACGCCGACAGCATCTCCGAGCCGGAGCGTCAGAATATGAGAAAATACGTGCGTCTCGAGGTCGGGCGGCTCGCGCTCATGGCCAACTGCCACGACAATTCTTTTCTTGGCGAGAAGCTGCCGGAGCTCGTCCGTAAGGTCGGCTCGCCGAACTGGCTGATCGGCCTGTGCTTCGTTTTCCTCTACGCCGTCGCGCTGAAGGACCTGTTTCTGGATTTTGTTACTGCAGTCTGTGTGAGCTTCGCCCTCGGCATCAGCATGAGCTTCTGCTTCCGCTCCGTCAAGTATCACTTCGAATCGCGGAAAGAGTGAAAACACACACGGCACGACCGAGACAAGTGCTTTTCGCGTCGTAAGAAGGGGCATCGCCGACTGAACCTCGCGGCGCGACGCCCTGAGCCTCAAACGCCGCCTCTCACCGCATATTCACCGTGCACCGGCAATCCGGGAACCGCAGGCAGCCCCAGAACCCGCCCATCGGCCCATTTCTCGGCACCATCAGGCTCCCGCACCGGCACGTCCGAAGCTTCCCCGCGCGCACCAGTTCCTCCGCCTCCACGCGCAGGTTCTCGTACACTTTCTGCGTCATGCGGCAATCCGCCAGCGCCCGGTGCGCCCCGGCCGTATCGATCCCGTATCTCTCCGCCAGCGCCCCAAGCCCGTAACGCCCGAGCGACGGCAGGCTGACCCTCGCCATCTGGAACGTGTCCACGAAATCGTTGCCGATCGTCCGGCCCCAGAATGCCATCGCGTCGCGGTACAGAAACGGCAGGTCGAACCGGTAGATGTTATGTCCCACCAGCACCATCTCCCCTACAAAAGCACTGAATTTTCCCAGTGCTTCTTGAAACCCGGGGGCGTCTGCCACCATTTCGTCCGTGATCCCGTTCACATCCGAGGCCATCAGCGGGATCGGCCGCCCCGGGTTCACCAGCGTCGAGAATTCCTCCACCGCTTCGTGATCCCGCACCTTCACCGCAGAGATCTCGACCACCTGGTCGAACCGGCTCGACAGCCCCGTCGTCTCCAGGTCGAAGACCACATAATCCTTCACAAATGCTTTTCTATTCGTTCCCGGCTGATCTGCTAACATATGTCATTCACTTTCTAATCGCGTAGTGTTCTGTTGATGTCTAAGCGCCCGTCCCGCGCTCCCAACGGCTGCACACGCTACTGATTATACCATCATTTCACCGGTTCCACGAAGAATCGCCACGCGCCCGGCGCATTCCAATCGTCTTTCTTCTCGAGAAGCACCGGGAACGTTATTCTGCTCGAACAGCACTGGGAACAGTAGCTCCGGGAACGAAGGTGGCTCTAGTTCGAAGCGCCACGCCAGTTTCCTTCTCGAAAAGCACTGTGAACAGTAGCTCCGGCAACGAAGGCGGCACGAGGTCGAATCGCCACACCAGTTTCCTTCTCGAAAAGCACTGAGAACAGTGCTTTTGCATAGGTATGCATGGTTTTGAATAAGATTTGAGCTGCTCAGGGCTCGGGCGGAGGGCTCCGACCTACTAAACCTTCGAAAATGAAGATTTGGTATGTCATTTGAGGCGGTTTGGAGAGGCCCCGACCTACTAAACTTCCGTTTCGTGAGTTTAGTATGTTATTTCTTTATACATTTGGCTCCAGAAGCGGAAAATAACCTACTAAACTTCCCAAAATGAAGTTTTGGTATGTCATTTGAGCCGGTTCTGCGGAATCCTGACCTACCAAACTACAAAAAAACGATGTTTAGTAGGTTGGCGGGATCGGGCCGCACGACAAGAAGAGCCGCCCCGAAGCATTTCCCCCGAGGCGGCTCTTTATGATTCTTTTCCAAAAGCACTGTTGCCTGTTGCTTTTCCGCGATCTCAGCTCTTCGGGGCGTACGGCGTGCCGCAGTCCGGGCAGAATCTCGAGGTGATACCGGCTTTACCGCAGTTTGCGCAATTCCAGGCATCCACGACCAGCGATGCGGGGGCTGCCACGGGAGAGGCAGGTGCAGCGGGAGCCGCGCTATCAACAGGGGCTGCCGGTGCAACAGGGGCTGCCGGTGCAACAGGTGCTGCAGGATCAGCCGGCGCCACAACAGGAGCTACAGGCGCACCAGCTACAGGTGCAACAGGAGCACCAGGAACCGCACCAGGCGCCGCTACGGGAGCCCCAGCAACAGGTGCAACAGGAGCTGCCACGGGAGTACCCGGAGCTACAGGTGCCCCAGCCACGGGAGCCCCAGGTGCCGCAGCCCCGGGCGTACCGGCGATCACGCCGCCGAAGCCCTGGCCGACCTGCGTCGAAGTCCCCATGATCGGGTTCAATGCATCACGCGTCATATTGATCACGCCGCCCATCGCGCCGAGCGCCACGCCCAGGCCGGCCACTTCGCCGATGCCACTCGCCGCACTGCCGCCGGCTCCGCCACCACCACCGGTGATACCGTTCTGCATCGCTTCCATACCAACCTTACGGGCCGTCTCATCCTGATAGGAGTAGCCCTTCATTCTCATCTCCTGCGCCTCGGCCTCCGCCTTCATGCGGTACGCATCCGCCTCAGCCTGCGCCTTAATACGAAGCGCCTCCGCTTCACCCTGCGCACCGACCATCTTCAGCTGTGCTTCCGTCTGGGCTTCCACGATCTTTCTGCCCTGCGCCGCCTCGGCCTCGGCACGTCTCACTTCCTCTTCACGTACCTTGAGCGTACGATCCGCGAACTGCTGCTTCAGCCTCTGGAAATTCGGATCATCATCCGGAGTCATGATCGTCGTGATGTAGAACTCCGGCATAAAGAGACCATACTCTACAAGCGACTCATTGATATCCGCCTGCAGCGTAGAAGACAGCACATCCAGATACGAATCGATCTCGAGGATATTGATATTCTGTTCCTTGATGACACGCGCGAGGTTTGATTTAACCTTATTGGAAACAAGAGCCTTGAACTTGCCGTTTCCATAGGAAATACCGTCACCGGCTACTTCCCCTGCAACAAGTCCGTCGGTGGTTCCCACGAGCTTGGTGATAAGGGTATAGGAATCAACAACACGAAGGTTAAAATCTCCGCTTGCTCCTATTTCTATATTCATTCCGGATGCAGGATCAAAGAGACGAACCTTGGTGTCGGTTCCCCATTTAAGTCCCATCTGAGTTGCTTTATTGATGAAATATACTTCCGCATGGAAGATATTCTCTCCACCGGTACCCTTGGCAATAAGATCTTTCAGGAAAGGAAAGTTGAGTGTTTCAAGAGTATGTCTTCCCGCAGGAAAAATATTAATTGCTTTTCCGTCCTTTAAAAAGAGAGCTTCCTGAGTCTCATGAACGATAAGCTGAGAACCGAAATTAAAGTCCTCTTTCTGAGCTTTGTGTGCGATGACGTCTCCGCTTCCTTCAAATTTTATTACACTGATCAATTCCATATCATTGCTTCCTTTCCGCCAAAACAGCAATAACTACAACTATCAGTAAAGGTACTCCGACCGCCACCTTAAGCGCGGTAAGTGTCTCCATATTAAAACCGTACGCAAGTACAAGAAAAAGAAAAAGCGGTACGGATACGACGAACGATAATATTTCGATTATGATCGAAACGGCACCTTCCAGATAAACCGCAAACGCTGCGGCTGCAGAAAGCACCAGAAATATCGGAATGCAAATTCCTATGTGAAGTCCGACTTTCTCATAAAGAACAAGCGCAAGTATCAAAGGAAGGATCATGCCTATGATCACGGCATAAGGTATTCTTTTTCTTCTCAGTAACTTAATGCCCTCTTCGCATTTGGGCAGATAATCTTCGGAATCTTTAAAGCCTTCCGCCTTCTTGAATTCATCGCGGGCTTTGCGATAGTTTTCTTTTTCTTAAT
>JAEEGH010032545.1_pt1 | contig 10024 bp, 8 predicted proteins | sample 9134181 | NCBI WGS metagenome assembly JAEEGH01 (sample SAMN16246544, study PRJNA631951) | gut metagenome | biome: gut microbiome; feature: rumen; material: DP-attached | host: Bos | place: Iran: Karaj | collected 2018-10 | reverse complement strand
TTTCTTCTTCCTCGGAATGTCTGTGGGAGGCGTAATAGAGGACCTCACAGCCGAAGGCCTTAAGAAGTTTTGCAGTGGCTTTGGCTATGTCTCCGAAGCCTGCAAGACCCACCGTCATTTCCCCCAGTTCCCGGAGATTTCCCTTCACCATGTACTCTGTCTTGACACCTATCTGGTTACCTGCGCGAACCTCGCGATCCCCCTTCACAACATCCTTTAAAACACCCAGCATCAACAGGATCGCCTGCTCCGCAACTGCGGTGGCATTCATTCCTTTACAGTTGGAAACATATACATGATTCCTGGTGGCGGTCTCCACGTCGAAGGAATTGAAAGCAACACCTTCGGAATGGATCATCTTAAGGGTGGGAATGCCTTCGATCACCTTGCCCGAAACCTTTGCAATGGCATCGGCAACGATCACTTCAGCGCCTTGCCCTGCCTTTATGATCTCATCGTCGGAAGCATCGATCTCCGCATAGGCTATCTCATACTTCTTTAGAAGCGATTTGTCCTTTGTGTACTTCTGCACCTTCTCGGGCTTGCTTAAAAACAGTATCTTCATATCAAATCTCCCAAAAAAGCCGCCGAACCCTCGGCCCGGCGGCTTCAGTATCATCATTTAGGTCAGTTCGTCGTGGTTGTAGCTTGCATCCTTCAGTTCGCCTTCTTTTTCCGTCATTACGGACATGTAAGCGGGACGGATTATCTTGCTGTTTCCAACAAGCTCCTCCAGTCTGTGAGCACTCCAGCCTGCTATACGGGCAATGGCGAAGATGGGGGTGTACAGTTCAATGGGAATTCCGAGCATACTGTAAACAAAGCCGCTGTAGAAGTCCACGTTGGGGCTTACGCCCTTGAAGATCTTACGCTTCGATGCGATCACTTCGGGAGCGATCTTCTCAATGTTTTCGTACAGTGCAAGATCCTCCTCCATATGCTTGTCGGCCGCAAGCTTGATGACAAATTCCTTGAAGGCCCTTTCTCTGGGATCGGAGATCGCATATACGGCGTGACCGATACCGTAGATAAGTCCCTTCTTGTCGAAGACCTCTCCGTCAAGCATCCTTGTTAAATATGCGCGGATCTCGTCCTCGTCCTTCCAGTCCTTTACGTGCTTGCGGACATCCTCCATCATCTCCATGACCTTGATGTTGGCGCCGCCGTGTCTGGGGCCCTTAAGGGAGGACATTGCGGCCGCGATGGTCGCATATGTATCGGAACCGGAAGAGGTTACCACTCTCGTTGTGAAGGTGGAGTTATTTCCGCCGCCGTGCTCCATGTGAAGCATCAAAGCCGCATCAAGAACCTTCGCTTCGATCTCCGTATACTGTTTATCCGGTCTTAACATAAGAAGAATATTCTCCGCCGTTGACTTTGTGGGGTCGGGACGGTGGATGTACATACTCTCCATTCCTTCATAGTGGTTGTATGCATGATATCCGTAGATCGCAAGCATGGGAAATACGGCTATCAGATTAAGGCACTGGCGGATAACATTCTCAAGACTCGTATCCATTGCATCGGGATCATAGGAAGCCAATGTCAGGATACTTCTCGTCATGGAATTCATGATGTCATTCGTGGGCGCTTTCATGATAACGTCGCGGGTAAAGTTTGTGGGAAGATCACGGGCGGATGCCAGCATCTTCTCAAAACGCTTCGCCTCCGTTGCATCGGGGAGTTCACCGAACATGAGAAGGTATGTGAGTTTCTCGTATGCAAAGCGGTAATGACTCATCTTCTTTACGAGTCCTTCCACATTGTAACCTCTGTACCAGAGCTGTCCGTCAACGGGCACAAGTTCATAACCCACTTTTGCCTGAGCGATGATCTCCGATATGTTTGTAAGGCCCGTAAGGACACCGCGGCCCTTCTGATCGCGAAGCCCGCGCTTTACGTCAAATTCAGAGTAAAGGTCTTCCTTTATGGTGTCATTCTTTATGACCATGTCGGTATAAGAAGCCGCATAGTCCTTTATTGCTTCGATAGGTGATGCCATTAACCCTTCTCCTTTCCCATGTGTGTAGTAATACTAATGTACCAAATTTCGCGAATTAAAATCAACCGATTATTGTATTTTTATGCATTCTTTAGAAACAAAGAGCCGCCGCCCGGGAAATCGGGCAGCGGCCTGCTTGTACGTTTCTTATTCAAAATTCTGGATGAGTTCAAGATCGTGATCCTTGTTCATCTTGTTACAATATGCAACAAACTTGTCAAGGGGTACGTTCTGAACCTGCTGGTTGGAGCCGCGAACGTTGATGGATACCGTATTCTCCGCAGCTTCCTTGTCACCGAGAACAAGAATGTAAGGATCCTTCATCGTCTTGTAGTTCTTGATCTTCGTCCTCATGTTCTTGTCATCGTAGTCGGCTTCCACTCTGATACCGTTCTCTTCAAGGAGATCGGCTACCTTCTTAGCGTACTCGTTGTGATCCTCACGGATGGGAACGATTGCTACCTGAGCGGGGCTTAACCAGAAGGGGAAGTTACCCTTGAAGTTTTCGATGATGATACCGATGAATCTCTCAAGTGAACCATAGATAGCTCTGTGGATAACAACGGGCATCTCTAACGTTCCTTCGGGCGTCGTATACGTAAGCTCGAAGTTGTGAGGGAGCTGGAAGTCAAGCTGGATCGTTCCGCACTGCCATTCTCTTCCTAAAGCGTCCTTTATCTGAAGGTCGATCTTGGGTCCGTAGAATGCGCCGTCACCTTCGTTGATCTCGTATCCGCCTTCGCCGTACTTTTCATCAAGAATTTCTTTTAAGCTTGCCTCTGCGCGATTCCATACTTCAATGTCGCCCATGAAATCATCGGGTCTCGTGGAGAGCTCCGCACGGTACGTTACACCGAACGTCTTGTAGATCTCATCTGCGATAGCGATGATATCTGCGATCTCGTCCTTGATCTGTGATTCCATTACAAACGTATGGTCATCGTCCTGTCTGAACTCCTGTACACGGAACAGACCGTTCATCTGTCCGGACTTCTCCTTACGGTGAAGTACATCGTACTCACTGTATCTGATAGGAAGCTCCTTGTAGGAGTGATTGGTTCTCTTGTAGGTCATCATAGCGTTAGGGCAGTTCATGGGCTTGGCAGCCATTGTGTCATCAAGCTCACGGTTGTAGATTACAGAACCTGCCTGGATCTTAACGTTCTGAGGTACCTCGTTGTTGTCGTTGATGTTCTCAAGTACTCCGGGGATCTCTGCGTCAGCCTTAAGCCAGCCTGAGATGCCGGGAACCATGAACATGTTATTTACGTAATGTGCCCAGTGTCCGCTGATAAGCCAGAGCTTCTTGTTATTTACAAGAGGAGCTGCGATCTCAGTGTATCCGTGTCTCTCCTGAACCTCTCTTGAGTACTTAAGGAGGGCCTGATACATCTTCCATCCTCTGGGAAGCCAGTAAGGCATTCCGGGTGCTGTCTCATCAAACATGAACAGATCAAGCTGTGCACCGATCTTCTTGTGGTCTCTCTCAAGAGCTTCCTGGATCATCTTGATGTGCTGCTTGAGCTCATCCTTGGTCTGGAATGCATATACATAGATTCTTGAGAGCTGGTCTCTCTTCTCGTCTCCTCTCCAGTAAGCTCCTGAAATGGACTTGATCTGGTAAGAAACGTTCATAAGTTCCTGAGAATTCTCTACGTGAGGTCCGCGGCAAAGATCCACGAAATCCTCTCCTGTATAGTAAACAGTGATGGTCTCGCCCTCAGGGAGATCATTGATTAGTTCTGTCTTGAACTTCTGATCCTTGAAAAGCTCCAGAGCCTCTGCTCTTGTAACTTCCTTACGGGTCCAATCCTCTCTTCTCTTGATGATCTCGCGCATCTTGTCCTCGATCATCTTGAAATCATCCTGTGTTACGGCCTTGGGAAGTACGAAATCGTAGTAACATCCGTCGTCGATCTGGGGTCCGATGGCATACTGTACTTCCTTGCCATAGATCTCGATCACGGCCTTGGCCAGGATATGGGCCAGCGAGTGACGATAAACCTCTTTGAATTCTTCTTTTGTCATTGTTTTTCCTTTCCTGCAATACCTACCGGGTAAAGCCACATGTTTATTTATATCTTTAAATGATCAGCCTCTTCCGTGGCACTTCTTGTACTTCTTGCCACTTCCGCAAGGGCAGGGATCATTGGGATATACTTTTGTTTCTTTTCTGATGGTGTGAGAATTCTTCTCCTCTTTGTAGAGCTCTTTTCTCTTGTCCTCATCAAAAATTGCCTCCCACTCGGGAAGGTTGTAAAGCCAGTCTGCTCCGGCATTTACCATGTTCTTGTAAAGGAGCTCCTTGTCGAAACCAAGGTTAACCTCGGTATCCTCCTCCATCTCCTCGATGGGATTCTGCTCCTTAAGGCTGTCGTTGATTCCGTCAAGGAAACCAACCATAGTCATAACATCGATGTTGAACTTCTCAGCCAGTTCCTTAACTGTTCCCTTTACTACTTCATCAGGGTTCTTTAAAAGCTCAGCGTAGATGTCCTTTTCCTTCTGAAAATAATCTGTCCAGAGTCTCTGAAGGTCTCCCTTATTTGCAGTCTCTGAGTACGCCACATCGCGCCATTTTTTTAATAATGCCATAGTCTTTACTCTCTTTCTAACATATTACCTGTTAAACAAAAAATATTGAATGTACGCAGAAAATTGCATACATTCAATATTTTAATATATTCGTTACGATATGTAAACTAAGTTTAATCGTCCCTTATTTTCGGGCCAGACACCCGTCAATGTAATCTCTTATCTCTTTCTGTGTATCCTCGCCAAAGTCCGCTATATTCACCACATGTGGAAGGGTGGGATGAACATAGGTCTTGATATTTTCATTGCCCGGATCCGGAATCCTTACTGAAATCCAAGGATCGGTAGCTCCGAATATCATCACCATCTTAGCTTCTGTCACCTTGAGTGCAGCAACAAGCTCATCATGTGCCTTGCTGTCATAGGTAAAGGCTGACTTCTGCTCCTCCGTAAAGACAGTGTCCCAAAGCAGGTTCTCTTCCATGTCCTCTGTGACAGTAAGCGCACCCAGCGCTCCCTCTCTCTTAAGGGCATTTCTCAGGTAAGAAAAATCATAGTAGTAATTGCCCACTTCCTGAGCCGCTGCCACATAGTAGGGCCACGCATACATATCAGGGGACCAGTCCATGGGGCTCTGAAGGCTGATCAGCAGTTCAAATTCCGCATCAAGCTTGCTCTTACCGGCTTCCTCAGTGTCATCCGGCATAGCCAGGATCCTTTCGATCTCATCAAAAGGCTGGTTATACTGCCAGACCATGGTGGCAAATTCCAGAACATTCAGATCGTACAGCACCTCGGGCCTTGCGCTGAACCTGAACCTCATTCCGGTCTTGTCAATGGCCTCTATGTAGGAAGGAAGCAGCTCTTCCTTGTGCTTCATAAGCTCCACCTGAAACTGCGTCACAAGGTTTCTGAGTCTCTCACCCTCTTTGGCTCCAAAGGCGGCATCTCCCACCTTGGTATATACAAATTCATAAAACCGCTTGTCTGAGAGGCTGTCGGCACATGGCGCCACAAAGGGCACGTACACATTCATGTCCTCAGGGAAATACTGCGCATAAGCATTGGTCATAAGTCCGCCAAAGCTATAGCCATAGCCTACCCACTTATCTCCAAGAAGCGGAGCCAGCTTGGTATAGATGTTGTGGTAGTCCCTGGCTGCGTTCTCCAGGGTCAGATACTCCCAGAACCCTGTCTCGTCATAGGACAGATTGTCAGGGCTTGAAGCTCCAAAGAATCGGTGCTCTACGTGAATGTAATTGCCCCGGTACATGTTGACCAGTTCGCTTACATAATTAGTCTCAATCAGATCCGCCTTCAGCGAGTATCCTTCGGTCTCCAGGAAGTTCACATCGGCCCTGTCGGTGATGCCGATCTCAACCCTCTGGGAAAAAGTCCCGGCCTCCGGGTTGTCCCAGTCCACCGGCTGCGTGAAGGTCACAAGGTATTTATCCTTGAGGCAGCTCTCATACCTCTTGTCCATTTCAACCTTCTCAACCTTGGTGACACCTTCTATAGCCTGAAGTCGTCTATATATCTCATCGGACCTGGACGCTCCGAAATACCAGGCGATGGCACCGATGATAAGAATAAGTATTCCAAATCCAACAACTTTATCTCTCTGTTCCCTCATAATGTCTCCCTCATAATTCAGATTATAGTATACCCGATGTTATCAGCGCAATGATGTAAATAATATGCTATTATAGTTACAAAAATTCGGGATAAGCGGGAGGACAACGCCATGAACATCAATTTCACCAAGATGCACGGTTGCGGCAACGATTACGTTTATATAGACGGGGCAAAAGAAAAAGTGGCTCAGGCAGATAAGCCGGCTCTTTCAAGGTTTGTCTCAGACAGACACTTCGGCATAGGCTCTGACGGACTCATTTTCATAAATCCCGTTGATGATCCTGCCATCGATTTTGAAATGGAAATGTATAACGCCGACGGCTCCAGATCAGAGATGTGCGGAAACGGAATCAGATGCGTGGCCAAGTACGTATATGATCACAGGCTCACAGACAAAAAGAGCCTCACCATCGTAAGTGCAGGCAAGAACAAATACATCGATCTCACAGTCAACTCCGATGATCTTGTTGAAAGCGTCAGGGTTGATATGGGTGCTCCCATTCTTACTCCCGGGGATATCCCCGTTGTTGCGGATACCAATCTGAATATTCCGGTAACTATTGCAGGAAGAGATTGGAAGATGACCTGCGTATCCATGGGTAATCCTCACGCGGTGGTATTCCTCCCCGAGGATATGGATCTTGAGACCTTTGACATTGAAAAAATCGGACCTCAGTTTGAAAACCATCCGTTATTTCCAAACAGAGTAAACACAGAATTCGTCAAGATTGATGACAGGAACAATGTCCACATGCGTGTATGGGAGCGCGGAACAGGAGAAACACTGGCCTGCGGCACAGGCTGCTGCGCCACAACAGTAGCGTGCGTTATGAATGGACATACAGACAGCCGCGTAAACGTACATGTCCTTGGCGGAATCGTGACCTGCACCTGGGACGGCGATGAAAAATCATCTGTTATCATGGAAGGTCCCGCCACCACAGTGTTTGACGGAACAATAGATGTAAATCTTTAAATCAAAAGGGAGCCTTAAAAAGGCTCCCTTATTTTATGATCTCTAAAATACTGTCTGCTATCATATCCGCCATATACAGTTTGTAATCAAGACGGGTATCCCTTGAAGGAATGCTGCCGTGGTAGCTCAGGATCCTGTCCTTAAGGGCGATGGCATAATAAACCTCCCCCGGAACGCTGTCTGAGTTGTTAGGGTCAACGTTTCCAAAGCTTCCCGTGACTCCGATGCCTATGTCTGCGCCGTATTTCTTTTGGCAGGCAGTTGCCATGGCACGGGCGGTCTCCTCGGAATATACTCCGTACTTGTCTATTGTTTCTCCCGGAACACCCTCCATCACCTTGGCATCGTTGCTGTAGGTGACACAGGCTCCCTTTATGATGGCGGAAGAGCCCTCCGTGTCTGTGATAAGAGACGCCAGAAGGCCGGCGGTACAGCTCTCCATGGTTGTTATTGTAGTTCCGGTTTCTATGAGTCTCTTTGTGATGGTCTCGTACTTGGCACTAACAGCTTTCATGCTTATTTCCCCTGCTCTCTTGCCACAATGTATATCCTCTCGCTGTCTTCTGTAGGCTCCTTGTGGGTATCCGCATCTACGGCAGTCACAAACAAAAGTCCCGCCTTCTCAACAAAGCCCTTCATCTCATCCAGTGTATATCCCCTCTGAAAATGGGTCTCCACAGATCTTCTAAAGACTTCGTCCTCCTCATCGCATCTTGCGAAAATTGTGAGGTCGTACTCATTAATGTGGCTGTCATCGTGATAGTAATTGTCCCAGATAAAGCTGCAATCCTCTCTGTTCTCGGCAATTGTGGCATCTCCGATGATGTCCCTGTACTTGTGAAGGGTATTGAAATCGAATATGAAGACTCCCTTGGGGAACAGGAAATTGTTTACCAGCCTGAAGGTGGTGACAACATCCTCATCATCCAGAAGGTAGTTGACGCTGTCGCAGACACTGACTATGGTTCCTGCCGTGCAGTACAGATCCAGCTCTCTCATGTCCTGCTCCAGGTACATGATATCAAGTCCTGCTTCTGAGCTCTTCTTTCTGGCAAGATCAAGCATCTCAGGGGATAAGTCGATCCCCATGATGTCATAGCCCTTTTTCTTTAACTCCTGGGTAAAAGAGCCGGTGCCGCAACCAAGCTCCACCACAAGGTTTCTCTCCTGATAAAGGGCAACCTCCGGGTCAAGCTTTCCGTTTCCGTCGGCATCCTCCACAACCTCTTCATGATCAAATACAGGCTTACTTACTCCATATTCCTGAATTAATCCTGCAACAAAATCACCCCATACATCGTATGGGGTTTCATCCATGAAGGTATCATATACTGCTGCAAAATCTGTATATGCTTCCATATTATTCTCCTGCATCAGGGCCCTTTAAGGCCCGCAACACTCATCAGTTATAGCTGATATCAGCCCTTGAGTCCAATATAAGCGCCAAATCCAAGAGCGCTGACAACGCTTACAATAATAGCTGCAAGAACGATTCCGCCAATAACAGCTGCTACTGTCTTCTTAAAATCCATATCAAGAATGCTGGCTGCCAGTGTGCCTGTCCATGCTCCCGTTCCGGGAAGCGGAATTCCTACAAACAATAAAAGTGCCACAAACAGACCTTGTCCGGCCTTAGCCTGAAGCTTCTGACCACCCTTCTCGCCCTTCTCAAGACAGAAGGTAAAGAACTTGCCGATAACGCGCTTATCCTTGCCCCACACAAGAATCTTGCGGGCAAAGAAATAAATAAGCGGAACAGGGATCATGTTTCCGATTGCAATAAGCACATATCCAAGGACCAGATCAAAACCTGTACCTGTAAGTGCAAAGCCGTGAGCAAAGGGGATAGCTCCTCTGAGCTCCACGAGCGGAACCATTGAGATCACAAAAACTGAAATATACTGACCCAGCAGTGTTTTGGTAAAGAAATTTAACATAATAACTCCTCGTAAACTTATTAACCTACTATCTCCGAAAGCGCCATAAGCAGCTGATCCATCTGCTCATCCGTGCCGATGGATATTCTGAGGTATTCGGAAATCCTCTCTGCATTCCAACGCCTTACGATAATACCACGTTCACGAAGTTTTTGAAATATCTCTTTTCCCGGAATCCTGTTGTGCCTTACGAAAACTCGGTTGGAAGCTGATTTGCAGAACTCAAAGCCAAGTTCTCTTAATTTGGGGGATACCCTCTCTCTGGTGGCAATTATCCTGTTGCACACATCCTTAAAATACCCGTCATTGGCAAATGATGCCGCACCCAGCTCTATGGAAGGGCGGTTCATGGTATATGAGTTAAAAGAATATTTGGCATCCATAAGGTACTTGATGAGCTTACTGTTTCCAAAGGCATAGCCTATGCGCATGCCGGCCAGTGCCCTTGACTTGGAAGAGGTCTGTACCACCAGAAGATTGTCATACTTATTTATGAGCTCAAGGCAGCTCTTTCCGCCAAAATCAATATAAGCCTCGTCGATGATGACCACCACATCACGGTTGTGCCGGATCACATCCTCGATCATATCAAGACTCTGAAGGCGCCCGGTGGGTGCATTGGGATTGGGGAAGATCACACCGCCGTTTTCTCCGTAGTAATCCTCCTTGACGATCCTGAATTCCTCATCAAGCGGCACCTGTCTGTAGGGGATCTTAAACAGATCAGCCCAGACATCATAAAATGAATAGGTTATATCAGGGAAAAAAATGGGCTTATCTGAATTAAAGAAGGTGAGAAATGCCATAGCAAGTACATCATCAGAGCCCACGCCCACAAAGATCTGATCCTCCGGAACCTTGTAGTAGTCGGAGAGAGCCTTAACAAGCTCTGATGCAGCAGGATCCGGATAGAGCCTGAAGTCGTCATAATCGATAGCC
>JAEEGH010032544.1_pt1 | contig 10024 bp, 7 predicted proteins | sample 9134181 | NCBI WGS metagenome assembly JAEEGH01 (sample SAMN16246544, study PRJNA631951) | gut metagenome | biome: gut microbiome; feature: rumen; material: DP-attached | host: Bos | place: Iran: Karaj | collected 2018-10 | reverse complement strand
GATAGCCCCGGCGCTGCATGGTCCCATATGATGAAGCACCAGAAAGCTCTGCTACCATTTCACCTGTACATTTGAATTTTAAAAATCCGTTAACGTCTAAGAAATATTTTGTTTCGTTATATACATCTGGTCTTTCTTCTCTTAACCATTGAATCTTTGCGATAACGTCTTTACCCATAATAGGTGTGCCGGCAACTAAAGTGAAGATTCTCTTACCGCCAACCTTGTTCATTAATTTTTGTGCTTGCTTTTCAGCTCTACCATCAACCCATGTTATATTTGGATGTAGTACTCTACCATTTACATCAACTGGGATGATACCCATAGCTTGAGTTGAGAATACTATTCCCTTGACTTCATCTGGTTTAATTCCAGCCTTTTTTACAACTTCTCTTGTAGTCTTACAAACGGCATCCCAGTAATCTTGTGGGTTTTGTTCTACAAAAGATGGAGCTGGATAATAAGTTGGATATGGTTCGGCCATAGAAGCCACAATTTCGCCAGCAAAGCTAATTAAAACTGCTTTGTCTGAACTTGTACCCATATCGTGTGCAATAATATATTTTCCCATTTTTAATCCTACTTACGCAAAAAGGGATTACGAAACCCCGTAATCCCTTCGTGTTTTTATTTTAATTATTCAGCAAGAATTTTCTTTGCTGCTTCTTTCTTTGCTAAAGCTTCAGCCTTTTCTTTAGCCATGAATTCTTTAGCAGCTGCTTTCTTTGCAGCCTTTTCAGCCTTGTGCTTAGCGTTGTATTCAGCGATTTGTTCATCTAGAGGAATATCTCTTTCCTTGATTAGCTTGAATACGTCTTCGAATCTATTTAATGCTTCATCGATAACGTCATCTGTATCAGCCATAGATGTATATAATCTTGAACCAGCAAGTGTAACAATACCGTTAGCCATGTAAGCAGCACCCATTTGTTCCATAGCTTCCTTTCTTACCATCATCATGCTCTTCTTAGATAGAGCTTGAACAACGTTGATGATGTTCATTGAAGAGAAGTCGAAACTCATAGCAGCTGAACATTCTAAGTGGCAGATTGAACCTTGGTTGTAAGCAACATATGGTAATTTGTATGTTTCGATTAATCTTACAAGACCATCTGTTAATCTGTTACCAGCAAGACCAGCCTTTACGCAGGCATCGTTCTTAGCGATTTCTTTGATAGCTGTGTAACCAGCCATAGAAGATAGTGGGTTAGCAGCAAGTGTACCACCAACATAAGCCTTCTTCATCATACCGCCAACACCAGCAGCCATTAAATCAACATACTTCTTCTTACCACCAACACCACCGGCAGCTGGATATCCACCAGCAACGATCTTACCGAATACTGTTAAGTCTGGTTGAACGTTGAATAAACCTTGAGCACCACCAACACCAACTCTGAAACCTGTAACAACTTCATCGAAGATTAGAAGTGCGCCGTATTTATCACAAAGAGCTCTTACCTTCTTGTTGTAATCCCAAGCAACTGGTCTTGTACCAGATTCTGGACCAACTGGTTCGATAAGAACGGCAGCTGTACCACCTCTTAGTTCATTTAACTTTAAGTATTTTTCCATCATTTCGATGTTATCTGGTTGTACTTCATCAACTAGTGAGAAGATCTTGCTTGGAATACCATGAGATTCTAGGAAGTTTCTTGTTCCAGGAATCTTTAGACCATATACTAATTGATCTGACCAACCATGGTAAGCACCACCAACTTTGATGATTCTCTTCTTACCTGTAGCACATCTAGAAATACGGATAGCAGCCATATCTGCTTCAGTACCAGAACCTAACATTCTGAACTTTTCAACCCATGGCATATGCTTATTGATTTCCTTAGCAATCAATAATTCGGCTTCATGGAATAGACCTGTAACTGGGCCGCATTCTTTGATTAACTTAACTGCTTCATCTTGAACAGCTTTGAAGTTAGATCCTAGAATTGTTGGACCACCAGCTTGTAAGAAGTCGAAGTATTTATTGCCATCTGCGTCATATAAATAAGCTCCTTCTGCTTTAACCATGCACATTGGGAATGGTTTGTTGAATGCTAAATTGTGTTGAACACCACCAGGAATGAAACCTTTTGCTTCAGCTGTGATAGTCTTAGACTTAGCACACTTTGTTTCATAGTATCCCTTAACGATGTCGTTTTCGTAAACATCTTTAGGAATAGCATAAATGTTTGTGTCTGTTAGTTCTTTTAAAGAATCTCTAATAGATTGAGGATCAGCCCAACGTGTAACGCCGTAGCCTTTCTCTTGCATACCTTTAAGTTCTGTATTAGTAACCTTCATAACGTTTCTCCTTTTTTTATTCTTATAAAATTAATTTTAATAGAAAAGAAAATTATAGTCAATATATATTATTTATATATATTCGACAAAAGATAGATATTGCTCAAAGAGTTTGTTTTAGATTAAATAAAATAGCGACTTACCAAAATAGAATCTTGATAAGTTTATTATTTTACTTTTAATGAATTATCAATAACAAAAATCCTCCAATGCTCTAGGCCTTGGAGGATTTAATATCATAATAAAAATTTAATTACTTAACTTCTTGCCCTTCATTTAGCATTAATCCATATTGCTTCTTACGCTCAATAGCTCTTCTCATTCTATACTCAAAAGACAATTTTTCTCTTCCTAGAATTAGTCCGACAACGCATGCAATAACAAATCCTAATACTAAAGAAATAATGAAATCTTTTACTGGTCCTAATCCTCCACTAACTACAATAACAGAAGAATCTTTATAGTAAACCGTAGAATATGTTGAAACTACATCTTTTGACACATTCTTATATTCTTCCGTAAACTCTCCCAATTTTTCGCGGAACAAGGCTAAATTGGCTTTAAATTCAGCCTCATTACCTTTTTCTATATCTGCATAAATCTTAGTTGCGTCTGGCATATCAAGAATAGTTAAGGCTTCAGCAAATTCTGTTTCTAATGCCGTTTTTTCGTACTTGCTTGCTAATCTTCTTAGATTAATTCTAATATTTTGTTTATAATCTTCTAGTGCTGTAGATAAGTCAGCTATTTGAACATAAATCGTATCAAGACCAGTATTTTCAATTGTGCCGCCCATTTGAGCATATTTGTTTAATACTTCATCTCTTTGTGCAACCAATTGATCTAACTTTAACTTTCCTACTTTATATTGATCAATGTCATTGATAATTGCAATATAATATATTCTACCATTTTGCTCATAATCTTTTATATAACCATATTGATTTAATTCGCCTTGCAAATTTGCAAATGCATATTCATTAAAATATGTTTGAGCTTTCTTGCTATATCCAGTTAGATTGGTGCCGTTTGAAACAACGTTACCATAATTTTCAATCAAAGTTTCATATCCCGTATTAATCATATCTAATTGGGCTAATAGGTGCTCTATTTGCGCGTCATATCTATTCGATGCGTCATAAGATACTAGATTTGAGTTATAATCTGCCTCTTCATTTTTTTGTGCATTCTCTTTAATTGGAATATTTACTAAAGTATCTACAAATTCTCTAGCTAGTTTTTCATTGCCTATTACACTTCGATTTATTTTTATTTCGTAATATTGTTCTCTTACAACCGTTTTTTTTTCTGTATTCATAACATCTTGGTCATAAATAGTATTTAAAGTAATGCTAATTGAACCACTTTGAACAATCTTTTCTGTATCAATGCCCTCAAATTTTTCATCAGAAGCTTTAGCTTTATTTAAATTCGCTAGCGAAATGATTTCTCTATAGTCAAATTTTGAGCCATCTATGTAAATTCCATCTTCCAAATCATACGCGTTTAAGTTAAATCTTGTTGTGTATATTTGTTGTTCCTTATCGTATGCATAATTCAAGCATAATGATCCGATTAAAGTTATTACTGCTAATACTGCTATAAAAATTATCTTTTTGCTAAATATTGCGCTCAAAACATCTCTAAATGTTAAATTAAATTCTTGTTTATCTAAATTATTTTGTTCGTTCACTTTTTCACCTACAAAGTACAATTTGTATTCTAAGTATACTATGCTTATAGCATAAAACACAAAGTTTTTTGTTAATTATTCTCTTATCTCCTATCTGTTTTGCGGAAAATCTCTATAATAACCTTAAAGAAAAGGCTAACTATTCCATTATTTGCCTTCTCTTTCTCTATTATTTGATTTTTTTTGAGCAGTCATATAAGCCTCAATAAAGTCCAAATCCTCTGCGTATGTCAGTTTATAATTATTCTTAAAATCGTAATTCAAATATACTTTTATGTCGCTTGGATACATTTGCAACACTTCAACTAATTGAGAATCTGCCTTTAAATACTCGTCTAGTTCGTCAAATCTAAATGACATAGGAGATGAAGTCATATAATATCTATCTCTATCACATGTAGGCATATCTAAACAGCATAAGCTATCTGTGATTTTCTTTGCTGTTACGCAAATGTTATATTCACTCATCTTACTTATATAGAAATCAATAATCTCTCCTGTTACGAATGGGCGAACTGCATCCAATACGATTAATGATTCGCATTTATAATTTGCTTTAATATAATCTATACCATTTCTAAATGAAATATTTCTTGTTGATCCACCTTCAACAGTTTCAACTCCATATTGTTTAGCAAGTTCACTCTTATATGGTTCGTGAGCAACAATAATAATCTTATCGATTGTCTTACTGCTCTTTGCAGCTTCAACAACATAAGAGATTGCTTCTTTCCCTAATACTTTTAAATATTGCTTTGGAGTATTTCCACCGAATCTTGCTCCAACGCCACTTGATAATATTAAAGCAACATTCATATTAATCCTCCTTTACGTAGGCCTTATAATCGTGAGTTAGCACTTGTTTTTCTTTTGGTGGTAGTGTCATATAATCACCATAGAATTTTGTAAGTACCATATCATATCCAACTGGAGCTGGTAGTTTCATATCTTCAAAATCTAGATATACAACTTCATCATATGCTTCTTTTGGATATATTCTTCTTTCGCCTACTTCATCAATAAATGAAGCAATATATTTGCTTTCATCATAATTATATGTTTGAGCTAATGTATTAACAGTATTAGACAATTTCTTAAAGCCATAGAACTTTGCCATAATCTTTGCAGCAACAACTTGTAGATTCTTCTTTAAAGATACATGCTTTCTATAAGCATCCATTCTATAACTCATTAAAAGTTTAATTGGCATATCAATTTTATTCATTAATTCTAATGCGCCTTCAACAGTATCGCCAACACCTTCTATTGGGAAGATATCTATATAAACTCCCATCTCAACACCACTATGGCATCCTTTTTCAATAAGCAAAGTATTTCCTTTTGCTAGTTTTGCATATGAATATAAATAGTTAGGATTTGTTTCTTGGCAATGTAGAATGTTTGTTCTTGGTTTTGAATTATATATTTGAATAAACTTCTCATAATCAGGACGAGGCATATGAAAATCAATATCATCATCCCATGGGATAAAGCCCTTATGTCTAACTGCGCCTAATAATGTTCCGCCTGACATAAAGAATCTTAATTTATTCTCTTCGCAAATTTGCTTAATCTCGCTTGCTATTTCCAATAGGATTTTTCTAATTTCTTTAATATCTGATATTTCTCTCATTCGGACTATCCTTATTTATAAATTTCTTACTATTATAACACTGGGATAATATTACTAACAATACAAATAAAACCTGATAGCCTAGAAAACATCTTTAAGCTATCAGAAATTATCTCATTTCATTTATAATTACTTATTTATCTTAGTCTTTATATCACTAGTTGATACGCCTTTTGTATATGGCAAATATTCAATACTAACTCCAATCTTTTTAAATTGTTCTTCAGTTCGTAAGTATCTTTCGCTACCCTTCCAATCGTCCCCAGAGAACAATACATCAAAGTGGAACTTTTCCCATGCCAACATTTTATCATCTGTTGTTGCAATGTCTACTAATTGCGCATCATCTACAACCTTTAGTGCTTTAAGCATTCTAACTCTGTCATTTTCTAAAATTACAGGTTCTTTTTTCTTAATAACATGGACATATTCATCGTCGCAAACTCCAACTATTAAAATATCGCACATTTCTTTGCAACGTTCTAATAAATTTAAATGCCCTACGTGTAATAAATCAAATACGCCACAAGTATATCCAACTTTATATTTTTTCATACTATTCTTCCTCTTTTATATATAACTTATAATCATGAGTAAATACTTGCTTATCTTTTGGCGGTGGTGTCATATAATCGCCATATGTTTGGCTCAAATACTTATCCCAATTTTGTGTTGCCAAAAATGTAGTATTCTCAAATTTCATTGGTTTTAAATCTTCATATATTTCTTGCTTATTAAATATTCTCTTATCCCCAGTAGCTTCCATATATTGGCCAGCATATGCACTTGTATCATATGGACAAGCATGTGCAATTTTGCTGATCTTCTTTTGTAATCTATCACCACCAAGCATCTTAGCAACAACTCTTATCATAGCGATTGCCATATTCTTAGTGAAAGATACTTCTTTTCTAAATGGTTCTACTAATAAAGATAAATTCATAACAATATATGGATTAATCTTTTTCATTTGCTTTTTTGCAGCCTTTACATCTGCGCCAAGTCCATCGATTGGGAATATATCAACATACAAGCCCATTTCAATACCTGAGTCGGCTCCCTTTTCTTTTAATAGAGTGTTTGTATCGATAAACTTTCCAAATGGATATAAATAATTCTTATCTAATTCGTGGCACTCAAGTCTATATCTACCATTATTATTTTGTCTCATTATTTCAATAAGCTTATCATAATCTGGTCTTTTCATATAAAGATCAATGTCATCATCCCAAGGTATAAACCCTTTATGCCTAATTGCACCAAGCAATGTGCCGCCACCCATAAAGATTTCTAGCCCATTTTCTTCGCAAATGCTTTTTACTGTCTCTGCTGCTTGTAATAATAGTTCTCTAATTTCTACTATATCATGGATCTCTCTCATATTTCCCTCAATAATATAACCTCAACTTTTCATTAATTATAACATTTTATGCGCGCACGCACAAACATATAATTGCGCACATTATAATCATTTATTTATGCTTCTAACACTCTTAGAATTGAAGCAACATTCGCCCAAAAATAATCTGCAATATAATTACCAAAACAACTATGTTTTACATAAACATAACATTCCGTTGTCCCCGCCAAAAAATCATTTCCAAAAGATACTTTAGTTGCATCTTCCTCTAAAAGAATAATTCGTTTCAAAGAATTACATCCATTAACAAAGTCATCTTGCAAACTCATTTTCCCTGCTGATATCGTTAACTGTTCTAAGTTTGTGCATTTACTGAATGCGTTTGCACTAATCTTTGCAACTCTCTTTCCATCAATTGTCCTTGGAACAGTTATTGCAGTTTTATCACAATCAGCATCTGCAACTCCAACTATAGCTATTCCCTCTGCCAAATCTTGATATATAAATGATGTTTCTTCTTCTATTTCGCTATCCTCTTCTTGTTCTTCTTCTTCAATAATTTCTGGCTTTGAAGGAATTGCTATATCAACCATTTTATTTAGCCTTTGTTCTCTATAAATATCTTCTATTAATTGTTTTGTTCTTACTATTACCCCAACATCATTCAAATGATAATTTGTATCATAGAAATACTCTGCATCTAGAATGCAATTGTTAATATTGCTTATAACTCTACAATTAATTCTATCTATCAATTCTTTATAAAACTCATTTATATTTGAATCTTCAGTTATTGCAAGAGAATTCATAGGAGAGAAAGTGTAATATGCTGTTGCTCCTTTTTCAGAAACACCCTTAATAAACCCATTTACATAATCCACATATTCATCATTTAACAATTCTCTTGTAATACAAATCTTGTTATTCTCGTCAACTAGCCCTGGCATAATATTATATGGTCTATCATAATTGATATCGCCGTAACTATTGAAGTTTTTAGAATTATAAACGTTTTGAGGGTCTGGAGTCATATTATTCTTATATAAAGAATACTTTTGTGATATGTAATTCGTATAACCACCTATAATATCTTTTTGATTCTCTGTCTTTAATTCAAAGAATAAACTCTTATTGCTCTCTATACATTCAAGCATTGCTGTAGCGTTAAAATATAAAGAATATGTTTGCGCATCCATTTCTGGAGCTATTATTACGATATCGCCATTATTTATATACTTTTGCGCCAAATCAAGCATTACCTTAGTTCCCAGCGTAGCATACAAACCAAAGTTAACAACTGACATATCAAGATATTCTTCTATTAATGCGCTATTATAACCAAATGCAACACTACTTCCGCCTATAATTACAACTTTAGGTACATCTATAGATTTTAAATAGTCATACTTCTTTCCTAACTCAGCATATATTGTATGGTCATATTGATGAGGGACTATAACATCAGCCAAGATAATCCCCAATATTGGAGTTAATACCAACATGATAACCAAAGCAATTATTAATCCCGTCTTAATTCTTTCGCCCATACTAGAATTGGAAATAAATAAAACTACTTTCCCCTCCATTTTCGATTAATGATATTGCTACAAACAATACCAACAAACAACTAACAGAAACAATCATAGCTCTTGTCATTCTAATAGTTGTATTCTCTTTTATAACTAATTCACTTTCTTGATTTCTTACAATTTCTTTTATTTTGTTCATAACAGGTATTGCAAATATGCTTATTGTTACAGAAAGCATAGATAAAATATTTAAGCCCATATCGCTTAATGATTGATCGAAATATCCTACACTAAAGTTCCAATTTGCAAACAAGTTCTTAAATAATATGCCAAGATCACCAACGGAATTAGCTCTAAAACATATCCAAGCAATACATACTAAGATGAAAGTAAATATCTTTTTCCAGGCAATATATGCTTGGTTTGTATCTTCTATTCTTAATTTGTCTTTTACTTTAGAGCGAAGATCTTTTGTCAAAAGTGAAACTATCCTATAAATAGCATGTAATACGCCCCAAAGCAAGAAGGTCCAGTTTGCACCATGCCATAAGCCACTAACAATAAAAACAATTGCAACGTTTAAATAGAAACGCCATTTTGAGACTCTATTGCCGCCTAATGGAATATATAAATAATCTCTAAACCATGTTGTTAAACTGATATGCCATCTTGCCCAGAAATCTTTAATAGATTCTGCCAAATATGGCTTGTTGAAATTGTCTATCAAATCAACCCCTAACATTTTTGCACAACCAATTGCTATATCTGTATAACCAGAGAAATCGCAATAGATTTGGAATGCAAACAAAACAGTTGCTATTCCAATTTGGAATCCAGTTGCATTTGCAGGATTGTTATAAATAGTATTAACATAAATTGCAATTGAATCTGCAACAACTACTTTCTTAAAATAACCAACGATGGCAATTAATGCCCCATTTGAAAGATTCCCCATTGAGAACTTATGTTCTTGCTTTAATTGAGGAATTAAGTGGCTTGGTCTCTCAATTGGGCCTGCAACCAATTGCGGGAAGAACATGACAAATAGCGCGTAATAACCTAAATGGTATTCTGGTGCTATATCTCCTCTATAGACATCAACAACATACGATAATGTTTGGAATGTATAGAAGGATATACCAATAGGCAATATTAAACTCAATACTATCTCATCTGCACTAGCGCCCATTAAGTTAATTAGTTTAATCACTGAATCTAAGAAGAAATTCAAATACTTGAAAACTAGTAAAACACTTAACGAAGAAATAATAGCAATAGACAAGAATAGCTTCTTTATCTTTTCCGTCTTAGCTTTACTTATACCAATGGCCATACTATATGAAATCAATGTTGTACCAATGATTAAATATAATAATTTATAATTCCACCAACCATAAAATACCAAGCTTGCAATCAACAATACAATCCATCTATATTTATGTGGAATCACATAATATAATAAAACGACAATGAATAAAAAGATTAAAAAGGCAAAAGACACAAAATTC
>JAEEGH010032540.1_pt1 | contig 10025 bp, 1 predicted proteins | sample 9134181 | NCBI WGS metagenome assembly JAEEGH01 (sample SAMN16246544, study PRJNA631951) | gut metagenome | biome: gut microbiome; feature: rumen; material: DP-attached | host: Bos | place: Iran: Karaj | collected 2018-10 | reverse complement strand
TTCTGAGCCTCGATCTCGTCCTCTATGAGAGCCTTGTGGCTGACAACGACATTCTTGTATTCATGGTTGATTTTAACCACCTTGAACTCCATCTGCTTGTCGACGAACATGTCGTAGTCGCGGATGGGTTTGACATCGATCTGGCTGCCGGGGAGGAAGGCCTCGATGTTCTCGAACACGGTGACGATGAGACCGCCCTTGGTGCGGCTCTTCACGTAACCGGTGATGATTTCCTGGCTCTCGTAAGCCTGGTTCACACGCTCCCAGCTCTTCAGGATGCGGGCCTTCTTGTGGCTCAGCATCAGCTGACCGTTGGCGTCCTCCTGGCTCTCCACGAGGACCTCAATCTTGTCGCCCGGTTTCAGGTCGGGGTTGTAGCGCACCTCGCCGGCGGGGATGACACCGTCGCTCTTGGCGCCCACATTCACCACCACCTCGCGGTCGTTGATGGCCACGATGGTACCCTCGATGACCTCTTGCTCGGTGAAGGCGTTGAAGCTCTTCTCATAGGCGTCGTTCTTCTCGCCCGACTGTTGTTTGATTTTTCCCGCTTTCTCCTCGACGGCACTCCAATCGAAATCGCTCAGCGGTTGCACATTTTTGTAATCCATGTGTAGGAATTCTTGTTGTTTTGTGTGCCCACCGCCACGGCACGGGTTTCACTTATTTTCTCTAACTGCATGTGTGTCACTCCGTTGGCGGTCCACGGGGCACACATACAGAAATGCAAAGATACAACATTTATTTAAATTGGAAGAAAAAAGATAAAAAAAGAGTGGGCCGCGCCAATCGGCGCGGCCCACTCGGGTCAGTGTGTACCCCTTGCGGGGTCGGGGAAGGTCAACTTACTTCACGATGAGCTTGCGCACCGCGGTGCCCTCGGCGGTGGTGACGCGCACGAAGTAGGCGCCCTTGGCGAGGTTGCTCACGTCGATGGTCAGGCCACCGTCCTCGGTGTACCAGCTGCCGCTCTGGCGACCGTTGAGGTCAACCAGCGTCACCGTCGAAGCGGCGGGAGCCGTGATGGTGACCAGCTCGGAAGCCGGGTTCGGGTAGACCACCACAGCCTGGTCGACATCGGCATCGAGGATGCCCTGGCCACCGCTGGTGGTGGTGAAGCTCACCACAGCACTCCACACGCCGGCGGCACCACTGCAGTTACCGCGCACATAGGCGTCATAGTGGGTGTTGCGGTCGAGGCCGGTCAGCACGCAGGTGTTGGTGTTCACCGTCACGCTGGTGCCGTCGCCCTGGCTCATGCCCTGGTAGCCATACTCCACAGTGTAGCTCTCAGCGCCGGTGGCAGGCCACGAGAGGGTGGCGCCGGTGGCGGTGATGTTGCTCACAGTGATGTCGGTCACCTGCTCGCAGCTCTGGGTCGTCACCTCGAGGGTGTCGCTCCAGTCGCTGTACTCAGTCTCGGTGCAGAAGCCGCGGACGGCCATGCTGTAGGTCGTGCCTTCGACGAGGTCGTTGTAGGTGATGGTCGGAGTACCGGTCACAGTGTCATACCTGTTGACGGTGGTACCTGCGAAGAGATGCACCTCCCAGGTGGTCTGACGGTTGCCGGGCGTCCAGGTCAGCGTGGCACCGGTGTAGGTGACGTTGCTGGTGCTGAGGTTGCTCGGAGCCGTGCAAGGCAGGTTGGCAGTAGTGAAGTTGCCGGTAGCGGCAGCGCTCCAGTTGCTGTCCTCACACTGCTTACGCACTGCGTAGAAGTACTCGGTGTTGTTGCTCAAGCCAGTCAGGTTGAACACACCCGTGGTGTTGGTCTGCGGGGTGCCGAGGTTGTCGGGATCGGTGCCGTAGGCCAGCTCGTAGGCCAAGCCGGTACCCACAGCGGTCACCGTGGCAGACTGGTAGGTGATGTCAGACACCGTCACACCAGGAGCCTGGCAGGAGCTGCCGCAAGAGACAAGCTTCATCGTGGGACGCCAGGTGTAGACCGTCTTATTGCCACCGAAGGAAGCAGGCGACGACGGGTTGGGGTTCTCACTGTCGCTGTAGAAGGTGAGCGTCTTGTTGCCCGTGCAGGCGGAGGTGTTGAAGATGTAGGAAGAGCCGTTGTAGGCGTTCGAGTTATCGTCCACAATCACCAGCAGGTTGCTGTGGCCGTCCCAGGTGTAGGTAGTATCGAACTGGAAGTAGTTCCAGCCCTGGCTGCAGTTGAGGTTGCCACTGTAGACCAGCACAGCGGTGTTTGCGTTGAGCGCCACCACATCAGTGGTGCTGCTGAAGGTCTTCTTGGTGGTCGGCTGCAGGTAGATGTTGACACTGGTCTTGCTGCTCGAAGCCGTGGTGTAGGCATAGCTGTAGGCGATAGCGGAGATATCACCGATGCCGACCAGTTCGGCGCTGTCGATGATGGTCTCGCTGAGGGTGTACTTGTAGAAGTTGTTGACAGGAGCATTGTAGGAGGTGGCAGTGTTAGTGCCGGTGGAGGCGATGGTGGCGCCGTCGCACAGTTCGGTGCTCAGGGTAGCCTTGCTGCTCCAGGGGCTCTGATCGGTGGCCGAGCAGAGGGCACGCACATAGACATCGTAGGCAGTCAGCGTGTCGAGACCCGTGATGGTGCAGGGGTGGCTGCTGACGGTGATGGTCTGGCCGCTACCGGCAGCATGGCCCACAGGACCATAGTTGACCTCCCACTGCGAAGCCGGGGTACCCATGTCAGTCCAGTCCACATCGATGGTGCTGGTGCTACCGCCGACGGCACGGACATTGGCCACAGGCATACAGCTGGGTGCGAAGTCCACCTGGACATCGTCAATGTAGACGTAGGAGTAGTAGGTAGTGGCGCTGGTGGTGTAGTAGTTGCGGAAGGCAATGGTGCGGCTGTTGCCGTGGTAGGTGCCGAAGTAGACAGTGTACTGCGTAACAGTTGTGGTGAGAGGTATGGTCTGGATAGGAATGAAGGTAGTGCCTTCCACCACACCAACCTCAAGGCCGTAGGAAGTACTGGTATTCTTAGCCCAGAACTTGAACTCCAGAGTGTCGAGGTCGACCGGCATCGGCGGGAGCATCGTGTAGCCAACTCCATAGAGGTAGAGGCAGTAGTTGCCACTGTGACTATAGGAAGTGCTGTAGTACACCTTGGGCAGGTAGGAGCCGGTCTGGTAGCTGGAGGTTCCAGTCATGATGTAGTCCCAGCAGTTAGGCACCACACCGTAGTTGTCAGAGGTGTTGGAAGTACCTGTGATGACATTGTCGAAGTTCTCCGTGTACGGCAGGGTCACAGGGTTGCACGGCGTGGTGAAGCTCATGCTCACGGTGTCGTTGCAGCTGCCGATAACCTGCACGTCATACTGCGTCTGCGGCGTCAGACCGAGGAGGGTGATGTCGCGCGTAGTGGTAGTGGTGTCGGTGTAGGTCGCGGCGCTGTGCAGCTTGTAGCGCACCGTGTAGCTCGTGGCGGTGCTGCGGCTCCACACGATGTAGGCAGAGGTGCCCTGCAACATTTCGGCATGCAGGTGCGATACCGGGATGCAGGCGGGCAGCGTGTCGACCACGATGTCGTCAATATAGATGTAGTTGGTCGAGGTGCTGCGCATGGCGATGCGGGTGTCGTTGCCAACATAGTCGTTGAAGTAGCAAGCCACGTTGTAGACGTTGTTGGTGCCGTCCACAAAGTCGACCGTATCGTAGGGCACGAAGGTGTTGGCGCTGTTCAGGGTACCGATAACGAGACCTGCGTTGGCGGGGCTGGCGTTATGGGCACGGAAGGACATCATCAACGTGTTGAGCGCGGGCTGCATGTGCGGCAGGGCGGCCACACCACCGTCAGCGTTGAACTGGAAGCAGTGGGACGCTGTGCCGGTGTAGGCACCGGTCGCGGTGTAGATGACGTGCGGCAGGGGCGAACCCGTGGCAGTCCAGCAGTTAGGCAGCGCGTCGGTGGGGTTGCTTCCCGGAGGCACGATGCCATTCTCGAAGCTCATAACGTAGGGCAGCGTGGTAATGTCAGCGCACGCGGTGGTGAAGCGAATCACCTGGCTGGCAACGGAGGTGTCGCCGCTGGCTCCGCAGACAGTGTAGACGTAGGCATCATAGCTGGTGCTGTGGTCCAGACCGGTGAGGGTGATAGGCGAGCCGGTGCCCGTCACGCGGGTGCCGTTACCGGGAGTATAGTAGCGAGGACCGTACTCAACCACATAGCTGGTGGCGTTCGTGCCGGGGTTGGTCCAGCTGATGGTGGCAGTGGTGGTGGTCACGGTGTCGACGTTGAAGTCGCTCGCCGGCGTGCAATGCGGCACATACTCAACCACGATGTCGTTGAGGAAGTTGTAGTTGTCGTTGAAAGCATCCCAGAAGGCGATGTGAGCGTGCTCGAAGCCCGCGGGGATGTTGCCGGCGAACTGGTAGGTGATGTTCACCTCGTTGGTCGTCGTGTCAATCTGCGAACGGATCAGGGTGTCGAGCACATAGATCGAACTGATGGGAGCCTCGGGGTTCTGCATCAGACCCATGAGCAGGCGCACATTGTCGGCGCCCTGGAGCAGTTTGAAGCGAATCTGCAGCGAGTCGAGCTCTTCGGCCACCTCGGGCAGAATAACATAACCACCGTTGTAGATTAAGCAAAGCCTGTCTTCCGAACCCTGGAGTCGGGTCACAATCGGCATCGGATAGGTGGTACCCAGGTTGGTGGTACCCACCGTCCAGCAATAGCGCTCAAAGACACCGTTTGCTCTGTCTTCGAAGTCCTCGGTCAGAGGCAGTGGCATCGGGGCGCACAGGGTCTGCACGGTAGCGGTGCCGGTCAGGGTTGCGCCGTCGCACACAGTGCTCACGCGCACATCCCATTCGCTCGAAGGAGTCAGACCGGTGATGGCGTACGAACCCGTGGTGTTGGCGGTGGCCACGACAGTCCACGAGGTGTCGCCTGTAGCGCGGTAGGCCACTTCATAGGTGTGACCGGTCTCCATGCTCCAACTAATATAGGCCGCAGTGGTGGTAGTGCTGTCAACAAAGATGATAGGTGTGCCGCAGGTCGGGATGCTGCAGTTGGGCTTGGTCAGCACAATCTGGTTGACGTAGCTCAACACACCGTTACTGGCATCGGCATCGGGAGCCGCGGGCGAGAAGGGATCGTCGTCCCAGTAGTAGTAGAGTCCACGAGTCGCGCTGGTAGCCGTGGCGTTCCAGCTGGCCGAGGTTTCGTAATCACCGGTCAGGTCGTTGCAGGCAATGACCAGGTTGCTGCCGGGCGTGCGCACAAACGGAGTGGTCAGCGTGAAGGTAATCCAGCCGCCGGTGCCGCTCATGGTGCCACTGAAGACCTGCGTCAGGGCGCTGGCGGGCACATAGTCGGCCGACGAGCCGAACGAACTCACATTGGTGTTGGCCATGTAGATAGTCATGCTGCGCGGCATGGTGAGGGTGCCTTGATAATAATAGGTAATAGCACCGATGGTGTCAATGTCGCCAAGCTCCTCAGCCAGGTAGATTTGCTGCGTGTAACTATAATTATAGTATACATAGGTAGGCAGGTAGCTGTTGCTCGCGCCACCCTCGGTCACCATTGTGCCGCACATCGGCGTAGCGATAGTGCCGCTGTTGGCCTCACTGACCTGGTCGTTGCACATGGTGAGGATGCGATACTGATAGTTGGTATTGACGGTCAGGCCGCTGATGTAGCAGTAAGGCGTGGTCACCACCATGCTGTCCCAAGTGGTAGCGGTGGTAGCCTTCCAGTACACGCGGTAGGCCGTGGCGGCGTTGCCCGCGGTCGGGGCATCCCAGCGCAGACCGAAGGCGGTGTAGTCGAGACCCGCAACCGTCACATTGCTCACGGGCACGCAGTCTGCGGTGGTGGTGAAGCTCGTCGAACGCACACGGGCCGACTCGGTAGCGCACTCAGTCCTGGCCCACACATAGTAGGTCGTGGTGCCGTGCAGGCCGGTGAAGGTGTAGTAGTTGGTGCCGGCAGGCACAAAGGCGCTGTCGGTGGCGGCGGCGATGTTGTTCACCGAGCCAATATAGAGCATCACACCCGTGTGGCCGGCGTTGGCGGGCACCGTCCAGGCCACGGTGGCGTTGTTGTTGCTCACCGTCGGAGCATAGAGACCCTCGACCGAGGGGCAGTTGGTGCTCTGGTACACCTCAACGTCGTCGAGCATCATGTAAATGGCTGTCGAAGTGCCTGGATGCTGAATAGAGCTGAAAGCAATATAGGTGCCAGTGCCGGTATAGTTTGCCAAGGACACAGTGAACTCCTCGTAGGTGGTTCCAGCGGGATGCACCGTATCGACTGCCACGAAGGTGGTAGCATCCAACGGGTCAGTCATCACGCCGACCACAAAGTCGCAGTTGTAGCTGGTGCTGTACTGCCGTGCCCAGAAGGTGACCTCAAGGGTGGTAAGCAACGTGGACTCCACGGGGGGCAAAATGCCGTAGCAATAGCCACCGGAGGCGGCGTAGAAGTAGAGACCATGGGTGTTGTTATGGCCATAGCTAGTGGTGGCATTGACGTAGGGCCGGTCGGTCGTGCTGCCCAACTTGTGCCAGCATGTGGGGAAGGCGGTGGTACCGGTGCCGTAGGTCTCGAAGTCTTCGAGGTAGGGCAGCGTAATGTGCTGCGGGCACGAGGTACGAGCCAGGACACTCATAGCAATACTCGAATCAGTGGAGGAGCACAGGGCGCGCACCTCGAAGTTGTAAGCCGTGTTGGGATAGAGACCCGTGACGGTGTAGAAGGTGTCGAGGGTGGTGATGTAGAAGCCAGCACCGTCGGTAATCGACCACTCGGTCTCCGTTCCGACAGGATGCCAGCTGAGAGTGATGCTGTTCTCCGTGGCGGTGTCAACTGCGACATTGACCACATGCGGGCAGGTCGGGATGACATCCACCATGAAGTCATCGGTGTAGGCATACCAAGAGGAGGACGGACGGTTGACTCGGACAGCAATATAGTTGCCGTTGCCGTTGTAGCGGCTGAGGGGAACCTCATAGAAAGTCCAATCGATGGAACCCGACGGCACATTGACCGTGTCGACCACCTGGAAGGTGCTGATGTTCTCCGGGTCGGTCATCACGCCCACAAAGAACACGGGGGCGTAGCTGGTGCTCGAGGGACGAGCCCAGAAGCTGAGCTGCATCCCGCTGATGGGAGTCGTGGTGGTGTCCATCGGGGGCAGCACAACGACCTGGTAGTCGCCGTAGGTGCCGGTGGTGGTAGTGGAATACCAATAGAGGCTGCGAGTGCCGCTGTGTGCTGTCGAAATCACATAGGGATAGCCAAAATAGGAGGTACCATTGTTCAGGTGGTGCCAGCAGGGGATGTCAGGACGCGCCGAGGAGCTGCCGGTGGGCAGGTCGTCAAAGTTGTAGCTGTAGGGTATGGATACCGCAGTGCAATGGGTGCGGGCCGAAGCCGTGGCGCTGTAGACCGTGGCGTTCGTGTCGTCGCACTCGAACCACACGCGGAAGTCATAGTCCGTGCCGGGGGTCAGCTCGGCGAAGGTGTAGTTGGTGGTGGTCACACCGGTGGCGGCGCTGGTCCAGGTCGCAGCACCGTGCAGACGGTAGTCCACATTCCACTGAACCTCGTTGTAGCCGGGCACCCAAGCCAACTCAACCGTGTCGGTGCCGATGTAGGTCACGGTAGCGGCGGGAGCGGCGCAGGTGGCTTGTGTGAGACACGAAGAACCATGGAACGCCAACATCGGACGGAAGTTGCTAGCGGTACCACCGGTGGTGGAGCCTACCGTGTAGGGGCCAGAGTCTTGATACACATAGCGCGAGCAGTTCGTGGCGCCAGTAGTGGTGCCATAACCATAGTTACCGCTGGTGTACGAACCGGTCATGTCGCGGAAGAAGACAACCAAGTAATCAGTGCCATTATAGTTGAACGGTGTGCTGAAGTTGTAGGTTGTCCACTGGTTGGCTGCCATGCTGACAGTACCACCATTGTAAACACAGGTCAGGTCGGAGGGATTGAGGAACGCAGTTGCCGTAGCACTGTTGGTGTGACCCATATATATTTCAATGTTACGCTGTGACACAACAGCCTGCATCTTAATAGACAGACTGGAGATGCTGCGAGCCTGACCCACCTCGGCAGGAGTATAAATCTGCTGGGTCAGCGAGTAGTTATAGAAACTATAGGTGGGGAAGTAGTTGCTGGTCGAAGTACCAACATTGATAGTGTCGTTGAATGTTGACGACGGGTCAAATTCTGCGCATCCGAAATCACTCGAGGAGAACTCGATGCTGTCCATACGGCCAAGACCGTCGCTGCCGCAGTCGGCCTGGACATATACCTTATAGTCGGTGCTGGCGGCGAGGCCGGTCAGCATCGCATTGGTCTCGGTGGTCAGCACCACGGTGGGACTGGTGCCTCCGATGCTGTCGTAGGTCACCTGGTAGCCGTTGGCGGGGTCGCCGTAGCCAGCCTGGTGATCCCAGCTGAGCAGTGCAGCGCCCACCGTAGCAACGACATCAAGATCGGTGATACCCGGGCAAGTGGGCAACGTCTCGAGGGTGATGTCGTCCACATAGCCGTAGTTGTAGCCCGATGTGGGCTGCGGGAACTTGAAGGCGACGTAGCCGTGAGGACCGTTATAAGCGGCGAACGACACCTCATGGTAGGCATAGGTGGTCGAGCTGTTGGTGTAGACTGTCTGAACGGGCACAAAGGTGCTCGCATTGGTCGGGTCGGTCATCACACCCACCACAACCCACGAGTTGTAGCTGGTGCTGTTGGCGCGCATCCAGAAGCCCACCTGCAGGTTGTTCATCGGATAGAGCGTCGAGTCGGTTATGGGCATGATGGCAATCTGGTCGGAATAGGTGCCGGAAGTAGTATAGGTATAGAAGCGCATGGACTTGGTGCCGCTGTGGGCATAGGTGCTGCTGTTATACACTATCGGGTAGCCCGAGTAGCTGGTGCTGGTGCCCACATTGTGATAGTTCCAGCAGGGAGGCAGGTTGTTCGTCGCCGCCGAGGTCGAGGTGGTACCCGTCACACCGTCGAAATTCTCGGTGAAGGGCAGCACCGTCAGGGCGCCGCAAGCCGTGCGGAAGGTGAAGACAGTCGAGTCAGACATATCGCCGCCGCAGTTGGCTTTGATATAAACGACATACTGTGTATTGGCAGCGAGGCCCGTCAGGGTGGCCGTGGTGTCATAGACCGTCATCGTCGCGCCGGTGCCGGGCGTGAAGCCCACAGTGTCGTATTCCACCTCCCAGCTGCTGGGGTTGGTGGTGAGGCTGTTGGGCGTCCAGGTGATGGTGGCCTCGTTTGACGTGACACTGTCAAGCGCCACAGCGGTAGGCCTGTTGCAGTTGGGGGCCTCAAGGAGCTCCACATCGTCCACATAAACATAATTGTAGCAATATGTGGCACTGCCATGCAGCGGAGGCACAGGAGCATAGATGACCACATACTTGCCGGTGCCGGTATAGTTGGCGAAGCCCACCTCGGCATCATGGATCGAGGAGGCTGCGGTGCTGAAGTAGTCGAGGGTGTCAATCCAGGTCACCTGGGCCGCTATCGAGTCGGCATTGACAAATCCCACATAGCTGTCGGCAACACCGATATAGAGAAGGGTGGTGTAATAGTTGCTGGCGGTGGAGCCGCGTTTCACCTTCAGTCTCAACATCAGGTCGCTCATGCTTAGGGCATCATCGATGGCCGGCAAGGTTGCCCAGCTGTAGATGCGGTCGGCCGTGGCCGACGAGGGATAGTAACCATAGAAGTAGAGGCTGCGTGTTCCGTTGACAACCGTGCTGGAGGGATAGGGGTAGGCAGTGGTGCTGTTGGTACCCTTGTGCCAGCAGGTGCTGATGGGGCTAGTCGAACTCGAGCCATAGCTCTCGAAGGTCTCGAGATAGGGCAGCGTGTCAAGGCCCATGCACTCGGTGCGGAAGCTGAAGGTGGTCGGATCGGACTCATCGCCGCCGCCGCAGTTGGCTCTAATATAGATGTCATACTGCGTGTTGGGGTCGAGGCCCGTCAGGGTGACGGTGGTGTCGTTCGCCGTCGTCGTCATGCCACCGCCGGGAGTGAAGCCCGCGGGGCCGTACTC
>JAEEGH010032538.1_pt1 | contig 10026 bp, 7 predicted proteins | sample 9134181 | NCBI WGS metagenome assembly JAEEGH01 (sample SAMN16246544, study PRJNA631951) | gut metagenome | biome: gut microbiome; feature: rumen; material: DP-attached | host: Bos | place: Iran: Karaj | collected 2018-10 | reverse complement strand
ATCCTAATAAAAGTTCGTCAATAAAAAGATTTACATCTCCCTGTACCGGTTCTTTATTAAGATTTCTATATTCAATAATAAACTGCCCGTTATCTGCGGAAGGAAAAATAAAAGTTCTTCTTACAGTATCTTTGCGTACTAAAAAAACAAACAAAGAAAATATAAGGCTTGCGACCATAAGAATGGCTATTAAAGTTCTGAGAATGTATTCAGATGTAAAATATTTTTTTATGCTAATCATTTTACTGCAGTAAATCCCTGTGAGCGTTCAAAATGTGTGACAAACGCTGTTATGCCATTATATATTCCCAAGGTTGCCTTTTTCAAGTATTTCTCATCATTCAAAAGAAGAGCTTCTTTCTGATTAGAAACAAAACCAAGTTCTATCAATACGGCAGGCATGTTTGAATTTTTTACGACAAACCACTCTTCTGCCCTGATTCCTCTTGGTGAAGACTCTTTTCCAATCTGAGCCTGTAAACCATCCATAATAAATTTTGCAATCATAATACTTTCTGTAGTATATTCTTCTTCAAGCATTACGTTCATTATTTCAAAAAGATTTTTATCCCCTGAAAAAGATGATTTATCGAGGACGGTTCTTCTGTAACCTGGTGAAAGGTACCATACTTCATAACCAGAAGATGATTTGTTTAATGAAGAGTTTACATGAATAGAGATAAACAAAACTGCTTCATTTTCACCAACTTTAACATTATTTGCTATATCTGTACGTTCACTCAGAGAAAGGAAGACATCTGAACTTCTTGTAAGAATTATCTGTTTTTGAGGATAAGCTGCATGCAATCTTTCATAAAGCATTTTTGCGACTCTAAGGTTGATGTCTTTTTCGCGGATTGTTACATCTTTGCCATTTACTTTGTAAGTTTTTAATGCCCCAGGATCTTTACCACCATGGCCTGCATCAATCAAAATGGCACCAACTTTAAAAGGCACTTCTGATTTCTGATTAAAAAATTCTTCTGCATCTGACAAAAATTTATGTGATACATAAATCTGATTGTTCTTTAATTCAGGACCTTCTGTTGTCATCATCCGAATGCTATCTAAAAGAACAATATTTTCTCCGTTTCTAAAAGACAACTGATGTCCATTTTTTTCAAGAATTCCACATTCAGATAAAGAATCCCAATATAAAGACATACCATTTGTTTTAGTTTTATCAATCAGAGAAATATCATTTACTGCGAAGATAAAACCATTTATTAATATAGAAAAAAAACTGATTAAAAATATTTTTTTTACTTTCATAGACTTCCTGAAGTTGAATCTGAAATATAAACAGCAGCCTGTAAGCCACCACGAACAAGGGCCTTCCAGAATTTTTTTGCATCCAGCTGCGGATGTTTTTTTCTTAATTCATCAAATTTTTGAGCACTTTGTAAAATGGTGTTGTAATTCCAGTCCCTCTTATTCTGATATTCGGCATTTTTTAAAATTTCAGGAATATAATTTACAACTTTTTCATCAGCAGGAATTATACCTTTTATAGATTCTTCCTCTTCACTTTTTAGACGCCCAAATGCTGGTGGAGGAAAATCTTTTTCATCGGAATTAATTTTACCTTCAAGATAATCATCAGTTTCTCTGGTATTTGGCTTTAATGTGATAAATACATTGGAAACTGCATCTTCGGCGGCTTTTACTGCAATATCATCCTTATTACTTACGGCAATAATATTTCCACATTTTTCAACATTATTTCTTGGAAAATCAACTTTACCACCAATTTTTACAGTTGCTCTTGGAAGAAAATCGAAAACTGCTTTATCAGTATATTCTGTAATGTTTTCAATATATTCGACTGTTCCAGGAATACTCATCCAGGCTCTTTCTGCAGAAGTACGAAGACATGGAACTTCAAAAAGTTCATAAGGCTTTTCCGCATTTTTACAAAGCTCGCTTGGGGAAAACTCTACTTTCTGACGTCTTGATATCAGGTCTGAAGGTTCTTTTCCTGCTGCAATTAAGATTCCCTGCTTTGTAAGATTTAAATCTGATGCATAAGGATAAGTCCAGCCGGACATATAGCCGCCGGAAAGACGACCTGCAATTTCTCCAATCATTGGCCCTTTTGAGGTATATTTGATATCAGCTTTTGCGGCTCCGGTTGTAAGACCAAGAGCCTTAGCACCAAGTGCAAAAACTGAAATAAGTTCATCGTGGATTTTTTTATCGAGCACGGCAGGCATTGTATGGCCAACCTCAATAAAGTAAGGTTCATATTTTATATGGCGGACTGCAAAACCAGTTACAGTAAAAGTTCCATTATAAACAAGAGCATCAATTGAATACTCAGGTCCTTCCATATATTTTTCAACAATTGCATAACCTGTACGTGAACATTCTACGGCAGTCTTTACGGCAGGAAGAAATTCTACTTCGCTTCTTACCATACGGCAACCGCGGGCACCCATATTGTCTACAGGCTTTACAACCAGTGGAAATGACATTTTCTGAAGAACTGATTTTAACATGCTTTCATTTACATCTTCTTTTCCAACGCGCATAAAAGCCGGTGAAGGCACACCTGCATCTTCAAAGCATTGACGCATAACTGTTTTTACACTTGAATTGATGGCAGCCTGATAAGAGTGAGCTGGCAATCCCAAAGCCTCACAGACATAACTTACGCTGGCAGAAAAATCTGTTCCTGCAGTAAATACAGCAGCAAGGCCTTCTGGAGAGGCCTTTAATTCTTTTGCATAAGTTAAAATTCCGTCTTTATCTTTTAAATCAATTTTTCTGAAAGTATCTGCAAAAGGAATTGCAACGGCTTTATCATCTGCATCAATTACGTGAACAGTAAAGCCTTCTTCCTTTGCACTAAGGATTGCAGGCTTTTGCATAAGACCTGCACCTAAAATTAATATATTCATTTCCCACCTCAAAAGGCCCCCTTCGACTCCGCTTAGGGACCGAAAGTAAATTTATATTTTCCTGCAATAAATTTCTACAGTGTCGCCAAGTCTTTTTGCATGGCTTTGTGCCTCAACGAGTTTCCATTTCAGGCTGCCAGGTTTTGCGCCAGATTTTTTAATTGAAGGGAATCTCTCCGGATGATGACCAGTAGAAACAATTCGTTCAACCTTAAAACCGAATAAACGCAATATTTCATTAGCACGACTAGGTTCCCAAATTGTATAATGATCTGTAGGGCTAATCTGATAAAAATGATCTTTATCACTTACAGCAGAAACCCCTTCTCCACTTGGTGTTGAAAAGGCAAAAAGGCCACCCTTCTTTACGATAGAAGAAACCTTTCTTAATACACTTCCTAAATCCTTAAAATGCTCAATTACATACCACATTGTAACTACATCGAACTGGGCAATTCCAAATTCTTCTGCTGTATCAATATCAGGGAAGGCAGAGCATACAGCAGGATATTTCAATTTCTTTTGAACATAAGCAATTGCATCTTCAGAAATATCAGTTCCAAAAGGATTAAAACCTGAATCTGTGGCAGCGGCAAGGAAAGGACCATAAGCACAGCCGATATCAAAAATATTTTTTTCACTTTCTGTATTACCAGTTCCGCAAAGAGTTTTAATAATTCCTGCCCTTCTCATTCCCTGAGCTTTTATAGAATCAAAATCTTCTTCGTAAGTTTTTCCATACTGTTTTTTATAATCTTCAAAGAAATAGGCTTTCTGATATTTTTTATCTTCAATAGTTGTAAAAGCCATGTAAACCATACCGCAGGAAGCACAGCGGCGGTAAGTTCTGCTTTCATTTCTGGAAATAACCAGATCCGGCTGTGAAGGAAGTTTTCCGCAGACAGGACAAGGCATTCTTTTACCAGCTGCCAGGAGACGCAAAAATGCACTGAGTGATTTCTTTTCTCCACCAGTCTCAGTGTCATCAGTTTTTTTTGCATATAGATTTTCAGAAGTAAGGGCAGCTTCAAGAGCTGAATCTGATATTTTCTTATCACCCACAAAGGCAAAATCATATTTTTCAGCAAGTTTTCTGTGAAGCTTTGTTGTAGGTAAAAGAATAACGCCACAGCCGGCATATACTGCTTCAAAAGCGGTAAGACCATAATGAGTTACAACAATATCATATTCAAAAAGCTTTTCGCGAAGTCCTGGAATCGGCTTAATAAACTCAATATTAGGACCGCCTGCATAATCTACATAAGGATTATCTGCGTTAGAAATAATTGCTGTAATTTTTGCATCAGGGAACTTTTTGCGAAAGGCCTGAGCTGCAGGCATAGTAAGATTTGCGGGATCTTCTCCTCCAAGGCAGATTAAAACCCGCTCAACTATTTTCTCAGCCTCAGAATTACTCTGATTACGAATATTCTGAGGCATTGTAATAAAGCTTGAATCAGTTTTATTTGCAAGACGTTCGCATTTATATGAAGGAATAATATCTAAAAGATAATCGCAGTATTCGGTATAACGCGAGCCTTCATCTATGGAAATAAGGCTGCGGTTTTTAGAAAGTTCTTTAAGCTGATTTTCTGTAAGCTCAAAAGTATCTGTAATAATTGCAGGCAGATAAGATTCATCCGGAATAGAATTTATTATCTGATTTTTAGAAAGTCCTTCGTTTACATACTCTGCTACAATTGTATCTGTTTCTGCGAGGCTTTTATCATCAGGAATATATACAAAAAAGCCCCCCTGAAGGGCTGCAGAAAGGCAGCGTCTCAGGTGACCTGTACCATGGCCTTTTACAACAGATGGAACAAGAACTACAGGATATTTTACTGTATTAGAACGGCAGGCTTCCATTATTTCTTCTGTAGTAAATGGACCTTGATAATTATGAGCCTTCATATAATTCATAATTGAAACGGCTCTGAGATAATCTGAATAAGTGTCTATGGTTGTTCTGAAATCTGGAAAATTATAGCGGTTCGGAGCCGGAATAAATTCACAATTATAACGGTCTTTATGATTATAAAGGGCTGGACCTACGTGCTCATGGTCATAAGGATCTGTAGTTTCTGAAGCTGCTTTTTTAAGTGAATCTGCACTAAAAACTTCAACTCCGCTTCCATGAGGAAGTCCTGAATATGTCAGATAGTCGCAGGTACTTTTTCCTTTGTTTTTTTCTTCAAAAAGCTCAGCGCTTTCTTCTGCCGCTTCGTAAAAAAGGAAAGGATTATCTGCAGTTGCCCGAATTACAGTTTTTGCTTTTACAGTATCAAGAAGCATTGTAAAACGTGAGAGTACATCATCTAAAGGACCTGCGAAACATTTAAAACCATAGTCCCGGCATACCGGAAGCAGCTGCTCATAAGAATCACTATCTGTAGCAACATAATAATAGTCTGCCTTAACCTTTTTCATAGAAGAAAGAACCCAGGCTAAAAGAGGCTTGCCGGCAAGATCTTTTAAGGCCTTTCCCGGCAATCTTGTAGAGGATAATCTGCACTGAACAATTACAATTCTATTTGTCTTCATCCGTATTGCTCCAGTTTTGAACAAGAGTCTGTAAATCCATTTTAAAACGGAACTTATTTTTTGATATCCAGGTTCTTGCAGCGTTATACTGCCTTCTTGCTTCCATAATTCCACATGAAGAATGACCAAGGAAGACAAGGAAAGAGGATTTTCTTAAATAGCCCTGCTCCATTTTGATTTTTGGCAATTCGTTTTTGAGATAATATCTTAAATAATCCAGATTATAAGTTGTATCATTTACAGGAGGTTCATCAATATAAGAAAACTGCAGTAATGATGTAAGGACAGTCTGTTCTCCCCATAACCATGAACGAAGGGCAAGATCCAGATTCTGCCAGTATGGAGATGTAATGGTCCAGTCGAAACCGCCCAGCTCTATGAACTTTTTTCTATTATATAAAGCAACGTAATCAAATGGAAAAAGAGTTTTTTTACCGTTTGCAATTTCTGATGAAGAATCTATTACAAAATGTGTACGTTCTGCGCTTGGACTGAAGGCGCAAGGCAAGGCGCTGCGGTTTTTATCTAAAAGTCGGGGAACAATACAATATGGAGAATCTGCTGTAAGTCTTTCTGCAAGATGAGAAGGAATAAAATTCGCAGGGATATTCATGCTGTCGCGGATTACAAGAACATAATCAGAAGTAACTTCGCTCATTGCAAGATTTATAAGATCTCCGTCGCTTGTTTTTTCAAGCGGCACCAGAAATTTTATCATTGGAAAGCGTTTTACTACATCATCTGTAAAATTGCTTGAATCATGCTCAACAGAAACTATTGTCTGAAAATTACACTGCAAAAGATTCTCAAAAACATGAAGTTTAAAGTGGCTTCCACTACTATTGAGAAGGATTACAGAAATATTGAGGGCATTTGGATCAAGAGTCTTTGGTCCGCCGAGAATTGTTCTGTTTATCTGATGTTCACTAAAAGTTAAAGGTATACCATTCATCGCATTTTCCGCAGTCAGCGCATTTTCCGGAATTTCCGGTGCAGCAGTAGTTTTTGTTTATATGTTTTTCAAGAAGGATATCTGTTTTATGCCAGATTTCTTCCAATTTCTGATTAAATACATTTCCACTGACATTCTGATTCCAGCAGGAATGACAGACAGGTACATCTCCGTTATAAAGGATTGTCATGTCGCGACGGAGATGCCAGCATGGATCGCGCTCTAAAGGCGAAAGGTCAGCCGGTTTGCATGGTGGCAGCTGGCCTGCAAAATCATCATATTTCTGGATTATAAGATTTCCACCCGAAGGATTTGTTTTTTCATTCCAGTAGCGGTAAAAGACTTCCAGTTCTGCTTCGTTCTCATTCATTCTTACAAACTGAGGGTAAACATTGCCCGGAATAGCTGATTGCAGAAGCGCTACGGCATTTACAGCTGTCTGGAAGGCTGCTGCAGCGGCCTTTTTATGGATTTTCTGATAAGTTGGCTCGCTTGCTGCATCCAGAATTACTGCTACCATGATTTTCTGCCAGCCGTTTGTTCGGGCAGCAGCTGATTTTTCAAGCTGGGCAAGTTTTTCAGCAAGTTCAGCAGTCACTGCAAGGCCATCTGTCTCTAAAAAGACTGAAAGTCCCTGGTAAGAAAGGATTTTTTCAACTATTTTAAGGAAATCCGGGTGCAAAAGAGGTTCACCAAAGGCTGAAAGACTGATTACCGCTTTTTCACTGAGAGCTGCAATCTGATCTATAAGCTCTGAACACTTTTCGTATGGCATATTATTTTGTGAATAAGCATGTTCTGGAAGATAAACTGATTCAAAGTTTACCTTATCTGATATCTGAATATTATAGAAGCCAGGGACAGTTTTTAAGCAGGCTGGATTTTTAGAAGCCAGCTCTGAAAGCTTTTCTACATCAGCTAGAATCAGATCGTCAGTATTGCTGCCAGCAGCTTCAAACAAAGCCTTGCACTGCATAAAGTTGTCTTTTTTACCGCAATGGAAAGCTAAACGCAAAAGACGCCAGTCTGAATCAGCAATAATGGTCTCTATATCAAAAGAGTTAATATCAGTTTTAATAAGATTATAGATAGCATCTCGACTTACTGGTAAATCTCGCAGAGCTTTCTGGCTTGTTCCGGCAAGTTCAGAAAGAATTGATAAAGTTCCTGAATCAATGATTTCTGCAGAAAAACCATATGGATAACCATCTGCGTAAGTATATTCAGCCTTATACTCAATATGTGATTCAATCATTTTTTTTGTAAGTTCTGAATCAAGAAATGGCAGATCATCATATGAAAAAATGACAAAATCTGCTTTATGTTCCAGAACTTTCTTTTTCATATCACAAAGAAGCAATGATAAAGAAGAAGATTCCAGAACTTCTGTTTCAAGATTTAAACTTTTTGCCCACTGAGCAGACAAATCTCTGGAACTACAGCCAGAAAAAACTTTTTCATCAGCATATTTAGATAAGCTGTCTTTGTAAAAAATAATTATACCTTTCATCATTACCTTTATCGGACAAAAAAAATATTTTTTAACTATTAATTAATGAAGATAAATTATATTATTGGAGTATGAATCAAGATTTTTTTCCTGCCGATACAGTTTTTTCCGTTTCACAAATCACTGATTTAATAAAAGAAATTCTGGAAAGCTCTTTTCGTTCATTCACCATTGAAGGAGAAATTTCTAACTGGCGTCCAAGTGCGGCTGGTCACATTTATTTCACTTTAAAAGATAATAACGCACAAATTAAAGCTGTCATTTTTAGAGGTGCTGCATACAAACTTAATTTTAAACCAAAAGATGGTGATAAAGTTCGCTGCAGCGGAAGTATTTCTGTTTATGCACCTCAGGGAAATTATCAGATAATTGTTTCAAAAATGGAACTTTCCGGCTCGGGAAATATTCTGCAGATGCTGGAAGACCGGAAAAGAAAACTTGCGGCAGAAGGACTGTTTGATTCTGAAAGAAAAAAAAATCTGCCTCTGTATCCACAAACCATTGGTGTAGTAACAAGTCCTACCGGGGCTGCAATCAGAGATATTCTGAACGTTGCAAAAAGACGAAATCCGAAAATCAACATTACAATTCTACCAGCCCTTGTTCAGGGAGAAGGTGCTGCAGAAACAATTGTAAAAATGATTGAAATTGCCAATTTTTACAAACTTTGCGATGTACTTATTATTGGACGCGGAGGAGGTTCCCTGGAAGACCTGCTTCCTTTTAGCGAAGAAAATGTAGTTCGTGCTGTTGCTGCTTCAAAAATTCCAACAATCAGTGCAGTCGGACACGAAATTGACTGGGCAATATGTGATTATGCAGCAGACAAAAGAGCTCCAACCCCATCCGCTGCAGCAGAAATTGCAATTCCAGTTCTTACTGATTTAGAACAAAATATCTCTGCCAGCAAAGACGAACTTTATTCCTGCATAACAAAAAAAATTGAAAATGCAAGACTTTTAATTAAATCCTTTAATCCTCAAAATATGGAAATACAATTCAGAAATATCCAGACACCTTTACTCAATCGTTATGCAAATGCAAAGGAAAATCTGACTAAAAATTTACAGGATAAAATAAAGGATTTACGTAACAGAATCCAGAATAATGTGACAATTCTTGAAAACTCCAGTCCTGAAACAATTCTAAAAAGAGGATATTCAATGGTTACAGATGAAAATGGAAAAATCATTCGTAATGCGGATGAACTTACAAGTGGAAATGAAATTATAGTCAAACCAGCTCAGGGCAGTTTCAGAGCGGTGGTAAAATAAAAAAAAGAGGATAAATATGGCAAACTCATTCGAAAGCAATTTAGAAAAACTTGAAAAACTTACAACAGATATAAAAAGAAGTGATATTTCTCTTGAAGAAGCTTTAAAAGATTTTGAAGAAGGAATAAAACTCGCCTCTGGAATGGAAAAACAGCTGGATGAAATCGAAGGAAAAATCCAGATACTGATGAATGAACCACAACCAATGACTCTTGAAAATCCACCACAAATGGATTTATTCAACGATGACACACAGGTGAACGGAACTAGAAAATGAGTACAACAAATCCTGTAAAAACATTAAATCCCGAAGTTGCAAGAAAAATTGCCGCTGGAGAAGTTATAGACCGTCCAAATGCAATTATTCGGGAACTTATGGACAACTCCATAGACTCAGGTGCCAAAAATATTACAGTAGAAATCTCGGGTGGTGGAATTGAAAAAATTAGAATTGTAGATGATGGATGCGGCATGACAAAGGAAGATCTTCAAAACTGTGCCCACCCTCATGCAACCAGCAAGATTGCAACAGAAGTAGATTTAATGAATCTTTCCACCTTAGGATTCCGTGGAGAAGCCCTGGCTTCAATTGCCGCAGTTGCAAGACTTTCCATTATTAGCGGTGGATGGAAAATGCGGGCAAGCATTACTGAAGATCACATTCTTGAACCATCAGCACCAATTCAGGGAACTATTGTTCAGTCTGAAGGTCTATTCGAAAATTTTCCAGCACGCCGTCAATTCTTAAAAAGAAGTGCAACAGAAGCTTTAATGTGTAAAAACACCTTCATTGAAAAAGCCCTGGCAAGACCAGATTTAGCTTTTAGATTCATACAGGACGGAGAAACA
>JAEEGH010032537.1_pt1 | contig 10026 bp, 7 predicted proteins | sample 9134181 | NCBI WGS metagenome assembly JAEEGH01 (sample SAMN16246544, study PRJNA631951) | gut metagenome | biome: gut microbiome; feature: rumen; material: DP-attached | host: Bos | place: Iran: Karaj | collected 2018-10 | reverse complement strand
GCGAGTCTTCGATGGTGGAAGCGGAATACGCGTTGCTGGAGACGGCAGTGGCCCGCGGCCCCTATGCCTATTATCATTTGCTCTCCGGGGTGGATCTTCCGTTGAAGAGCCAGGATTACATCCACCATTTCTGTGAAGAATGCCGGGGCCGGGAATTCATCGGCTATTCCGTGGTGGATCCTGCGGAACTGGAGCGTAAAATGCAGCGCTGGCACCTCTTCCCGCGTCATTTTTCCCGTCAAAAGACGGTCTGGAGCATAGTCCGTTCAGCTTTTTTGTCCTTGCAGGAGTTGCTCCATATCAAGCGTAACCGTACAGTATCCTTCTACAAAGGATCCCAGTGGGTGAGCATTACTGAAAAGATGGCCCGTTTTGCGCTGGATCATAAAGGCTGGGTTGTCCGTACGTTTACGCATACTTTTGTCCCGGACGAATGCGTGATGCAGACGCTCTGCCGGATGTCGCCTTATCGGGACCAGCTGTACAATACGGAAATGGACGGCATAGGCTGTATGCGTACGATCGGGTGGCGGGGGAGTGAGCTGAAAGACTGGGCTGCTGAAGATTTCGACTACCTGGCCTCCGCTCCTACCTTTTTCGCCCGCAAGTTCAACAGCTCCGACCCCGATTTCATCGACCGGGTCGTGGCATTGGCACAAAGATGAAAGTCAGTCTGATCATACCGGTTTACAACGCGGAAGCGACACTTCCTGCCCTGCTTGCCAGCGTTCGGAACCAGCAGTTCCACGATTTTGAAGTGATTTTCGTGGAAGATGCCGGAAAAGACGGTTCGCTGGCGTTGCTGGAAGCATTTTGTGCCGAAAGCGGCCTGGCCTGCAAGTTGATTCGCCAGCCGGAAAATCAAGGAGCCGCTGCTGCTCGCAACCGGGCTTTGGATATTGCGGAAGGTGAGTATCTGGCGTTTGCCGATGCCGATGACCTGTTGGAACCGACGATGCTCTCTCACGCTGTCGCGGCGGCTCAGACGGCCGACGGCCCTGCCGACATCGTAGGCTGGGACTGGACGCTGGGGATGGAGCAGGGAGGACGTTATATGCGGCAGGCCGACTACGACCATCCGGTGAAGGCCCTCTCGCAACTGACGGGCGGGGCCTCGCGCTGGAACCTTTGGCTGTTCCTTATCCGCCGGTCGCTCATAGAAAGTTATGGCATCCGTTTTATCGATGGCGCCGATATGGGGGAGGATATGCAGTTTGTCCTTCGCTGCTTCCTGCGTGCTGAAAAGCTGGTCCAGATCCACGAATCGCTCTATCGCTGGAACGCCACCAACAGTACGTCGATCAGCCGTAGTTTCGCCCCCGGGAAGCGTATGCAGATCGAGCGGAACCTGGCCGAATTTGCCCGCGATTTTCCCGGTACTGCCTTTGCTGAAGCCAATCCGGAGGCCCTTTCTGATTTGAAACTCTACCTCAAGAGGCCCTTGCTGATCAGCAGGGACCGCAGCGATTATGAGACCTGGTACGGCTGGTTCCCCGAAGCCAATGCCCGCGCCGTGGCCGCTGCCGACCTCCCCCGTCATACCCGCATCCTGCAGGGGATGGCCGCCCGTCGTTGCTGGGCGGGTGTACGGCTCTACTATTTGCTGGTGCATCAACTACTCTACAAGTTCTTGATCCGATAGATGTTCAAACGTGCGTTCAGGGATATCGTGTTGTTATGGGTGACGAGTTTCTACCTCTTCCCGTTGATTTTCACTTTTCTTCCCGAATCGGTCAACTCCAAGATGATCGTGGCCACGTTCGGTGTAGCGATGTTCTTCTACGACTGCGTTCAAAAGAGATCTTTCGAATTGTCCAGAACGACAATCGGGGCGACATTGCTGGCCTCTGTTTTCTCAGTCTGGTGCCTCTACTCAGTGACGGCTGGCGGAACCTATGAGATGGACTATGCCTCTTATATCGTCTCCTTCTTCACCTGGATGGCGGGAGCGTATGGGGTATATGGAGCCCTTCGTCTGGGCTATGGAAAAGTGGATATGAGTTTGCTCGTCCGCTACCTGGCGGCGGTGGGGGTCTTTCAGTGCGCAAGTGCCGTGCTGATAGACAACAATCAATGGTTCTGTGACTTGGTTGACCGCTTTGTGATAGGCGGTGATTATTATCGGGAACACATGCGTATGTATGGTATCGGGGCCGCCCTGGATCCTGCGGGTATCCGGTTCTCCGTGATTCTCGTGATGATTGCCCATCAGTTTTCTACTGGCAGGGAGATTCGTTCAAGGGGCCTGTATCAAGTCACTGTGATGTTTGCCTATGCCTTCATTACCGTCATCGGGCTGGTGATATCCCGTACGACGATGGTCGGCGCCCTGTTGGGTATCGCATATATGGTCCTGTCTCTCTTCCAGATGCGGCAAGGCGGGTTTATTACCATGAGGATGTTGCGTGTTTTTTACATTTTCATCATCGTCCTGGCAGCAATTCTCTCGTTGGGGTATTATATGTTCTCCCATGACGCAACCTTTGAAGGTTATCTGCGTTTTGGATTCGAGGCATTTTTCAATTGGGCGGAGACGGGTGAGTTCCGCACAAATTCGACCGATGAGTTGAGCCAGATGTGGGTTTGGCCTGAGGATGCCAGAACCTGGATCATCGGCCGGGGGACCTATGGCGTCTTTGAAAATGACACGGACATCGGATATTGCAATTTCGTCTTCTACTGCGGAATGATCGGGCTGGTTCTTTTCTCCCTCTTCTTTATCTATGTCCATTTGTCTTTGAACCGGAAATTCAGGCAATTCTGGATTACCTCCCTGATCCTCGTAGCGCTGACTTTCATCTTCTGGTTCAAGGTGACGACCGATATCTTCTTTATCGATGCGCTCTTGCTGTGCATCCCCGGAAACAAGGAAGATGAAGAATTCCTGCCGGAAACAGAGGCGCTTGTCGTATGAAATTGATTTACTGCATGTCGGACGTGTATAACCCGGGCGGAATGGAACGGGTGCTGCTCAACAAGCTGCGTTGGTGGGTGGCCCGCGGGGACTGCGAACTGATGCTGGTGACCACCGACCAGCGAAACCGCCCGCCGTTCTATGCCTTCCCACCCGAAGTCCGGATGGTGGACCTGGGCATCAACTACAAGGAGGACAAGGGACGCAACCCCATATCCAAGACCTTGTCGTATCTCCGCAAGCGAAAGATCCACTGTCGGAAACTGACGGAACTGCTGATGAAGGAAAGGGCCGACATCGTGGTTTCGCTCTATCCTTCGGAATCGTCGTTCATACCGGATATAAAGGATGGCAGCAAGAAGGTGTTGGAACTGCATTTCAACAAGTATTTCCGGCTGCAGTACAATCGCAGGGGGCTGCTCGGGCTGGCGGACCGGTGGCGGGCACGCCAGGACGAAAAGATTGTGCGGCGTTTCGACAGGTTTGTGGTGTTGACGGAAGAAGATGCCGTTCACTGGGGAGCCCTGCCCAACCTGCTGGTGATTCCCAATGCGGCGCTGAATATCCCTGACGTGCAGCATACGACCGGTAATCACCGGGTGATTGCCGTGGGCCGGCTCGACTATCAGAAGGGTTTCGACCGGTTGCTGGAGGCCTGGGCCTTGCTTCCTGCTTCTTTGCGCCAAATCTGGAGGCTCGACATTTTCGGACAAGGGGAGTGGGAGCAGCTGCTCAAGGACAAGACCGTCCGCCTGGGCACCAGCGACTCAGCCCATATCAATAAGCCGACCAGTGAGATATTCAGGGAATATGCGACCAGCGATTTTCTGGTCATGAGTTCGCATTACGAGGGTTTCCCGATGGTGATGATCGAGGCGATGGCCGTTGGCCTGCCGGTGGTATGCTTCGATTTCCTCTGCGGACCGCGCGACATCATCCGGCCGGAAGAGAACGGCCTGATGGTCAGGGAAGGGGACATCCCGGCCCTGGCCGCCGCGATGCGGCGGGTAATGGAGGATCCCGCCTTGCTGGAGAAGATGTCAGAAAATGCGAAAGAGATATCAAAGACTTACTCCGAGGCGGCGGTGATGGCGCAGTGGGAAGCTTGCTTCAAGGAATTGTTGTCGTGACTGAGAAAACGGAAAAACGCCTGGACTTTATCGACCTGCTGAAGGTCATCCTGACGGTGGGCATCGTATTCCGTCACGCGGAACTGGTGGGCCTGGAAGGCCGCTCCGCGGCGTTCGATGTCTTCACCCGCGGGATGATGGGCCTTACGTCTATCTGTGTCCCGCTGTTTTTTGTCCTGTCGGGTTTTCTGTATTTCTACAAGGTCCCGGCCAGACCGGATGCCCGGTACTTTTTGAACAAGAGCCGCAAGCGCGTCTTCTCGCTGGTGATTCCTTATCTCATTGCCAACTGCTTTGCCTTTGTGTGCTATTGGCTGTCCTATCGCTATACGCCTTTCATGATGTCGGGCTTTTTCGGCGATGACTGGAAGAATCCGCTGTTCGTCTTCTGGACGGGACCCGTGAACCTGTCGCTGTGGTTCATTCGCGACCTGATCATTGCCTGCCTGATGGCACCGCTCTTTTATCTGCTGGTACGATATACCCGCGTCTGGGGCGTGCTGGCGCTGGGCGCCGTCTGGATTCTCGTCGGTGGCTCACACTGGTACAACATCTGGTTCGCCATCGGGGCCTGGGCGGCTGTCTGCCAGGGCGGGAACTTCGCCCGCTGGATCGGAAGCATCCGTTGCCGGGTTCCTGCCTATGCGGCGGCCTGGTGTTTTTTCATCTACCTGTATCATTATATCCTGATCATTGCGCTCAAGAAGACATTGATCGCCGTGTTGGATCCTTCGTCCGTCTGGACCCTGCTGGGTGTCTATCTTGCGGTAGCCCTTGTGACGACCGCAGTCCTGACAGGCCTTTTCCACTTGATGAGAAAATGGCTTCCCAAAACGACGGGCCTTCTGGTAGGAGGTAAAATATGACAAAGAAGCTGTTACAGATCAATCCCGTCGTCCGGCTCAACACCTCGACCGGGCGGATTATGAAGGAGATCGGCGAACTGGCCATCGCTTCGGGCTGGGAGAGCTATGTGGCTTATAGCGGCGCCCGTGACGGATTGCCGGACCACAGTTCAAAGCTCGTTCCCGTGGGCGACAAACTTGACCTGGCCGTCCACGCTGTGGCTACCCGTCTCTTCGATGCGCACGGCCTGGCTTCCAAGCGGGGAACGCGGCAGTTCATCGAACGAATCAAGGAAATCGATCCCGACGTCATCCATATCCATAACGTACACGGCTATTTCCTGAATTATCCGTTGCTTTTCAAATACTTGAAAGAGACTGGAAAACCCGTGGTCTGGACCGTCCACGACTGCTGGCTCTACACAGGCCACTGCTACTACTATTCGGAGGCCGGTTGCGACAGATGGCAGACGGGCTGCGGCCACTGTCCGCAGAAACACGCTTTCCCGGCCAGCTGGCTGGCCGACCGTTCCGCCCGCAATCTGCAGGACAAGAAACGGGCGTTCGGCTCTGTCGAGAACCTGACCCTCGTACCCGTGTCCGACTGGATCCAGAAGGAGATGGCTTCTTCCATCCTGGCCGACAAGCGCTTTCAAGTGATTCACAACGGCATCGACCTCGAAACCTTCCGACCCGAAGCGGCGGAGGACAGTCCGGCGGTGGATGGCGTGCAGATCCTGGGCGTGGCCAGCATCTGGCTGGAGGAAAAAGGATGGAGCGACCTGATGAAAATGTCCACGATGTTGCGGCCCGGCGAGAGCCTGGTCCTGGTAGGAAAGATTACGGAGAAGCAGCAGAAAAAGTTGCCCCCGAATGTCCAGTGGATTGCGCGGACCGACAACGTCCGTCAGTTGGCTGCCCTTTATGCCCGGTCCACCGTGTTCGTAAATCCCACATGGCAGGACAACTACCCGACCGTGAACCTCGAGGCCATTGCCTGTGGTACGCCGGTGGTGACCTACCGGACGGGCGGTAGCATAGAAGCAGTCACTGAAGGTACAGGCGCGATAGTGGAACAGGGCGATGTGGCGGCGATGCTCGAAAAAGTGCGTGAACTGGCCGCGGCAGACCGCGCTGCGACGGCAGCCCGTTGCCGGGCTTGGGCCTTGGCACATTTCCGCAAGGAAGATTGTTACAAGAATTATATACAACTCTATGAAAATCTTACAACTAGGTAAATTCTACCCGATCCGTGGCGGCGTGGAGAAGGTGATGTGGGATTTGACACTGGGTCTTGCCGAGCGTGGCGTCCCGTGTGATATGCTCTGTGCCTACTTGAAGACAGACCCCGTCGATCCTGAGCATCAGGAGATGTGCCGGGAGACGGAAGACGGCCGGGAAATCACCCTCGGTCCCTACGGACGCGTGATCTGCGTACCCGCCGCAGCCAAGAAAGCCAAGACCATGCTTTCAAAGGCCATGATCACCTGGTTGCGCGCCCATGCAGCCGAATACGACATCATCCATATCCACCATCCCGATCCGATGGCGGCGCTTGCCTTGTTGCTGAGCAAATACAAGGGACGGGTAATCCTGCACTGGCACAGCGATATCCTGGCGCAAAAGCTGCTGCTCTTCTTCTATCAGCCGCTGCAGTGGTGGCTCATCCATCGCGCCGACCGGATCATCGGCACTTCTCCGGTGTATATCCACGAATCGAGCAACCTCTCGCGGGTGCAGCACAAGGTGGTCTGCGTCCCTATCGGTATCTCGCCGGTCATCTACGATTTCCGGGAGGTCGAGAAGATCCGTGCGTCGATGCCCGATAAGAAACTGGTGTTCGCCCTGGGCCGTCTGGTGCCGTACAAGGATTTCGCAACGCTCGTAGAATCGTCCAAATGGCTGGGCGACAACTATGTCGTGCTGATCGGCGGTTCCGGCCCGTTGAAGGAGGAACTGCAGCAGCAGATCGACGTCAACGGCCTGCATGACAAGGTCCGGTTGCTGGGCTACCTGGAGAGTTGGGACGTCCACAACTGGTTTGGGGCCAGCGACCTTTTCGTCCTCAGTTCCGACCGTCGTACCGAAGCATTCGGCGTGGTGCAGATCGAGGCTATGTCGTGCGGCAAGCCGGTGGTGGCCACGATGATTCCCCATTCCGGGGTGTCGTGGGTCAACGACAACGGGGTGTCAGGCTACAATGTGCATCCCCACGACCCCAAGGCGCTGGCCGCCGCCATCCGGCAGATCTGCGACGACCCCGACATCTATATGCAATTCTCGGCCGGTGCCATGGAGCGTTTTGAGACGCTGTTTACTTCCCGTGAAATGATCGACAAAATTATCAAGATATATGAAGACAAAATGTAATTGGTGGATACTGGCAGCCATCCTCATCCTGCCGCTATCCTGCTCTACGCCAGCGAAAATCGGCTACCTCAGGGACTTGGAGTATAATGCGCCGATGTTGGCCCAGCCGGCTCCCGAACTTCGACTGAAGGTCGACGACCGCATCAGTATCCAGGTTTTTGCCGCGGAGCCGGAACTGGCCGCCCCGTTCAATGCCGTCCTTCCCAGAGGCGGTGACGACGTCGGCTCTTTGTTGGGCTCTACCTATGGGGTGGACGCTCAGGGCAACATTGATTTCCCGGTGCTGGGGACGATACACGTGGAGGGCAAGACCATCAATGAAGTCAAAAAGGAGATTGCTGACGAGATCATCCGGAGAGGATACATCAAGGAGCCGGTGGTCAAGATCGAACTGGAGAATTTCACCATTACCATTCTCGGTGAGACTACCGCCCCGAACGTGATGCCGGTTGAGGGGAACAGCATCAATATCCTGCAGGTCATCGCCTTGTCCGGTGGGACAGAGGAGAAGGCCAAGATTCCCGACATCATGGTCATCCGGACAGAGAAAGGGGAGCGTACGGCTTACACCATCAACTTGCAATCCAAAGATCTGTACGATTCTCCGGTTTTCTGGCTGCAGCAGAACGACCTTGTGTACATCAAGCCGCGCGGTCTGAGGCTGTCGACCGGCGGCGACCTATTCCTCAAAATCTTCAGTCCCGCTGTAGCGGCCATTTCTTCGGTCGCCTATATGCTGCTCTGGTCAGCCCGTTAATGCCATGAAGAAAGCCACGAAGAGAATAACACGGAACGAGCAGGTCAACCTGGTAGACATTTTCTATTACCTGCTCAATAACTGGATTTGGTTTGCCGTCTGTATCTTGATTGCGCTGGGTGTGGCGTATTACCGTTATGCCAGGATGCCCTTTATCTACACCAATCAGATTACGGCCATTTTGAAGGATCCCGACAAGGGGCCCCGTTCAGCCAGGTTGGATACATACAACAATATGATCAACACGGTTTCCGTGACCAACGAGGAACTGCAGCTGCGCTCGTGGACCTTGATGTCGGAGGTGGTAAAGGAACTGGATGCGGACGTAAGCTATACGGAGCACATCAAGTTCAGGAACGTGGAGCGATACAAGACGCAGAGTCCTTTTGTCGTGGAGTTTTCGCGGGAGGTGGATGATCCCGGACTCTTCGACTTCATTGTCACCCCGCTGGCCGGGGAGGTGCTTCGTGTCGATTTGGGCGAAGCCGGGATGAAGGCGGTGACCTTCGGTGACACGCTGCAGGTGGGGAATGGAAAGCTGGTGCTGCTGCCCACTTCACGCTACCGTCCCGAGTACTATGACATCCCCATCCACGTTCACAGATATCCGCTTTCCGAAGCGGCCGTTTCGTTCGTCAGCCGGCTTTGGGTATCGCATAAAGATGAGATTCTGACGATTACGATCCGTGATGCGAACGCCGACCGCGCCGCTGACATCCTGAATATGTTGGTCATCAAATACAATGAGGATGCTATCCGGGAGAAAAACAAGGTGGCGGTCAACACTTCATTGTTCATTGAAGACCGTCTCCAGATCATAGAAAAGGAACTGGGGGGTGTTGAAGGTGCGCTGGCAAGTTTCCAGAGTTCCAACCGGCTGATGGACGTCGGAGAGGCAGCGACGACCTATCTCGGCGAAAGCCGCGAATACAGCAAGGAAATCGTAGCCGTGGAGACGCGCATCTCGCTGGCTACCTATCTGCGCGACTATATCCTGGGCCTGGGTGGCAACTTCCAGATGATTCCCGCCAATACGGGACTGGAAGATCCCAACATAGAAGAACTCATCGAACAGTATAACGAGCAGGTGTTCCGTCGCGGACAGCTGGTGATGGCCAGTAGCCTGGAAAGTCCTGCCGTCAAGCAGATTGAGGGGACCTTACTGTCGTTGCGCAGAAATATTCTGAGCCTGATCCGCAATTTGCTGAACAGTCTTGAGTTGTCTAAAAAGAGCTTGCAGGAACGCGAGGAGGAGGCCATCAAGAACTATGTGACGATGCCGGCGAAGGCCCGTCAGATGCTGGAGTTTGAGCGTCAGCAGTCCATTAAAGCCGAGTTGTATATCTTCCTGCTTAACAAGCGGGAGGAAAATGCATTGACCCAGGCTATGGCTGACGACAACATCCGGGCGATCGACCCGGCTGTGCCCAATTTCATTCCTTCTTCTCCGCAACGGATGAAGATCATGGCGCTGGCCTTCCTCATCGGTCTGCTCGTCCCCGCCTTCCTGCTGATCGCCCGCCTCTTCCTCGACACGAAGATCCGGACGCGCAAGGAGATCGAAGAGAACATCGACGTGCCGTTCCTGGCCGAGATTCCGCTCAACAAAGATCTGCGCAACTTCATCTGGAAGAACAAGTACCATATCAAGGGACAGAAGGAGCCGTCGCCGTTCGTCTATGAGTCCAGTTCCCACAGCATCTTTACCGAGGCGATGCGTATGATGTGTACCAACCTCAGTTTCCTTGATCCCGACAGTGTGCCGCCGCTGGTGATCGGCACGACTTCGTATTCGTCGAACTCGGGCAAGACCTTTATCGTTGCCAATATGGCGGCCTGCCTGGCCGATGCCCAGAAACGGGTGGTGATCATCGATACGGATATGCGCAAGCGTTCCCTCTCGGGCGAGCTGAGCCTGAAACACAAGACGCTGGGCTTATCGAACTACCTCTATGACATTGAACTGACGCTCGATGACATCCTGCACAAGGAAGTAAAGCCTGGCATAGA
>JAEEGH010032536.1_pt1 | contig 10026 bp, 5 predicted proteins | sample 9134181 | NCBI WGS metagenome assembly JAEEGH01 (sample SAMN16246544, study PRJNA631951) | gut metagenome | biome: gut microbiome; feature: rumen; material: DP-attached | host: Bos | place: Iran: Karaj | collected 2018-10 | reverse complement strand
ATGCATTTGGAGTGGGGCCTTGGCAAGGACGATGACATCGACCACCTTGGCAACAGACGTATCCGTGCCGTTGGTGAGCTTTTGCAGAACCAGTACCGCATTGGTCTTTCCAGAATGGAGAGAGTGGTTCGTGAGCGCATGACCACGCATGACACGGAAGAGATTTCTCTTCAGAATCTGATCAATATTAAGCCCGTGACGGCAGCCGTGAAGGAGTTCTTCGGAAGCTCCCAGCTGTCCCAGTTCATGGATCAGAATAACCCTCTGGGTGAGTTGACGCACAAGAGACGTCTGTCCGCATTGGGACCTGGCGGTCTGTCCAGAGACCGTGCCGGATTCGAGGTGCGTGACGTACATTACTCTCACTATGGAAGAATGTGCCCCATTGAGACTCCTGAAGGTCCTAACATCGGTCTGATCAACTCCCTTGCAAGCTATGCAAGGATTAATGAATATGGTTTTGTGGAGGCTCCTTATCGTAAGATTGATAAGAGCGATCCTAAGAATCCCCGCGTAACGGATGAGGTTGTTTACATGACCGCCGACGAGGAGGACAATTACCATGTAGCACAGGCAAACGAGCCCTTGGATTCGGAAGGCCATTTCGTTCGTAACATGGTTTCCGGTCGTTACCGTGAGGAGACCCAGGCATATCCCAAGGCCATGTTTGACTACATGGACGTGTCTCCTAAGATGGTATTCTCCGTTGCAACGGCTTTGATTCCTTTCCTGGAGAACGATGACGCAAACCGTGCCCTGATGGGTTCTAACATGCAGCGTCAGGCAGTGCCCCTGCTTCTTACCGAAGCCCCCGTTGTTGGTACCGGTATGGAGATTAAGACGGCCGTTGACTCTGGCGTCTGTGTTGTTGCCAAGAAGGCCGGAACCGTAGATTATGTCGCATCTGACATGATTCGCATCAGCTATGACGAGGGGGGGAGCGAGGAGTATCACCTGACGAAGTTCGCTCGTTCCAACCAGTCAAACTGCTATAATCAGAAGCCTATTGTATTTAAGGGTGAGCGCGTGGAAGCAGGACAGGTCATCGCAGATGGTCCTTCCACCTCCCAGGGCGAGCTCGCACTTGGAAAGAACCCCCTGATCGGTTTCATGACCTGGGAGGGTTATAACTACGAGGATGCCGTTCTGCTTTCCGAGAGACTGGTACAGGAGGACGTTTACACTTCCGTACATATTGAGGAATATGAGGCAGAGGCTCGTGACACCAAGCTTGGACCCGAGGAGATTACCCGCGACGTTCCCGGCGTTGGTGATGATGCACTGAAGGATCTGGATGATCGCGGAATCATCCGCATCGGTGCAGAGGTTCGTGCCGGTGACATTTTGGTTGGTAAGGTAACGCCGAAGGGTGAGACTGAGCTGACGGCCGAGGAGAGACTCCTTCGCGCCATCTTTGGTGAGAAGGCAAGAGAGGTGCGTGACACTTCCCTGAAGGTACCTCACGGCGAGTATGGTATTGTTGTTGACGCAAAGGTATTTACCCGTGAGAACAGCGACGAGCTGTCACCCGGAGTAAACCAGACCGTTCGTATTTACATTGCACAGAAGAGAAAGATCTCCGTCGGTGATAAGATGGCAGGTCGTCACGGTAACAAGGGTGTAGTTTCCCGCGTGCTTCCTGTAGAAGATATGCCTTATCTGCCCAACGGCCGCCCGCTGGATATCGTTCTGAACCCCATGGGCGTTCCTTCTCGTATGAATATCGGACAGGTGCTGGAAATCCACCTTTCCCTGGCTGCTGAAGCACTGGGATTTGACGTGACCACTCCTGTATTTGACGGTGCAAACGAAACCGACATCCAGGATACCCTGGAACTGGCAAACGATTATGTCAACATGGAATGGAAGGACTTCGAGAAGAAGTACAAGGGCGTTCTCCTTCCGGAAGTAATGCAGTATCTGTCGGATCACAGAGATCACAGAGCATTATGGAAGGGCGTTCCCATTTCCAGAGACGGTAAGGTAAGACTTCGCGACGGACGTACCGGTGAGTATTTCGATTCTCCCGTTACCATCGGTCACATGCATTACTTAAAGCTCCACCATCTGGTAGACGATAAGATCCATGCACGTTCTACCGGTCCTTACTCCTTAGTAACGCAGCAGCCTCTGGGTGGTAAAGCTCAGTTCGGTGGACAGCGTTTCGGAGAAATGGAAGTTTGGGCACTGGAAGCTTACGGTGCTGCTTACACACTGCAGGAGATCCTGACAGTGAAGTCCGATGATGTCATCGGTCGTGTTAAGACTTACGAAGCGATCATTAAGGGTGATAACATCCCTGAACCCGGTATTCCTGAGTCCTTTAAGGTTCTCCTTAAGGAACTGCAGTCCCTGGCTCTTGATGTTCGCGTACTGCGTGAAGATGACACCGAAGTGGAGATCAAGGAGGCTGTGGATTACGGCGAGCCTACCGATTTCCGTTATGCTTTGGAAGATGACAGATATTCCGATCGCAAGGAAGAGCCTATGGATGGATTCCAGAAGCAGGAATTCGATGAAGACGGACAGCTGGTCGATGTGAATGACGAGCCGGATGATGATCTGGACGATTTCGACAGCGATTTTGACGGTGACGATGATCTGAACGAATAATTGCTTTTAAGACTCTAATGAGAATCTACTTTGGAAGGAGTGCCATAGATGTCAGCAGATTTAAATAAAGAAGCTTACCAGCCTATAACCTTTGACAAGATCAAGATTGGTCTTGCATCTCCCGAGAAGATCCGGGAGTGGTCAAAGGGAGAGGTAACTAAGCCTGAAACCATTAACTATAGAACGTTAAAACCCGAACCCAACGGACTTTTCTGCGAGAGAATTTTCGGACCCAGCAAAGACTGGGAGTGCCACTGCGGCAAGTACAAGAAGATCCGTTATAAGGGCGTTATCTGCGATCGATGCGGCGTTGAAGTAACCAAAGCCAGTGTCCGCAGAGAGCGTATGGGACATATCGAGCTTGCTGCTCCTGTTTCCCATATCTGGTATTTCAAGGGTATTCCCAGCCGTATGGGACTGATCCTTGACCTTTCTCCCCGTATTCTGGAGAAGGTACTGTATTTCGCATCTTATATCGTATTGGATCCCGGTGAGACCGACCTGGCTGAGAAGCAGGTCCTTTCCGAGAAGGAATACCAGGATGCAAGAGAGACTTACGGTAACAAGTTCCGTGTAGGAATGGGTGCCGAAGCCATTAAAGAGCTGTTACAGAAGATCGATCTGGATCAGCAGAGCGAAGAACTGAACAAAGAGGTTATGGATTCCACCGGACAGAAGCGTGCCAGAATCGTTAAGAGACTGGAAGTTATCGAATCCTTCCGTGAGTCCGGTAACCGCCCTGAATGGATGATCCTGGATGCCATCCCGGTTATTCCTCCCGATCTTCGTCCTATGGTTCAGCTGGATGGTGGACGTTTCGCTACCTCCGATCTGAACGACTTATACAGAAGAATCATTAACCGTAATAACCGTCTGAAGAGACTGTTAGAGTTAGGCGCTCCCGACATCATCGTTCGCAACGAGAAGCGTATGCTGCAGGAAGCTGTCGATGCTCTGATCGATAACGGCAGAAGAGGACGTCCTGTTACCGGCCCCGGTAACCGTGCCCTCAAGTCCCTGTCCGATATGTTAAAGGGTAAATCCGGACGTTTCCGTCAGAACCTGTTAGGTAAGCGTGTAGACTACTCCGGACGTTCCGTTATCGTCGTAGGACCGGAACTGAAGATCTATCAGTGCGGTCTGCCCAAGGAAATGGCCATCGAGCTGTTCAAGCCCTTCGTTATGAAGGAGCTGGTTGCCCGCGGTATTTCTCAGAATATCAAGAATGCCAAGAAATTGGTTGAAAAGCTGGATACACAGGTATTCGACGTTCTGGAAGACGTCATCAAAGAGCATCCCGTTATGTTAAACCGTGCTCCGACGCTTCACAGATTAGGTATCCAGGCATTTGAGCCCATCCTGGTAGAAGGTAAGGCTATCAAGCTGCATCCTCTGGTTTGTACCGCATTCAACGCCGACTTCGACGGCGACCAGATGGCAGTTCACCTTCCTCTGACGCAGGAAGCTCAGGCAGAGTGCCGCTTTATGCTGCTCTCTCCCAACAACCTGTTAAAGCCTTCCGATGGTGGTCCTGTGGCCGTTCCTTCTCAGGATATGGTCCTTGGTATCTACTACCTGACCCAGCAGAGACCCGGAGATATCGGTGAAGGCAAGTTCTTCAAGAGTGTAAACGAAGCAATCCTTGCTTATGAGAACCATGACATCACGTTACATTCCCTGATCAAGGTTCGTATGCAGAAGAAGAACGCTGACGGAGAAGTTATTTCCGACATTATCGAGTCCACCTTAGGTAGATTCCTGTTCAATGAAGTTCTGCCTCAGGATCTGGGCTTTGTAGATCGTTCCGTTCCGGAGAATGCTCTGAAGCTGGAAGTTGACTTTATGGTCGGCAAGAAGCAGCTGAAGCAGATCCTGGAGAAGGTCATCAATACACACGGCGCAGGCAAGACTGCGGAAGTACTGGATGATGTTAAGGCAATTGGTTATAAGTATTCCACCATTTCCGCCATCACCGTTTCCATTTCCGATATGACCGTACCTGCTTCCAAGCCTGAGCTCCTTGCCAAGGCACAGGAAACCGTAGATCAGATCGCACGTAACTACCGTCGTGGTCTGATCACTGACGAAGAGCGTTATCGTGCAGTCGTTGAGACCTGGAATGATACCGATAAGGAGCTGACAGAAGTCCTCCTTGCCGGTCTGGATAAGTACAACAACATCTTCATGATGGCTGACTCCGGTGCGCGTGGTTCCAACCAGCAGATCAAACAGCTGGCCGGTATGCGTGGTCTGATGGCAGATACAACCGGTCGAACCATCGAATTACCTATTAAGTCAAACTTCCGTGAAGGTCTGGACGTACTGGAGTACTTCATGTCCGCACACGGTGCTCGTAAAGGTCTGTCCGATACGGCGCTGCGTACCGCTGACTCCGGTTACCTGACCCGAAGAATGGTTGACGTTTCACAGGAACTGATCATTCGTGAGACAGACTGCTGTGAATCCAGAGGATACATCCCCGGAATGACCGTTAAGGCATTCATGGATGGCAAGGAAACCATCGAGAGCCTGAAGGACCGTATCACCGGTCGTTACAGCTGCGAGGATATCGCAGATAAGGATGGCAATGTGATCGTTAAAGCAAACCACATGATCACACCCAGCCGTGCTGCCAAGATCCTTTCTGTAGGCGTTGATAAAGATGGTAAGCCTGTAGAATCCGTTAAGATCCGTACCATCTTAACCTGCCGTTCTCATAACGGTATCTGTGCAAAGTGCTACGGTGCCAACATGGCAACCGGTGAGGCTGTACAGGTAGGTGAAGCAGTTGGTATCATCGCTGCGCAGTCTATCGGTGAGCCAGGTACTCAGCTGACCATGAGAACCTTCCACTCCGGTGGTGTTGCGGGTGATGATATTACCCAGGGTCTTCCTCGTGTAGAGGAACTTTTCGAGGCAAGAAAGCCGAAGGGACTTGCGATCATCGCAGAGTTCGGCGGAACTGCCACCATTAAGGATACCAAGAAGAAGCGTGAAGTCGTTGTCACCAACGATGAGACCGGTGAATCCAAGGCTTACCTGATCCCTTACGGATCTCGTATCAAGGTTCTGGATGGTACCGAGATCGAAGCCGGTGATGAACTGACGGAAGGTTCTGTAAATCCTCACGATCTGTTAAAGATCAAGGGCGTACATTCCGTACAGAATTATCTGCTGCGTGAAGTACAGAGAGTATATCGTCTGCAAGGTGTAGACATCGCCGACAAGCACATCGAGGTGATCGTTCGCCAGATGCTGAAGAAGGTTCGCGTAGAAGAAGCCGGTGACAGTGATTTCCTGCCCGGATCCATGGTAAGCACCCTGGACTTCGAAGATACCAACGAACAGCTTCAGGCAGAAGGCAAAGAGCCTGCAACCTGTACCCATGTATTACTGGGTATCACCAAGGCTGCTCTTGCTACCAACTCCTTCCTGTCCGCTGCATCCTTCCAGGAGACTACCAAGGTTCTTACGGAAGCTGCGATCAAGGGCAAGATCGATCCACTGATCGGTCTGAAGGAAAATGTCATCTTAGGTAAGCTGATCCCTGCCGGTACCGGTATGAAGCGTTACAGCCATACTTCTTTAAATACCGACGGTAACTTAGCTGCGATCGCTGACATTGACGAAGAGGTTCTGAGCCTCTCCGATGATGAGGAAGAGCTTGATCAGGTAGATGAAGAACTGGTTGAAGTTACTGAGGACGACGAAGAATAAAGATTTTTGAGAAGACCGCCTGGCGACAGGCGGTCTTTTTTATTTCGTTTATGATTTTTGCCGGTAGGACGGTGCGACAACGGATGATTCCTCACAGACTGAGATGGGCTTCTCTAAACTCGCTGCGACCTGCATAAACAAAAAAGAGAATGCAAGAACTCGCCCTTTTCGTACGGATTCGTACGACGGGCTCAAACAGTTTGCATTCTCTTTTTTATTTGGTCTGGCTCGTTAAGATCCGCCATACAGTCTGTTTGGAAAACATCCGTGGTCGCACCGGATACCCGCAGAAAAAGAGAAGAAATAAAAGAGGCTGCCTGTGGGGCCAGGCTGGGGCTTCGGGGATTTAACCAGAATGAAAAAGATATAAAGATGAAAGGCGTTATGGGATGGGGAATGCGAGAGATGCGAGAGATGTGGAAGATGCTGGAGATTGGGAATTTATAAGCTATAGAAATAGCAAGAAAAGGATGGTTTCGATATAATGAAGTGGTATAAACTGGTTTAAATGACGGTTGTACTATGAAAGGGGAATGTATAAATGAAATTACGGGATTTTGATATCGACAGAGATTTTGATGTGGTAAAGACATGGATCACGGACGAGAAGACCCACGCTATGTGGAGTGCTTTCCGTTTTCAGTATCCTTTGGATAAAGAAGATTTTGGCAAGGTACTGGGAGATTTTACTGCCAGGTACGGGGATCGACCTACGGTTGCGGAACTTACGGACGGCACGGTGGTTGGTTTTTTCTCCTACTCGGGATGCCGTGAGCTTAATGAGGGTCGGCTGGCTTTCATTGTGGTTTCCCCGGATCATCGTGGCAAGGGGATTGCCGGGCAGATGCTTCATCTGGCTATTGATCGGGCTTTTGAAGATCCGGATGTAGCCCTGGTTGCTTTAAATGTTTTTTCCTCCAATCCCAGAGCCCGGAAGTGCTATGAGAAAGTGGGATTTCGGGAACGCAGGGTAGAGGAGAAGGCTTTTCCTTATCATGAGGAAGCTTGGGATCGTGTGAACATGATCGTCACAAGAGAGGATGTGTCCGGTCAGGGCATTTCGTAAGGATCGGCACGGTCCGGTTGTGATCTGCAGGGATGAAACGAAGAAGATAATAAGATAGACGGATCGAACGGAAAAACCTCATATCGGAGGTGGATAGATGACACAAATTAGTACAACAGGGAATGTAACCCTCAAATGGCTGGGACAGATGGGATTTCTGATCACCATGGGAAATACTACGGTCTGCATCGATTATTTTGCCATGGATGATGAATCCAGACAGACGCCGGTGCCCATTCCCGCAGACAAATTATCGGGAGTGGATGCCTTTTTAGGGACCCATGACCATATTGATCACATTGATCATACATCCTGGAAGATCTGGGCAAAGACCTGTCCCGAGGCGAAGTTTATCTGTTCCAAAGCGCACAGGGATGGCGTACTTAAGGACGGCGTAAAGCCGGAAAATGCCCTTGGCATAAACGAAGGGGAACAGATACAGATCGGTGACATCACGATCCATGCCATTGCGGCATCCCACGAATTTTTTGACAGGGATCCACAGACGGGTGTTTATCCTCATCTGCAGTATATCCTGGAAGGCTGCGGCGTACGGATCCATCATGCAGGGGATACGGTGCGTTATGAAGGCATGCTGGGGAAATTGCAGGCATTTGGCAAGATCAACGTTCAGATCCTGCCCATTAACGGGCGGGATGCGGTTCGGTATCGTATGGACTGTATCGGCAACATGACCTATCAGGAGGCGGTGGATCTGGCAGCGGAAACCGGCTGTGATATGGTGATCCCGGGACACTGGGATATGTTTGCCCATAACAGCGCAGATCCCTATGCCTTTGCAGATTACCTGGATGCCAAGTATCCGGGGAAACTGATCTGTAAGATTCCCAAGGTGCTGGAAGAGATCAGGATTTGATCATGGTAAAGGGAAAGCAGGAAAAAACATGCTGTCAGTCAGGAAAGCGAACCGGTCTGATTATGAGACCGTTATGAAGATATATGGGATTGCGCAGGATTTTATGATCAGGACCGGTAATCCCAACCAGTGGAGACATACCCACCCTGCTGGAGATCTGATCCGGGAGGATATTGAGAAAGGCATATGCCATGTAATCTGTGAGGATGAAAAGGTGCGTGGGGTATTTGCTCTGTGCGAGGGCGAGGATCCTACCTACGGGTACATCGAAGACGGCAAGTGGCTGAATGAAGAAGCCTATGTGACGATCCATCGTATCGCCAGTGATCAACAGGCACGGGGCATACTGAAAACAGCGGTGGAATACTGTGAACAATATGTGCCAAATATCCGTATCGATACCCATCAGGAGAATCTTGTGATGCAGAAAGCTTTGGACAAGCTTGGTTTTGTTCGCTGTGGCATCATATATCTTAAAAACGGAGAACCCAGAGTAGCATTTCAACGGATCAGAAAAGCATAAGGGAAAGGACGATCATGAGCGGAGAGCATGGGTGGACATATGATGAAGGATAACAACAAAACATTGGAAGATAAAGTAGCCATCGTGACCGGAGCGAATTCCGGCATGGGTATGGCGACAGTAAAAGCACTAAGCGATCAGGGAGCTACCGTGATCATGCTTTGCAGAAGTGAAAAAAGAGGCCGGGAGGCCTTTAACGCCCTTGCGGAGAACACCGACCGCAAGCTGGAACTGATGCTCTGCGATCTGGGAGATTATACATCCATTCGGCAGTTTGCCAAACAGGTAAAGGAGAAATATCCCAGGATCGATATCCTGGTAAACAATGCAGGCTTTATATCTCTGGACCGACAGGAAACCAAGGAGGGTCTGGAGAGGCAGTTCGGGATCAACCATGTAGGGCATTTCCTGCTGACTACGCTTCTGCTAGATCACATGGCAGAGGGCAGCAGGATCGTTGTTGTGGCATCCGGTGCCCACAAAGCCGGCAAGATCCATTTTGAAGACATTAATCTGAGTAAAGGCTACAATGTGGTGAAGGCCTATGGACAAAGTAAGCTTGCCAACGTGCTCTTTACCAGGGAACTGGCAAGGAGAGTGAAGGACAGAGGCATCACCGTTAACTGCTGTCATCCCGGCGCGGTAGCAACCAACATGGGTGTAAACAGGGAGACCGGCTTTGGTAAGACCATCACAGGACTCCTTCGGCCGTTCTTCCAGACGCCGGAGGAAGGCGCACGGACCGCTATCTTCCTGGCAACCGATGAATCGGTAAAGGATATTACCGGCGGGTACTTTTACCGTTGCAAGATGGCAAAATCTTCCGCCAGGTCTGCTGATCCGGAACTGGCCAGAAAACTGTTTGAATATACGGAGCAACTGGTAGGCGAAGAATGAAACTTTGTGGCGCGGTCCCTTGCGGCGGGGCTGTGGTCCCTTGGGCGGGCTGTGGTCCCTTGGGCGGGGTGGCGTGGTCCCTTGGGCGGGCTGTGGTCCCTTGGGGACGGGGTTATGGGCTCATTTTCCGACAATGTACAGAAAGCTCCTGTGGCTATACAGTTCAACGCCAACACACTTGCGTTCGAATCTCTCTCATAGCGGTCCTAATCTCGAAAAGACCTCGATAAGGACCGATGGCGAGATACGGTTGGCTTATGAATCTGTATAAGCTACAGGAGCATAGTTTTCTTTACAAAAAAATGAGCCCATAACCCCGTCCCCAAGGGACCA
>JAEEGH010032535.1_pt1 | contig 10026 bp, 7 predicted proteins | sample 9134181 | NCBI WGS metagenome assembly JAEEGH01 (sample SAMN16246544, study PRJNA631951) | gut metagenome | biome: gut microbiome; feature: rumen; material: DP-attached | host: Bos | place: Iran: Karaj | collected 2018-10 | reverse complement strand
CGAAGAACTACGCCGCGATCGACGCCGGCATGGACGCGGTCGAAGAGATCCACTATCCGGAATCCTGGGCGACCACGACCGAGGGCGCAAAGCCCATCGCCGTCACCGACGATCCGTACTTCCTCGACTATATCAAGCCGATCCTCGAGCAGAAGGGCGACGAGCTGCCGGTTTCCAAGATGAATCCGGACGGCACGGTTCCGACCGGCACGACGCGCTATGAGAAGCGCGGCATCGCGGTTGAGGTTCCGGAGTGGATCCCCGAAAACTGCATCCAGTGCGGCCGCTGCTCGCTGGTGTGCCCGCACGCCTGCATCCGTCCGTTCGTGCTGAACGAGAAGGAAGAAGCGAACAAGCCCGAAGGCTTTGTCACAAAGCCCGCAGGCAAGGATATGCCGAACATGACCTACCGTATGCAGATCAGCCCGCTGGATTGCACCGGCTGCGGCAACTGCATCGACGTGTGCCCGGCAAAGGTCAAGGCGCTCGCCTTCACGCCGCTCGAGAAGAGCATGGAGCACGAGGAGAAGAACTGGGAGTATGCGGTTTCGCTGCCCGACAAGAAGCTCAACGTCAATCCGAAGACCGTCAAGGGAAGCCAGTTCCTGCGTCCGCTGTTCGAGTTCTCCGGCGCATGTGCAGGCTGCGGCGAGACGCCGTACATCAAGCTCCTTACCCAGCTGTTCGGCGATCGCATGATCGTTGCGAACGCAACGGGCTGCTCCTCGATCTACGGCGGCTCCGCACCGACGGCACCGTATGCGAAGAACGACAAGGGACAGGGTCCGGCATGGGCGAACTCCCTGTTCGAGGACAACGCGGAGTTCGGCTACGGCATGAACATCGCAACGAAGCAGCGCCGTGCGCGCCTTGCCGACACCGTCAAGAAGATGATCGAGGTCCCGTATCTCGACGAGGACATCGCGGCGGCGGGCAAGGAATGGCTCGAGAAGATGAACGACGCACAGGGCTCGCGCGAAGCGGGCGACAAGCTCGTTTGGCTCATCGAGAAGCATCCGACCGCAACGAAGGGCTGCGACTGCGAGGCCTGCACGCTCGCGCGTGAAGTGCTCGCACAGAAGGATCAGCTGGTCAAGCCGTCCATCTGGGTATTCGGCGGCGACGGCTGGGCATACGACATCGGCTACGGCGGACTCGATCACGTGCTCGCCATGGATGAGGACGTCAACGTGCTCGTCGTGGACACCGAGGTGTACTCCAACACCGGCGGTCAGTCCTCTAAGGCGACGCCGACCGGTCCGATCGCGAAGTTCGCGGCAGCCGGTAAACGCACCAAGAAGAAGGACCTCGGTCTGATGGCAATGTCCTACGGCTACGTCTACGTCGCCAAGGTCTGCATGGGCGCCGATCCGAACCAGCTGCTGAAGGCCGTCAACGAGGCGGAAGCGTACAAGGGACCGTCCCTGATCATCGCGTACGCGCCCTGCATCAACCACGGCATCAACATGGGCCACAGCCAGGAAGAGGCCAAGAAGGCCGTCGAAGCCGGTTACTGGCCGCTGTATCGGTACAACCCGGATCTCGCAAACGAGGGCAAGAACCCGTTCGTGCTCGACTCCAAGGATCCGAAGAGCAGCTTCCGCGAGTTCATCATGGGCGAGACGCGTTACTCCGCGCTGACCAAGCAGTTCCCGGAGATTGCCGACGAACTGTTCACCCGCGCCGAGAGCGAAGCAGCCGAGAAGATCGACTACTACAAGAAGCTCAACAACCTGTAAGGTACCACAAAAAAGCGCTCCGCTTCCCGGCGGAGCGCTTTTGCATATGAAATCGTCGAGACTACGGAGTTATCACGCCGTCCTTCATGCGGATCACGCGGTCGCACCGTTCGGCTACCGAGCTGTCATGCGTGACAATGAGGACCGTTCTGCTCTTGCTGTGCGCAAGATCGAGAAGGATGGATACGACGCGGTCCCGGTTTTCGGCGTCGAGCGATCCCGTCGGCTCGTCGGCAAGGATGACGGGCTGATCGCACACCATCGCTCTTGCGATCGCCACCCGCTGCCGTTCGCCGCCGGAAAGAACGGAAACGCGCCGCTTGAGCTTGTCCTCGATGGCAAGCGCTTTTGCCGCCGTATGGATCCGCCGTTTGTGCTCCCTTCGCGGAACGGTTTTGTTGTACAGCAGCGGAAGCCGGATATTGGCATACACCGTTTCGTCGTTCAGAAGGGCAAAATCCTGCGTGATATAACCGAAATGCGCGTTTCGAAACGCCGCGCATTGCCGGTCGTTCCTGCCGATCGGTTCCGTTCCGTCGATCGTGATCCGACCGGAATCGGGCGGAACGACGAGCCCGATCATATTCAGCAGCGTCGATTTTCCCGATCCGGAGGGACCGACGATCGCGATCATTTCGCCCCGATCCGCCGAAACGGTCGCGTCCCGTACCGCGCAGACCGTGTCGCTTTCCGTGCGATAGCTTTTCTGCAATACTTCTGCGGCGATCATTTGTTTACTCCCTTCTCATGCCTTTTGCATACGTTCTTTGGAACCGCACATAGCCGATGACGCATACCGCTGCGATCAACAGCAGCAGGACAACAAAGACGTTGCCCATCATACTTGCCTTTTCCGGCGAAAACGCCACGATCCCGCGTTTGAGCGCGCCGCCGTCTTCCGAACCGGTCCAACCCGGCGGCAGCAGAATTCTGCACGCGATATAGGCGACCGGAATGATATGAAAACCGATCGCAAGCAGCAGCATCCGCAGGAATGTCTGCGCTTTCGTTGCGCCGAACAGACGGTGCACCGCGTAGTCGTTCGTATGCGCATCGAGCACGCGCAAGAGGTTCATGACCATTGCGGCGATCAGCGCAAACGAAGCGATCCCGAAGAAAACGATCCGCAAAAGAAGGTATTGCATCCCCGAATCGCCCGTCTGCTTCAGATATGCCTGCGCCGACCAGAGCCTTGCGTGCATGCCCGCAGCCGATGAGACCGATTCCAGCAGCTCCGTTTTGAAGGCGTCATCGGCGTCCACGGCGATCAGCCGAAACAGGAAATCGTTCGGCGCGCAATAGAACGTCTTGTATGCGGTGCTATAGTCCTTCGCGAAAACGAACAGCGCGTCGTCAAGGTCGCCGCTGCGCGTATGGTTGTACAGCGTGCCGACCATCGTTCCGTCCGGCACGGTCGCTTCGATCGGGAGCTCTTCGCGCCCGATTTGGACGCTTGTCCCGACCCGGTCCGCATGCGAAGAAGACACCGCAAGATACAGGTCGCGATCATTCGGTACACGGACCGGCATGCAGTCCGCCATCCTGCCGACGATCAAAACCGTACGCGCAAAGCCGGATGGGGCGGAAGAAAGCTCCGCGACGCCGCCGAGCGTTCCGTCTTTGGAAAGCGCTTCCCTGAACAAGGCGTCAAGCGGCTTTGCTTTCGTCGGTGCCTCCTGCCCGTCGGTTTTCGAAATGCGATAGCTGCCCTTTGATTCCAGGATCAGCATGTCGACACGGTTCTGTTTGAACCCGGACAGAAAGCGCGCCGTCGTCAGATTCTGCCGGAACCCGGAGATGCTGCCGATAAAGCTGCTGAGAACGATTGCCGTCAGCACGCCGTAGAGCAAAACCCAGCCGATCTCCCGCCGCAGATCATGAAATGCCCGACCGATCGTTTTCATAACGCATCCCTCCGCCGATGGCCTGTTTGATTCCGATAAACCCGATTGCGTTGACGATCCCCGTTTCCGCCGCGCCGACAAGGAAAAGAACCCCGACGAGCAAGCGCTTTTCCGAAAGCGCAAGATCGGAAAAGCCCATCATCTGCATGGAGCCGAAAAACAGCAGCAGCGAAACGGCGATCGCGGAGCCGAAGATCAGCGCAAAGGATAACCGCATCCGACCGAGAGACATTCCGAACAAATGGCGAATCGTAAGCTCGCGCCGGTACTCCCGAAACAGCATGCATCCGCTGAACAGATAGGAGAGGGAAAGCGCGACGACCGTGACAAACGTCGTCGTGCGCGATCTCGTCACGACCGGATCGTGCAGCAGCAGGGACAGGAATTGCAGCACGCCGAGCGCGCCGCTGTGTTCCGTGATTTCGGAATCCGGATGGAGCTTTTGAAGAAGCGGAAGAAGCGTCTCCGTGCCGTTTTTCGCGTCGGTCAGATAGAACATGCCTTTTCCGTTCATAGCGGAAAGCGGATACAGAAACGGGCGCCGAAGATCCTGCGGGAGCCGGGACGCGTCGTAATAGCCGAGCACGGGCAGCGCCAATGCATCCGGCAGAAAGACGCCGTTTTTCACATAGGCGGAACCGTATGCGGCGTCATCTGTGATGTAAACGCCGCTTACGCCGTCGTTCAGAGGCGGCGCGCTTTTGTCTGCGCCGGCTTGTTCAAGCAGCGCTTTGACCTCGCCCGAACCGTCGTACACCGCCAGTCCCGGCGAATCGCCGACGACCAAAAGCGCAGCTCGGTTTTCCTTTGCCCAGTCGACGAGCGCCTTTGCGTCGAAGTTGCTTTCCTCCGCGTGATCGATGATCAACACGCCGCCGATCGCTCCGACCTCGAACATTTTGAACGCGCTTCCCGCATGAAAGTACGCGCAGTAGATATCCTCGATTCCGATGCCGATTGCAAACAGCAGCAGACACGAAATCAGCAGGATCATCACAGTTTTTCGTTTCATTTTGATTCTCCTCTGCGGAATGCAGCGAACTGCCGCGAAGCGTCTGCGCCTGTCAATTGCCGAGCGGCAGGTATTCGAAGTATTCCTCCTGCCGGATGCTGTCGATCAGGAAGGAGTCCGTCGAGTCGAACGCGATCTGCGCGATCGTGCCGTCCTCGGTGCAGACCTCGACGACGCCGGTTTTGGAATTGAAGCGCGTGCGGTACAGGCGGGTTCCGGCTTTGATCACGGACGGCTGTCCGTTAACGGTGCAGGGGATGTCCTGTATGACGCGCAGCCACGAAATGTGGTTCAGCTGCATGCCGTGCGCGTTTTCGCTGACGAGCCAGTCCGAATCGGGCGTCAGCACGTCTCCGTGATACCTGCGGTATCCGGTTCCTTCGCCCAGATAGTCGGTTTCCTCCCAAAGGACCAGAGAAGTGCCGTCCCAGATGCAGTCGGCACAGAGCTCGTTTGTGATCACGATGATATCGCCTTCGGGATGCATGGCATACGTATAGCATTGACCGTTTTCGACCGGAATCACAAGGATCAGGTTCCAATACGGGCTTTCGGGATCGAGATCCAGAAGGATGGCGCGCTTTACGCCCGATGCCTCGAGATCGTGCGTATAGACAGGACCGCTTGTGCGCTTGCCGTCCGTGACCGCCGCAAGGTGCTGATCGACCGCAATGCGGATCGTCTCCGTTTCGCCGTCGCCGTCCCAATCGCAGGTGAACAGCTCCATATTCCTGAATCCGCCCAAAGGCTCCGCGTTGTCCTCATAGACCATCGGCAGCGCGGTCGGCGGCTGCGTCGGTTCCGAAGACGATTGCGGCGTGTGCAAGACCTCCGGCGTCTGCCGGTTGACATGCGCGGTATCGGGAGGCATTTCTCCGCCGCGTCCGGTGGCAGAGGGGCTGTTTGCGCCCGCGCTGACGTCGGAACCCGGCTGAACGGTCTCTGCGTGTTCGCGCAGACTGTGCGTGACGGCAACCGCGCCGACGGCAACGGTCAACACCAGAAGGACCGCGGCGGCGGGAATGCCGATCCAGCGGTACAGCGCGCCGGTGCGCTTTTCGTCCGCAGACGTTTTTGCAGCGGCAGGCGCGGACTCCGTTTTGAGCGTCGCGTCAAGTTTCCGTTTCAGTTGTTCGCCGCTGAGAAGCTTGTTTTGCAAAGCAAGATGAAAAAACCGTTTTTCTGTCATCATGGTATCCTCAATTGTCGGATCGGTATTGTTTCAGCTGCCGCCGTACGGCATTTCTGCTCCGAAAGAGGCGGCTTTTGACGGCTTCTTCGCCGAGCTGCAGTTCACGCGCGATCTCTGCGACGCTGTGTTCGAAGCCGTAATACAGAAGAAACACACGGTAGTTTTCCGGCGGGAGCGTTTTTGCAATGTCCAGAACATGCTCCGCCATCACACGGGTTTCCGCCTCGTCCTCGAATGAGAGGGGCTCGGCGGCGACGTCGTCGGGAAGCTCGCTCGTTTCGTGCGCGCTGCGCTCGGCATAGCTGCGGATGATTTCGTGCTTCAGAAGCTTCATCAGAAAAGCAAGCGGCGAAAGGATGTCCGCATGCCCGCGCGTCTCAATGCGCCGAAAGAACTGCGTGTATACATTCTGCAGCGCGTCCTCGGCGTCGAGCGGATCGGAAAGATGCACGATCGCATAGCGCAGCAGCGAAGCGTACGTCTTTTCGTAAACCCTGTCAAAGTAATCCTGTCTCATTGTTCCGACCTTTTGTGTGTTCTTCTATCCATGTAGAGGGTTGTTTTCGAAAACCGGTTGCGGTTTTTCTTCATCATACCGCAAGAAAAGAGAAAATGCAAAACCCGCCGCGCTTTCGCGGCGGGCTTTTTTATGCGGTTATGCTTTTGCGCGTCGTACCCAATCCGCCCAGCGCGGATCGGCTTTGATTTCCTTTGCGACGTCGGCGGAATCGGGATACTGCCAGAACGGCCAGTCTTCGGGCAGCTCGGCTGCAATCCGCACCTGACGTCCTTCGCCGGGATCGGTTGCAACGCCGGATACGAGCGGCGCGGTAAAGCGATGCTCCGGCGCGGCAAGCACCTGTTCAAGCGCCTTTGCGTGAAACAGCGCCTTGTCCAGCGAATCAAACGTCTCGTCGCGATACCCGCGCGCCCACTGTACCCGCGAAAGATACAGGTGCAGCTTGATCAGCGAATCGTGATACACGCCGAAATTGCCGTCTTCGCAAATCAGATCGAACAGCGCGATCGCGCCCTTGAGCTTTTCGATCGGCAGATCGGTCTCGAACAGGCGCTTGTTTGTCATCAGGTCCTGTACCAGCTGCTCGCAGAACAGGCGGGCGGCTTCCAGAAGAAATTCGCCGACATGCACGGTCCGTTCCCTGCCGTCGACAGCCGAGGCAAGCAGAAGCTCGCGGCAGTTTTTTATCGGCGGCATCTTTTGTGCACAGATGGCGGCCTTTTCGGTTTCGCCGATATTCCGATACAGCAGCACAAGGATCGAGATCGCTTTGGTCAGAACGGCGCCGTCCTTCGTCGTACCGGTCAGGCTTTCCGCCACGCTGATTGCCTCCGTCCAAAACGGATTGTCGCGATGCATTTCATATCGATGACGGAGATAGCCCGCTTCATCGTATTCCATCCATTCGCGATATCTGCGCCAGCCCGCCTCCGTGAGCGTATCGGCAAGCGCAAGCAGCAGCCGTTCGTTGCCGGGAAACTCAATAAGCCCCTCCCGCAGAATCGCAAGGCAGTCCTCGATCCACGCGTCGTCCGCACGTTCCTTGATGCCGAATGCGTCGACACGCGCAAGGATCGCGTCGATCTTATGTTCACGGCTGTTCTCATAGCCGAACAGTTCGTCGATCGAAACGCCGAAGCAATTCGCGATCGACGGGATCAGCTCCATGTCCGGATAGCAGATCCCTTTTTCCCAGCGCGAAATCGCCTGCGCGGTCACGCCGAGCTTGGAAGCCAGCGCTTCCTGCGTCCTTCCGTCGCGCGCTCGCAGTTCTTTGATGCGTTCTCCCAGATGAATCATTTGTTTTCTCCTGTTTCTGTTTTCTCTGCCGGCATGCTCATATGATACAACAGAAGAATCCGGGAATCAATCATCAATTTATTGTTTGAAATTCAACAATCTGTTTATACCGTCTCGGCTTCTCACCACGCGTCGTACAGAGTGAAGGTGTCCTTCTCCGCATCCCGATAGTAGTTGTAATCGTCGAGAAACGGGGAATAGGTCGTGACCGCGATGTTGCGCGTGCCGGGGTTGAACATCAGTACGCGCGCGTAGCCGAGCCCGTATTTTTTGTCGTCCTGAAAATTGTACATCACGGCGTTGACCGTGTGTCCGTCCGGGTACGACTTCGACCAGCGCACGGATCCGTCGTTGTGCCCGCACAGCACAAGCCGGATCGTGGGGGAGACGGCGAGGATCGCCTTTTCGATGCGCTTGCCGTTGGTCGAGAGCGTGCCGTCGTCGTTGAGAAAGCTGTGCACGAGCAGCACCGCGGGATAGTCGGGGTATTCGGCGATTGTTTCGTTCAGCCAGTCGGCGTACTCGGTGCCGTTCTGCCAGCCGATCCCGCAGAGCAGGATCTGCTGTTCGGGCATCGGGAGCACCCAGGTGCTGCAGTCGTCGTAAAAGAGCATCGCCTCCGGCGTCGTGCAGAAATCCGCGCGCCGGTAGGCGGTGTAGTCGACGGAATCCGCGCCGACGTCGTGGTTGCCCGCCACGCAGTAGAACGGCAGCGCCTCGCGGATGCGCGAGATCGCGGCGTCGGCGTTGGTCCAGTGCCGCTCATAGTTGAGGTTGTCCACGATGTCGCCGGTGCAGACGACCGCCGCGGCGCGGTAGCTCTCGTACACATTCAGCACCCAGTCCGCCATCGACAGAAAGATTTCCGGCCGCTTGTAGGCATAGTACTGCGTGTCCGAGAACCAGATCAGCGAGAACGGCTCCGCCTTCTTCGGCGGCAGGAACGGCGTTTCATGCGCATAGATGCTCTCGGGCGGCACGGTGCCCATCGGCGTCGGGACCTCGGTGCTGTAAAGCGGCACGAACACGTCCACGATCTCGTACTGCGTCGGCGCGGGCGTGGGTGTCGGCGGCGGCGTCGGCTCGGGCGTCGGGACTGCGCTCGGCGCGGCGGTCGGCGCGACGGCAACGGTGTCCTCCTGCGCGATCACCTCCTGCGGAGACTTCGTTCGCTCACGTTTCAGCCAGAACATCACGACGCAGATGAGGGAAAGAAGCAGCAGCCACAGCGCCTGCAGCACACGGTTTTGGTTCATTCGATCGCCTCCCGAATTGCATTTGCGGCAGTTTAGCACGCAAAAACGGTCGAATGGTGATTTCGACAAACAAAGTCCCGGGCGGGGCGGATTCGCTGCGCCTCGCACGGGTGCACGAAATGCGCAAAAAATGGTGCTTCCCTTTCGCTTGCTTTTGTGGCATAATAGAGCATATGAGAAAAGGGGAGGTGTTCGTATGCAGGGAAGCATCGTTCGCCGCACGGAACAGTTTATCGAGAATCGCAGGCGCATCGAGCGCACGTTTCGCATGTCCACGCCGCAGGTGCATTGCCTCTGCGCGCTGCTTCTGGGGCTGGACGATCGCGACGCCGATCTTTCCTCGATCCGTCGCGGACGCAAGATCCTCCGCAAGAATACGGGCATGTTTTCGGCGTTTCGGGGGCTTGGCATGGCGCCCGCGGCGATCAAGCTCGGCGAGCGCGAGGACGGCGAACTGCGTCTGAACTTCGCAAAGGACAATCTCAGAAAGCTCAAGGCGGCAGGCTTTGCCGCAACCGACTATCTCTGCCCCGCGGCGTTTCTGATGGCAAAGCAGCACGAGCGCGCGGACGCGGTTGCCGCCGAGGCATATGCGCACTATCTCGAAATGCGGCATGCGCACCGCATCCTGACCGGCGGGGAGGACGTCATGTTCGCCGTGCTGTTCGCGATGTACGACGCGGACAGGACCGAGACCGCAAACCGCGCGGACGCGGCGATGGATCTGCTTTCGGTGCGGTTCTCCCGCAACAATGCGACGCAGATGGCGAACTTCGCGATCGCGCTCTCCGATCAGCCGGCGGACGCGCTTGCGCAGAAGACCGAGCAGCTGTATGACGCGGTTCGCGCCGCAGGCGAGAAAAACCGTGAAATGCTCGACCTGCCGCTGCTCGCGTTTTTGGCGTCGCTCGACGTGCCGACGGAAGAGACGGGGGCGCGCATTCACGAGCTCTCGGCGTATCTCCGAGAGCAGAAGGGCTTTTCCGCGGTGCGCGTGGGACGCAGTCAACGCCTGTTCTACGCGACGGCGCTTGCGGCGATCGACGCGCTGCATGCCGCGCCGCTTTCACCGGCGGAATATGCGAAAAAGCGCGATCTTTTGCA
>JAEEGH010032533.1_pt1 | contig 10026 bp, 7 predicted proteins | sample 9134181 | NCBI WGS metagenome assembly JAEEGH01 (sample SAMN16246544, study PRJNA631951) | gut metagenome | biome: gut microbiome; feature: rumen; material: DP-attached | host: Bos | place: Iran: Karaj | collected 2018-10 | reverse complement strand
GCAAACTGTTAGCTTCTGCGGTCACATAGCCCGCTATGCTCCCTTATCAGCTAACATTTTGCCCTCGAAACAAATTCAAAAATCTGACAGTGGGAATTTTTAGAACCCACCATAAGATATAACGCAAGGGTAGGGTGTGATATTGTGGGTAAAAAGGTAATCGGTAGTTGAAGCATGATAAGAAAACATGTGGAAAATGAAAAAAATACAGAAAAATTTGCATATTTCAAAATAAATTAATAACTTTGCACAATTATCAAGACAACTAAAAATCAAGACATTGTTTCAAATAATATGAAGAAACTTCTATTTATAGCCGCGCTGCTGGCTAGTATGGTAAACGACACTTTTGCACAGTATTATGGCGTTAATGCGTCTGAGAAGTCATGTTTCGTACATGTTTATGGACGTTTTAACTATGCATCGCTGAAAGAGACCGTAAATGGTAGCTCAATATCTATATCACCGATGTTTGGTGGTACCATAGGTGGTGTGCTTTCACCTAACCTTACCATTAACACCATGGACAGAAGACCTCTGTTCCTTGAGGTGGGTGCAGAGTTCAGCTATATGTATGGCAAGACTACTGACAGAATCAGTGTGAACGGAAAGAATGCCGTGCCTGTCGGAGACTCAAATATACAGTTGACGGATGAAGATGGTAACGAGTATCCGTCAACAGTGTTGAATGGCGCTGAGAAGGCAACTCTCAACATGGTGTATGCCAACGTACCTGTGACACTTACCTATGACCTTATCAACATCTCTAAGGGTCAGGTGATTATAGCACCGCTGATCGGTGTTGACTTCAGATTCAACATCATGTCAGAGCTCACAATGTTCAGCGGCGGCGAAGGTGGCGAGATTTCTTACAGCAAGATAAAGGACGAAAACGTGAACATCTTCCAGTTCGGTGCACACGTAGGTTTCAACGTGATTCTGGTGCACGGCTTCACTGTAGGCTATCGCTTCAACCCAGACATAATGCACTATGCAAAGAACACCACTACGATGACACACTCATTGCAGCTGGGTTACAGATTCTGATGCAACGGCAGGCTTGCGAGGGGTATGCATGAATATACCAGGGAAGGCAAGCCAATATGACATAGAGGGGACAAGGTGTAATTAACACCCTGTCCTTTTTTCTTGCGGAAAACCTTTGTCGTTTCGTGAAAAAGTAGTAACTTTGCAATGGAGAGAAAGTATGGGAATTGACATGTATGGTGACTGCAACGTCTTTCGCAGGCGCAGCTTGCCTTTGCCTGCCTTTTGTCAATCTGCATGACAAGCGAAAATAGAATGATTAAGTAATAATGAGGCGTAGTTTTATATGCACTTATTTCCGAAACTAAGAAAGAAATATACCAGGGAACAGCTGTCTGCACGCGAGGCGCAGCGATATGCTGAGTTCATAGCATGGGGACCTGTGGTGTTTCAGGCATCAAGGCTTATGCTGAAGTTCGGCATATTGGATATGCTGCGTGAAAGTGTCGGCGGACTGACGGAAGAAGAAATAGTGGGCAGGACGGGACTGTCGCGCTATGCAGTGAAATGCCTGATGGAGGCATCACTCTGCATAGGTACGGTGCTGATAGACGAAAAGAAGGAAGACCACTATACACTGTCGAAGACAGGTTGGTTCCTGCTTAACGACCCTGCAACGAGGGTGAATATAGACTTCAACCACGACGTGAACTATGAAGGATGGTTCCACCTGGAGGAATCGCTTAAGGAGGGCAGGCCTGCAGGACTGAAGCACTTCGGCGACTGGCCTACGGTCTATGAGGGACTGTCGAGCCTGCCAAAGCAGGTGCAGGACTCATGGTTCGGCTTCGACCACTTCTACAGCGACTCGTCATTCCCTGAGGCACTGGAGATCGTGTTCGGCAAATATCATGTGCGCTCGCTGTATGACGTAGGCGGCAACACCGGCAAGTGGGCTTTGCAGTGCGTAGGTTACGACAAAGACGTGGAAGTCACCATACTTGACCTGCCGCAGCAGATAGCCATGATGAAAGAGAACGTGAAAGGGAAAGAAGGTGCAGGGCGCATCAATGGCGCAGGCATCAACCTGCTTGATGAGAAAGCCATGTTCCCAAAGCGTGACGGAGGACTCGATGCAATATGGATGAGCCAGTTCCTCGACTGTTTCTCCGAAGAGGAGATAGTGAGCATATTGACCAGGGCAAAGGCGGCAATGACGAAAGACACCAGACTGTTTATCATGGAGACGCTGTGGGACAGGCAGCGCTTTGAGCCGGCGGCATTCTGCCTCACCATGACAAGCCTCTACTTCACAGCCATTGCCAACGGCAACAGTAAGATGTATCATTCAGATGACATGATACGCCTGGTAAAAGAGGCAGGACTGAAGGTAGAGGAGATACACGACGGCTTGGGACAAGGCCACAGCATAATAGTATGTAAGGTAAGCGAGTAGCAAAAATAGTTGGATATAACGATAGAATCATGACGATAGAGAAAATAAAAGAAGATATCAACGGATTTCTCGTTGATGAACTCGAGATAGACCAGAACAAGATAACCGACGATGCCCGTTTGAAGGAAGACGTCGGCATAGATAGTCTTGACTATGTTGACATCGTGGCATTCATATCGCGTAACTTCGGTTTCAAGATAGATAAGACGGAGATGAAGGATGTGCTTACGCTTGGGCAGTTCTATGAGTATATCAAGGGAAAGACAGAATAATACGACAGACGCTCAGGAGACAGGGCGCGCATGGCAGGGCACTACATACGGCAATGGCTGGATGCATAAGTGGCTTATCCGCATGCTGCGCTGTATGGACGTGAGAATACTGTATGCCTTCGTGGCAGTCTTCGTGGTGCCGGTATGTCTTGTGGTGAACCCAGCACAGAAGGTGACATACCGCTATTTCCGTAAGCGTTGGCACATGACGTGGTGGAAGTCATGCATTATGACATACCGTAACTTCTGCCTGTTTGCACAGGTGGTGGCAGACAAGTTTGCCATGTATGCAGGCAAGCATTTTGAGATAGAGGTGGTAGGCTACGAGCACTTCAAGAAACTGGCATCGCAGGAAGAGGGATTTGTGCAGCTCAGCGCCCATGTGGGCAACTATGAGATAGCCGGCTATACGCTCGGCACGGAGAACAAGCGTTTCAACGCATTGGTGTTTGGAGGGGAGAAAGAGTCGGTAATGGCAAACCGCAACCGTATGTTCGGTAATACCAACATACACATGATAGGCATACGCAATGACATGAGCCATCTGTTTGAGATAAACGACGCATTGGCGCATGGCGAGATAGTGAGTATGCCGGCAGACAGGATATTCGGTTCGCAGAAAAGCCTGTCGCTGACATTTCTCGGCGCTACGGCCGAGTTCCCGCAGGGGCCATTCAGCGTGGCTACCATGCGCGGACTTGATGTGCTGGCTGTGAATGTGATGAAGGAGTCTGCAAGGAAATATAAGATATACGTTTCGCCACTGGCATACGATAAGAATGCACCACGCAGGGAGCAGATGAGGCAGTTGGCAGAAGCGTATGTAGCCGAACTGCAGCGCATGGTGACGAAGTATCCTGCCCAGTGGTACAATTATTTCCCGTTTTGGAACGACTGCAAGGCATAGCGGCAATGGTGGCTGCTGCCTTTCAGGTGAGTGATGCTAAATCTATGAAGTATGGACTATACCAAACCTACAGACAAGTTTGTCAGCGAGATTGACATACATGAGCTGCTGCCACAGCAAGAGCCGTTCGTGCTTGTTGACGGCATTACCCATTTCGATGTTCGCCAGATAGTGACCACGATGAAGGTGAGGGCAGGAAAGCCCTTCGTGGAGGATGGCAGACTTACCATGCTGGGCATGCTTGAGAATATGGCTCAGACGTGTGCAGCGAGGATAGGCTATATAAATAAGTATATATTAAGGAAAGACGTGCGCCCTGGCATGATAGCCTCGGTGAAAAGCATGGAGGCGTTGGCGATGCCTGGCGTGGGTACGCAGATAGAAACCACGGTGACGGTAAAGGAGGAGGTGTTTGACATGCTCCTGCTGACGGCAGAGATAAGGGAATCTCTATGTACGGGAAGTGGCTGTGAACCTGCGGTATATGCGGTGGCAGAACTGAAGATGAAAGGGTAGGGTAGACAAAACGGGTGCTTTGCGAAACATTTTTTATACCTATAATAATATGATGACCGATTAGTGCACCTTGCGTGTCGCTACTTTGAAACATTTAAGGATGTGATATTGGGGATTGTTTGCTAACTTTGCAGTTGAAAAACATGTGCCGGCAGATTGTACCATGGCACATGGTAAACAAGTTTGGAACAATAACCTCAAATTAACTAAACAATATGGTTAAGAAGAAAATAATGATGAGCCTGATGTTTGGTGCGTGTGCTGCCTGTGCCACGGCGGCAAGCTATACACGCACTGACAAGGGAGTGACTGTGAAACTGCCTGCTACTGCAACAGGAATACAGAATTTCGGCACGGCGCCGAAGCTCGTAAGGCTGCAAGTGGTTGACGATCGTATTGTCAGGGTGTCGGCAACGGCAGAAGACAGCTTTCGTGACAACCGCAGCCTTGTGGTGATAGAGCCTGCCAGCCAGTGCCCTTACAAAGTGTCAGAAGAAAACGGAACGGTGGTGGTCACTACCTCTAAGCTCCGTGCATACGTCAGCACCACTACCGGTGAGGTATGGTTTACCGACCTGGGGGGTAAGGTGATACTTCGCGAGGTGGCAGGTGGCGGCAAGGCGTTCCGTCCATACGAATGCGTGCAGACGCATGCCGACGGTACACCGGAGACATATCATGGTTGGAGCACGCGCACCGTATTCGAGAACCTTAATCCGTCAGAAGCATTGTACGGACTTGGTCAGCATCAGGCTGACGAGTGGAACTATAAGGGAAAGAATGAAGAGCTCTTCCAGTATAACACAAAGGTGAGCATACCGTTCGTGGTCAGTTCCGACGGCTACGGAGTGCTGTTCGACAACTATTCCCTCTCACGCTTCGGTAATCCAGAAGACTACAGCCAGTTGCACCGCCTCTTCACCCTCTGCGACAAGGACGGCAAACCTGGGGCGCTGACAGGAACTTACACCTCACCGGGTGCCGAGACACTGGTAAGGCGTGAAGACAGCATATACTTCGAAAACCTAAAGTCGGCAAGGAATCTGCCTAAGTATGACCTCGCCAGGGCATCAGTGGTATATGAAGGTACCATAACACCGCTGAAGAGCGGCGAATACCGTTTCTCGCACTACTACAGTGGATATCAGAAGATATTCATTGATGGCAAGTCGGTATATACGGAAGACCTTCAGGGCAAAGGCACCGATGCGCAGGAGATATGGCGCACGGCATGGAATCCTAATGCACGTAAGTTCAGCGTGCACCTTGAGGCTGGCAAGAGCTATCCTATACGCATAGAGTGGAAACCCGATGGCGGCGAGGCATACTGCGGACTGCGTGCATTGGAGCCCGTTGACGATGCTGAGCAGCAGCGACTCTCCATGTATAGCGAGATGGCGCAGCAGCTCGACTACTATTTTATATTAGGACAGCATCCTGCAGACGCCAACCATAGCGTGGTCGATGACGTCATAGCAGGCTATCGCCAGCTTACGGGTAAGGCGCAGATAATGCCTGAATGGCTGCTGGGCTATTGGCAGAGTCGTGAGAGATACAAGACGCAGGACGAGATTCTCGATGCACTGCGTGGATTCCGTCAGCGCCATCTGCCGATAGATAATATCGTGATGGACTGGAACTACTGGACGCCTGACTCATGGGGAGCATTCGAGTTCGATCCTACTCGCTTCAGTAACCCTAAGGCCATGATAGACAGCATACACTCCATGAATGCGCAGATCATGATATCGTGCTGGCCGAAGTATTACCTTACGGTAGATAACTACAAGGAACTCAACGATAAGGGATTCATATACCAGCAAAGCGTTAAGGACAGCTTGTATGACTGGCTGGGATTCAAGTATGCCTTCTACGATGCCTACGACAAGGAGGCACGTAGGATATTCTGGCGTCAGCTCTACGAGAAACTCGGCACCATAGGGATGGACGCATGGTGGATGGATGCCTCTGAGCCTAATGTGCGCGACTGCACCGACATGCAGTACCGCAAGCTGTTGTGCGGACCTACCGCCTATGGCTCAAGCGACGAGTATTTCAATGCCTACTCCATAGTCAATGCCGAAGCCATATACGACGGACAGCGAGCCTATGAGACCGCTGTCGAGCGTCAGGGCATCAGTGCCGATGACAGCCATCGACTGCAGCAATCTACCCATTGGGATGAGTATGGCTATGGCAATCACTTCTCTCCTGAGAATAAGCGTGTCTTCCTGCTCACGCGCAACGGCTTCGCTTCTGAACAGCGCTATTCAACCGCAACATGGTCGGGCGACATCGGCACTCGTTGGGAAGATATGAAGGCACAGATAACGGCAGGTTTGAACTTCTCCATATCAGGAGTGCCATACTGGAGTCAGGACATAGGCGGATTCTCTGTGGAAAACCGCTACGCCAAGGCGCAGGGCGACTTCGACAAGACGGGAGTGGAGAACGAGGACATGAAGGAGTGGCGCGAGCTCAATGTGCGCTGGCACCAGATGGGCATGTTCGCACCTATGTACAGGGTGCACGGCCAGTATCCGTTCCGTGAGCCATGGAACATAGCTCCTGAGGGACATCCTGCATACCGTGCCATCGTGGCATGCCTTGACATGCGCTACCGTCTGTTGCCTTACATATACTCACTTGCAGCCGACGTGCATTTCAAGGATTACACAATAATGCGTCCGTTGGTTATGGACTTCCCCAAGGACAAGACGGCGCTCAACGTGCCTTACCAGTTTATGTTCGGACCTTCTATCATGGTAAACCCCGTATATCAGTACGGCGCACGTTCGCGGGAAGTGTATATGCCAGCAGGCACCAAGTGGTACGACCTGCACACTGGCAGCCTGCTCAGCCATGGTGGCGAGACCATTACGCTCAGTGCACCATACGAGCGCATACCGCTGTTGGTGCGTGCCGGCAGCATTCTGCCGCTGGGTCCAGCCATGGAATATACACGTCAGCGCCAGGCAGACACACTGCGCATATATGTATATGAGGGAGCCGATGGCGAGTTCACGCTGTATGAGGACGAGGGCGTAAACTATGGTTACGAAGCAGGTAGGTATGCCACCATACAGCTGTGCTATGACGACGATGCCAAGACCCTCATCATCGGCGACCGTAGTGGAAGCTTCCCTGGTATGCTCAGCGAGCGCACCTTCGTGATAGTGCCGTGCAGCGCTTCCAAGCCTGCGGCATACAATCCTGATGCCGACGGCATCAAGGTGAGATACAACGGCAGAAAGAAGGTTGTCAGTATTAAATGATGGTGACAATAGAGACTATATAGGAAAATAACAAAACGAAACCGATATGACTACACACAAGAAATTTACGGGGCTGCTCACGGCCCTCACACTGCTGACCGCACCGTTTGCCACTCAGGCTACGGCGGCACCATTGCCTTATCAGGACGATACCCTGCCCGTTGAGGTTAGGGTGAAGGACGCCATGTCACGCATGACGCTCAAGGAGAAGTGCCGCCTCTCATACGCACAGAGTAAGTTCAGTTCGCCAGGCTGCCCACGTCTGGGAATACCAGAACTGTGGATGTCCGACGGCCCTCACGGCGTCAGGGTAGAGATAAACTGGAACAATTGGGGATGGGCTAACTGGAACAACGACTCCGTCACAGCCTTCCCTGCGCTTACGGCGCTTGCTGCCACATGGAACCCACAGCTTGCTGCGCTCTATGGCAAGTCTGTGGGCGAGGAGGCTCGCTATCGTGAGAAGGACGTACTGTTGGGACCTGGCGTAAATATCTATCGCACGCCGCTCGGCGGACGCAACTTCGAGTACATGGGAGAAGATCCATTCCTCTCTTCCACTTTGGTGGTGCCATACATACAGAACCTGCAGAAAAACGGCGTGGCATGCTGCGTAAAGCATTATATTCTCAACGACCAGGAGGAGTTCCGCGGACATGTAGATGTCAGAATCTCTGACCGTGCTCTCCACGAGATATACCTGCCGCCATTCAAGGCTGCAGTGCAGAAGGCCGACGCATGGAGTGTCATGGGCAGCTACAATCAGTACTGCGACCAGCATTGCTGCCATAACCAATACACCATAAACAAAATCCTAAAAGGCGAACTCGGTTTCAAGGGTGCCGTCATCAGCGACTGGGGCGGGGCGCACGATACCCGTGAGGCAGCACTTTACGGACTCGACCTCGAGATGGGCTCATACACCAACGGACTCACTACCGAGGCTACGGGATATTCATACGACGACTATTACCTTGGCAACGAATACTACAACATGGCGGCTGCAGGTAAGATACCGATGGAGGTGGTAGAGGACAAGGCGGCGCGTATGCTCAGGCTCATATTCCTCACTGCCATGAACTCGCGCAAGCCATACGGCAGCCTCAATTCTCCAGAGCACGTAGCAGCGGCGCGCCAGATTGCTGACGAGGCCATAGTATTGCTCAAGAACGATAGGCAGCTGCTGCCTCTCAATATCAAAAAGTACCGCCGCGTACTTGTGGTGGGCGAGAATGCCACGCGCCAGCTGTGCCCCGGCGGCGGTTCGTCAGAACTGAAGGCAAGGGATGAGGTGTCTCCTCTGCGCGGACTGCGTGAGCGTTTCCCCGAGACAGAGTTCATATACTGCCAGGGCTACACCTCTGGCAAGTGCAGCTACGACGGCATCGACAGCATACCGCCGTCAGTACAGGCCGACCTGCGCAGTGAGGCTTTGGCAGCTGCAAAGGATGCTGACCTTATTATATATATAGGTGGACTCAACAAGAATCATTTTGAAGACTGCGAGGGCGGCGACCGCCTGTCCTATAACATGTCCTTCCAGCAAGACGAGCTCATCACCTCGCTCGCAAATACCGGCAAGCCTATGGTCACCGTCATCATCTCCGGCAACGCCGTGGCAATGCCATGGCTCCCTAAGGTTTCTACCTTGGTACAGTCTTGGTACCTTGGCAGCGAGGCAGGTCATGCCCTTGCTGACGTCCTCTCCGGTGATGTCACACCGAGTGGTAAGACCATCTTTACCTATGCCAAGCGTCTGGAAGACTATCCAGCTCACCGCTTTGGACTCGTAGGCTATCCTGGTGTGCGCCCTGCCGACCTCCCTGCGGAGCACAGGTATAAGGACCTCCAGCAGCCTAAGTCTGCCGACCTCCTTGCCGCGCTGCCTAAATACAAGAAGGCAGCGGCGCCAGCCATCAATACCTCCACCGATCCCAAGACCCATGAGGGCAACGGCGACGAGGTAGAGGTATATGCAGAAGATATCATGGTGGGCTATCGCTATTTCGACACCATGAACGAGGCTGTGGTATTCCCATTCGGCTACGGACTCTCATACACCACCTTCAAGTATTCCGGTGCTACCATAGCACCTACCGCCGACGGCTATGCTGCTACCGTTACCGTCACCAATACCGGCAAGGTAGCGGGCAAGGAGACCGTGCAGCTGTATGTAGGATGCGAAGGCGCCCAGGTAGTATGTCCGCAGAAAGAGCTCAAAGGTTTCTGCAAGGTCAGCCTGCAGCCAGGCGAGAGCCAGACTGTCACCATCCCTGTACCACGAGAGTCTCTGCGCTATTATGACGAGAACCGCCAGCAGTGGACCGACCTCACCGGTCACTTCAAAGCCTATATCGGCAGCAGCAGTCGAGACATCAGGGCAAAAATAGATTTTTAGTGTAAATAGGAAAAACGATAATAAAAGCGTTCTGTCATGGAAAAGATGAGTCAGTCCATGACGGAACGTTTTTTTTGACACGTTTTTAAGGTGGGTTCTAAAAATTCCCACGAGTTAAATTAGTCAATTATATGAATATCATTATGTCATCTTTTTGTTTTCTTTCGGTGCAAACTGTTAACTTCTGCGGTCACATAGCCCGCTATGCTCCCTTA
>JAEEGH010032532.1_pt1 | contig 10026 bp, 7 predicted proteins | sample 9134181 | NCBI WGS metagenome assembly JAEEGH01 (sample SAMN16246544, study PRJNA631951) | gut metagenome | biome: gut microbiome; feature: rumen; material: DP-attached | host: Bos | place: Iran: Karaj | collected 2018-10 | reverse complement strand
AGTCAGTCAAAGGCGCTACGGAAGTCTCTGTTTTAACGTTTTTGCCCGATTCAACAATTGAAGTCAAGGCCTTTTCCACGTGAATTTCCCGGGGCCGGCCCCAGTCATAAAGACGATAGGTAATATTGCAGTTCTGCTGAACTTCAAGAAGCCTTAAGCCGCCGCCAATGGCGTGAACGGTTCCTGCAGGAATAAAGATAAAATCGCCTTTTTTTACACTGATTGAATTCAACAGGGTTTCGGTTTTACCCCGTGCAATCGCGTCAGCCATCTGTTCTTTTGAATAATTGCCGTTGAGTCCGCTGATAAGTCTTGCATCCGGAGCTGCGTCCAGAACAAACCAGCATTCGGTTTTTCCCACAGCGTCCGGACCTTCAAGTTTTGCGGCAGTCTCATCATTTGGATGCACCTGCACCGAAAGGGTGTCATTTGCCTGAATTATTTTTACAAGAAGCGGATAATCTTTAACGAGTTCAACAAATTCTTTTTGTGCTCCGTCCGGGTGGGTAGAAGCAATCCAGTCTTCATACCCCCAGACTTTTTCCGAGCGGACAGGAGTAAGTTTAATCATTGTCTTTTCCGGACTGTCCCTTTAGTTTTCCCAGAGTTTTTCAGGGTAATAGCCGGATGCAATTTTCTTTGCAATTTCGTCTTTTACAACCTGTTTGTCTTCCGGGTAAGTCATGCCGAACCAGCTTTCCGTACTTGTAAACACTTTGATTTTTCCCCTGCCTTCGCGGATAATGTCGCTGGCGGCAACAGGAAGAAGTGCTTCTGCCTTTGGATCGGTAATTTTTGTCTTTTTAAAGTTTTCCCAGTATTCATCAAAAACGGGGAAGGCCTGCTGTGTAAAACCAAAGAAGTTCATGCTTACAGTTTCGTTTCCGCTCATTTTGATAATTTTGCCGTCGAGGTTTGATTCGATTTCACTGCCTGAGAAGTTTTCGCCGGTGTAGTAGATTTTTGTGTTTTCTACGATTTTTTCCAGATATCCGTCCTTTGTGGTTGCAACACCGCGGCTTACAGAACCGTTTCGGCTCATTGTGTTTTTAAGCACGTAACCTACCATGGCGTGTTCAGTTGAATCTTCACTGATTGAACTTAAGTATTTTCCCATTGTTTCAAAGGCGTTTCTTCCGTAATAATCGTCAGCGTTGATTACTGCAAAAGGTTCTTTTACGGCATCCCGTGCACACAAAACAGCGTGTATGGTACCCCACGGTTTTGTTCTGTCGGCAGCCTTTTTTAATTCATCAGAAGTCAAAAGCGCATCCGGTGTCTGGAATACGTATTGTGCGTCAAAGTTTTTTGCAACGCGGTCAAAAAGACGTTCCCGGAAGTCTTTTTCGATATCTTTTCTGATTATGTAAACGACCTTGCCAAAGCCGGATTTTTTTGCGTCGTAAGCTGCAAAGTCCAGTAGACATTCGCCGTTCTTTCCAATTGAATCAATCTGTTTTACTCCGCCGTATCGGCTTCCCATTCCTGCTGCAAGAACGAGTAATGTAGGTTTCATTAATTTTCCCCTTAAAGTGAATGATTTTTAAAGTTTATCACTGTGTATCTTATTTTTCAATAATGAGTAAAAAATACAAAATCCTGAAGGTTACATACCTGGAACAGGATCTGTTTTTTCTTGGGCCTCAGGTTTGTCTTCCGGTTTTTCTTTTTCTGCCTTTATTTCCTTCATAAGGAGTTTTCCGGAGAGTTTAAGGACATCGCCTTTCAGTTGAATTCTGAGCGTGCCCTGATAGCATTTGTTTTCTTTTTGGGTGCCTTTGTCGGCTTCAAAAGTGATTTTTGAAAAGTCAGGCCATTGTGAATTTTTATCCTCTGAGGCAAATTCTTCTCCGATTATAAATTTGCCGTCTGAGTTTTTTGCAAAGTTATTAAAGATAAAACAGTCTTTCAGTACATCAATGCGTCCATCTGCATCCGCCTGAATTTTGTAGGCGTTTCCCCTGTGAATCATCAGAATGTCATGGCCGCCGGTCTGTTCATTCCTTTGAATTTTTATATCCTCTGCATATGCGGGATTTGAAACGGCAAAAAGCATGAGTTCATACAGGGCTTTGGGAATTAAAAAACTTTTTCCGCCCATATCCGTGACTGCGTTTTTAAGCGACAGAGTAGTGCGGTTGAGCGAGGCGCCGCTTTTTGTGTCGTAATGGTCCTTTGTCTTTGCTCCGTCCACGGCCCAGGTAAGTTTATTTTTCTGAACGTTCTTTCCGCTCAGGTCGTATGTAAAGTCCAGTTTTAATGTCTGTGCAAAAAGTGATGAGGCACAAAAAAATGCGCAAAGCGGCAAAAAAAGTTTTTTCATAAATTGAATATATCACGGGGCAGAAAAAAAATTAAGACTCGGATGAATCGGGCAGGAAAAAAAATCCCTTCCGCGTGGAAGGGATTGATGTGGCCGCTGTGTTTTGTCATTCTGAACGGACACAGCGGGTTGGAAAAAATCAATTCAAAACAGAAATTACAGGTTGCTAAGAAGGTAATTAGCAAGAAGCTGTTTCCAGCTGAATTTGCTTAAATCGGTTAATTCTGTATAACCAGTGTTGGTATTGCATACTGGAGTCGGTGCCTTAGGCAGAGTAATCTGTGTGCTTGTATCATGCATTGGTTTTTTAGCCCAATAGATTGCAGTCCACTTTGCTTTTGAGCCCTTGAATGTATATGAAGCATTATCAGTTGAATTAGTATTGTCACTGTCATTAAGACCGAATGTTTTTACTACATAAGAACCTTGACTCATTCCTAAAGAATCAATTTCGATTCTTGCATGAGCTACAACTGTAATTCCTGCAGGAAGATCGATACCAAGATTAGCAGAACCCTTCTGCTTAGAATAGTCTGCAGGAACGTAAATCACATCAAGATACATGTCAGGCTGGTCACCGTTTGCCTCTTTTGCAGTAATATATACCGGAAGTTCACACCATGTGTTTTCAGGACCTGCAAGTTCATCTTCTACTTCATCACAGCCTGTGAACATTACACCTGCAAGAAGTACTGCCAGACATGTCATAAATCCAAAAAGTTTTTTCATAAATAAATCTCCTTTAAAGCCACGGCGGCAGCCGCGCGCCATGGAGGGCGCGAATCGCAATTGCAGGCTTTAGAATGCAATTGCCCATGATAAAAATTACAAGGATGTAATTTTTATCATGCCTCCTTTAAAGCCTCGGCGGAAGCCGTGCTAAAATATAAAGCCCCTTTTACGGGATTAAGGCGGCTGTGTGTTTTGCGGCCGCCGGTTTTACAAAACCATTATTCAATTATAGAGCGCAAAATAGGGGAATTCAAGAAGGATTTTTTTCTGTACAAAAAATTATTTTCTCACAGCGCTCTCAGTGCCCGGACTTATTGAATTTTCAGGCCAGCGCAGGTTCAACTTTCTTCTTGTTCATAAGGCTCTTTTTTACTATAATGGATTATTCTAAAATCGCTTAATAAAATGAGGTTTTTATGCTAACGTTAAAATTCGGTGGTACATCAATGGGCTCTGCCCGACGAATTCTTGATTCTGTAGAAATTATGACTGAACGCGCTAAAAGCGGTCGTATCAGCGTTGTAGTTTCTGCCGTTGCAGGGGTTTCAAACAGTCTTCAGGCCGCAATCGACGGCTGTGTGGAAGGAAAACAGCCTTCTGTCTTTATTGATTCCATCCGAAAAACCCACGCCGACATCTGTGCCGAACTCCACTCTGTGGTTAAGGGCTTTGACGCTGCAAAGGTAATGCAGTCACTTCAGGGAGAATTTGATGAACTTGAACGTCTCCTTGCCGGTGTTACCTCATTTGGCGAGTGTCCAAAATCAATTCACTGCCGCATCATGGGAAAGGGTGAACTTTTATGTGTTCCAATCGTAAATGCGGTTCTTCTTGCTAAAAAACAGCGCGTTCTCCTCCTGGACAGCCGCAAATTCATTTTTACAACCGGCGACCAGAAAGAAGGTGACCCTGATTACCCGCGCACTGCCGCTGCCCTTGCAAGCTATCGTGACGGTGCAGAACCAGACCAGGCTCAGATTCTTCTCTTTCCGGGCTTTGTATGCTCATGGATTAAAAACAGCGAAAGCCAGCCTGTAATGGGACTTATGGGACGCAACGGTTCAGACTTCAGTGCCGCAATCATCGGTTCTGCCCTTGGTTCAGAAAAAGTTGAATTCTGGACTGATGTTGACGGAATCTACACTGCTGACCCGCGTATCGTTCCTGACGCAATCCTAGTACAGGACATGACTTACGAAGAAGCAATGGAACTTTCATTCTTCGGTTCAAAAGTTTTGCATCCAAAAACTCTCGCTCCTCTTGCTGCAAAAGGCATTGAAGCATGGAGCCTTAACAGCCACAATCCAAAAGCCCGCGGAACACGCATCGGAAAAGGTCCTTTTGCCTCAGAAAAAAATGTGGGACCGGTCCGCGGTATTTCGTGCCTTAAAAACATTGCCCTTATCTCAGTAAGCGGTTCGGGAATGAAAGGCAAAACCGGTATGGCAAGCCGCGTATTTTCAACTGTAAGCCGCGCCGGAATCAGCATGCTTTTAATTACACAGTCTTCTTCCGAATACACAATTTCGTTCTGTGTAAAACAGAGCCAGGCTGTACTTGTAAAAGACGTTCTTACCAGTGAATTTAATTTTGAAATCCGTGACGGTCTTGTTAATCCGATTGACGTTGTAGAAAACGTAGCAGTTGTCAGCATTGTCGGTGACGGAATGAAGCAGAACCGCGGTATTGCAGGAAAGTTCTTTGACGCACTTTCCAGCTGTGGAGTCAACATTCTTGCAATCGCACAGGGCTCAAGCGAACGCTCGATTTCTACCGTTGTAAACGGTGAATTTGGTGATGTTTCTGTAAAAGCTGCCCACCGCTTCTTCTTTAATACAACCCAGACAATCGAAGTTTTTGCCTTTGGTGCCGGAACAATCGGCGGTACTCTCCTGGACCAGATCTGCCAGCAGCATGACAAACTTCTTGCACAGAATATTGACATCAAGGTTTGCGCAATCAGTTCCCTCGAAGGCATGCTCCTCGAAAAGGATGGAGTTGACCTTAAAAACTGGCGTACAAACATTACAAAGAGCAATAAAAAAGCAAACCTGGACGAAATCCTGGACTTTGTTGCAAAAGAAAAACCGCTCAACCCGATTTTTGTTGACTGTACTGCAAGCTATGATTTGCCGGAACGCTATCTTGATATCCTCAATGCAGGAATGAATATTGCAACTCCAAACAAGCGTGCAAATTCAATGACAATGGACTTCTATCACAAGCTCCGCGAAACAGCAAACAAAAACAAGTGCCGCTTCCTCTACGAAACAAACGTAGGTGCGGGACTTCCAATCATTGATACTCTCCAGAACCTGTTTAAATCTGGTGATAAACTTACAGAATTCAACGGAATTATGTCTGGCTCCCTTTCATTCATCTTCGGTGAACTTGACCAGGGTGCAAAATTCAGTGAGGCTGTTAAGAAGGCCCGTGAACTGCGCTACACAGAACCTGATCCACGCGACGACCTTAAAGGCACGGACGTTGCCCGCAAGGCTCTCATCATCGCACGCGAAGCCGGAATGGAAATCGAACTCAGCGACATCAGGATGAATTCAATCTTCCCTAAGGATTTTTCTATCGAAGGCACTGTTGATGAATTTATGGCACGCCTTCCTGAAATTGATTCTTACTTTGAAAAGAAGATGGCAGAACTCAAAAAACAGAACAAGGTTCTGCGCATGGGAGCTTCAATTGTAAACGGAAAAGTCAGCGTAGGTATGCTCGAAGTTGGAACAGACGATCCGCTTTACGGTGTACGCGGCGGCGAAAACGCATTTGTCTTTAAAACTGAGCGCTATACTCCAATCCCTCTTACTGTACGGGGTTACGGTGCAGGTGCCGGCGTAACAGCTGCAGGTGTCTTTGGCGACATTCTGCGAACTGTAAGTTTTAACCCGGCAAATTAGTGCAGAGTTTTAAGGAGATATTGCATGGTAATTGTACTCAAAAAAGATATATCCGAGACTGAAAAATCGAATTTAAAATCCCTTTTGAATTCACGTTCATTCAAGTTGAATGAAGTTAAGGGGGAAGAATCAACCATCCTCGCAGCAGTTGGAAAACTTGCAATGGATGTCCGCGAAGTTGAAGTTATGCCTGGTGTAGAAAAGGTAATTCCTATTTCAAAACCGTACAAAATGGCATCCCGCGAATTCAAACCGGAAAATACAATCGTAGAAATCCCGAATAACCGCGGTCAGATAATACGTGTCGGTGGAAGCCGTCTCGTTTCTATCGCAGGTCCATGTGCTGTAGAAAGCCGGCAACAGATGCTCGATGCCGCAGCAGCAGTAGCCGCAAGCGGGGCTGTAATGCTTCGCGGTGGTGCCTACAAACCGCGTACTTCTCCATATTCATTCCAGGGCCTTGGTGAAGAAGGCCTCAAATACCTGAAGGAAGCAGGCGAAAAATACGGACTTCCTGTAGTAACAGAAATCGTTGCCTCAGAATATATTCCTGTAATGAAGGACTATGTTGACGTTTACCAGGTTGGTGCACGCAACATGCAGAACTTTGAACTTTTAAAGAGACTTGGTGCACTCGGAAAACCGGTTATCTTAAAGCGCGGTTTATCTGCAACAATCGAAGAGTGGCTCATGTCCGCCGAATACCTGCTTTCTTCCGGAACTGACAAGGTAATTCTTTGTGAACGCGGAATCCGCACTTACGAAAAAGCAACACGCAATACTCTGGACCTTAGTGCAATTCCTGTTTTGCGTTCAATGACACACCTTCCAATCATCGTAGACCCGAGCCATGCTCTCGGTGTACGCGATAAAATTCCGCCGATGGCACTTGCGGCCTGTGCAGCAGGTGCAGACGGTATCATCGTAGAAGTTCACTGCCATCCTGAACAGGCACTTTCTGACGCAGCCCAGGCATTGTATCCCCAGCAGTTTGATAAAATCATGCGTGATATGGAAGCCCTCGCTCCTGTTATCGGAAGGGAAGTTGCCCACATCCGCCCGGAACCTGCCAAAAAGCCGAATGCAATTGAACGCGTTCTCGGCAAAAGCAAGGGAGAAAAGCCTGTCTGTGTTTACAGCGGAAACAAGGGGGCCTTTGCAGAAGCCGCAGTTGAACGCTATTTTGACGGCACTGTAAAAGCAGAACCTGTTGCTTCATTTACAGAAATCTTCCAGGCAGTTGTTGACGGAAAGGCCGACTTTGGTATGGTTCCAATCGAAAATTCAACAGCGGGCTCTGTTTACGAAAACTATGACAACCTTACACGCTTTGAAGACGTATCAATTTGCGGCGGAATCACACTCCGTATCCAGCACGCATTGCTCGCTCCAAAGGGTGCAACTTTAGAAACCATCAAAAATATTTACAGCCACCCGCAGGCAATGAGCCAGTGTTCAGCCTTCCTCGAAAAACACAAGGACTGGGCACATATAGATTCAATTTCTACAGCAACTGGCGCAGAAACAGTTGCCGCCAAGAAATCTGTAGAAAACGCAGCAATCGCAAATGCCCGCAATGCAAAAATCTACGGTCTTGAAGTTATCAGCGACAGCATCGAAAACGACCCGAACAACTACACACGCTTTGTTGTAATCGAAGCAAACCACGTTGCAACGCCGCAGTTTGGAGAAGACCCGAATGCTGACAAGGTAAGTTTTGTATTCAGTACAAAGAACGAGTCAGGTGCCCTTTATGACTGTCTCGGTGTATTCAAAAAGCACGAACTCAACCTTAACCGCCTTGAGTCCCGCCCGATTGCAGGCAAACCATGGAGATACTGGTTCTACGCCGATGCATTTATCGACCGTCAGAACATTAAGAATTCAAAAGAATATATCGGTGACGTTTTAAAAGAATTAAAGGCCGCTGCTGAAGATGTACGCCTTTTAGGTGTATACTCAGATATGGGATATTAATTAAGGAGTTTTTATGGAACGCTATGTACTTTCAGTTTTGGTAGAAAATAAGGCAGGTGTATTGAGCCGTGTTTCAGGCCTGTTCAGCCGCCGTGGTTATAACATTGATTCGCTTACAGTGTGCGAAACTTACAATGCAGGTCAGTCACGCATGACAATCGTAGTTCAGGGGGATGAATACATCCTCGAGCAGATTGAAAAACAGCTTTCTAAACTTGTAGAAGTAATTTCAATTTCTCACTGTGCAAAAGAAACAACGTGTGAACGCGAAATGGTTTTGATTAAGGTAAACGCTGCCGGAAGTGACCGCGCAATTATTATCGAAACCTGCAACATCTTCCGCGCACACATCGTTGACGTTGCTCCAAACACAGTAATCGTAGAAGCAACAGGAAGCGAAGATAAAATTTCTAGTCTCATCAGACTTCTTTCTCCATACGGAATCAAAGAACTCGTACGCACCGGTCTTACAGCAATGGGCCGCGGCGAAGAGATAATGCAGTAATATATAAAGAGCCGCCCGGAATAATGAATAAAAAAATCGTCTCAAAGGCAGTTTATTCAATTCTTTTTGTTTCTCTTTTTTTGACTTTTTCTTCGTGTTCCGGCAGGTTGAATTTTGCCCTCAGTGTGCCGGGCTATGAGGCCGCAGAAGATGATTTTATCACTCAGTCCGGCAGCAGGGATTTTAAAACTTTCAGATTTTCAGAAAACACGATAAAGGCCTGCACAGATATTTTTGCCCGAAACCGCGCCCTTGCCCTGAGCTTAACTTTTTATGCTGAACGCTCAAACGATCTGATTTCTCAGATTGGGCTTCTGACAGAAGCTGACGTAAAAAACAGAATCAGCGGTCCGGAGCTTTTAAAGACTCATCCGGCTGTAAGCGTACGTTTTTCTGATTTTAAAGACAACAGCCTTAATGTGCTCATTTGTTTTGAAAAGGAAGGCACAGTTCCTCAGGGCTTTTTTGTAAGTTCTTTCCGGGGCGTAAAACTTTTGAATGCAGAAGTTACAGACGCGACTGTCGGCTGGGATTTTTCTTCATCAACTCCGATGTATGCCTTTGCCCCGAACGGCGGGCTTCTTGACCCGGCACATCCTGTAATTGATTATTCTGCCGTAAGCCGGACCTTTGCTTCATACAACAGCGACACTGATTTACTTCCGGTTATCAGAATTCAATTTATGGAAAGTGAATCAAAGGACCCCGTTCTATTGACTGTCGGCGGCGAGAGAATGACTGTGCGTCACGGCGAGTCCAATTCAATTGAAATTCCTCTTGCATGCCTTAAAAATCCTTTTTCGACTCTGGAAGTTGTAGACGGAGCAGATAGAATTCAATCGATTCTGCTTAAAAAGGCTGATTTATCCCTGCTCGAATTTTCATCGGCAAAAAAACGAAACGCAATCCGCCCTTACACAGTTGACCCCGGCCTTATTATCGACTGGCCAAAAACCTACTGGCGTTCAAACGACTACGAACTTTTTGAATGGGACCGCTTCAGGGGTGTATTGTTTTTTGATACATTGAATTATAAAGTTCAGGATGATTTTTTTAAGCGGCTTGCTTTCTTTGTTGAAAAGCGCGGTTACAAAGGAAAACTTCTGACCACTGCCCAGATGGAAGGAATGCACGGTTACAACGCCCACGATTACCGTGCCGAAAGCCTTGCCCAGTTTTTTGAAAAGGCCCGCGTAACAGGTTTTGCCCTGAATGAAAAAGAACTTCTTTTAAAACAGATTCTGGTTCAGAACGGGCTTCTGGTAATCGAATCCAGCGGCAAAATCAAGGCAGGTGAGGGCGCTGTAATTTCAATCAGCCAGGAAAGCCCTGAGTATCTCAGAATTGCATTTGTTGCCCACGAAGGCTGGCACGGTCTTTTCTTTATTGATGAAGAATTCCGTAATACTGTGGGCTCAGTTTATTATACCCTGCAGGCAACCGACCCCAACGCACTGCGCTTTCTGTTCCGCTATTTTGAAGTTACACCGTCCCTTCAGTATGACACAAGGGATGATTATCTGATGAAAAATGAATTCATGGCGTATATGCTTCAGCGCCCTGTCAGTCAGATACAA
>JAEEGH010032529.1_pt1 | contig 10027 bp, 8 predicted proteins | sample 9134181 | NCBI WGS metagenome assembly JAEEGH01 (sample SAMN16246544, study PRJNA631951) | gut metagenome | biome: gut microbiome; feature: rumen; material: DP-attached | host: Bos | place: Iran: Karaj | collected 2018-10 | reverse complement strand
AACACGAGCATGGCCAATGTGATGGGCCGTCTGGCCTTCCGCCCGCTGCGTGAGGGCGACCAGCCCATCTTCGTGCTCCAGAGTCCCTTTGGTGCTCTGGGTGCCGTTCCTGCCCAGGAAGGTGAGGAAACCAAGGTAGACCTTGAGATGCTGTTCAACGCTACGTTGCAGAATCCCCAGGCCATCCACAATTTATTCACCGCTTCAAAATGACCACAGCCATGAGTACCAACACAAGCAACCAGACCTTCGATTGGCACCGTTTCACGATTGCCCTTCGTAAAGAAATTGTTGAGAACAAGCGGCAACTGCTGCTCGGCATGGTGGCCATGATTCTGACCTTTACATCCTTCATGGTGATAGGCAACGTGATTTCCAATGCGATGAGGGATTACAATTCCGACGCGCTAAAAACGATGGACTTTCTTCCTGCCGCTATGATTTCCACGGCATACACTTTTGTTGTCGCAATAGCAGCCTCGCTGTCATTCCGCAACCTCACGAGCAAGAACGGACGCGTGGCATTGTTTACTTCACCGTCGTCCACTGTCGAGAAATTCATTGTCAACTTGCTCATCTACGTCATCGGTGTCGCCATCGCCTTCTTTGCCTGTGCGCAACTGGCCGACCTGCTGCGCATTGCCATATTGTTTCCTTTCAAGAGCGACACATTTGTTGTTCCAGGTCCCACGAACATCTTCTCCATCCTGCTGAACAGCACCCAAAGTATCATGAGTGTCAGCGACAACATGCTATCTGAAAGCCCGGCTTACTATCGGGGAGTTACCCTTATAAGCCTGGCGTTAGGCCCTGCAATCTATTTCATGGGCAGCGTGTTGTGGCCCCGCTGGGCTGTTGTCAAGACCTTTGCCTGCCAGCAATTGATCAACACGGTGCTGAGCGCCATCGTATTTGCTTTGATATTTGGATTCATTTCTCCAGACATTTTTAATCCGGAGGCAGCAGACATTAACGAAATGAGTTCATTTTTCTCAAATTATACCAGAATAACTACTTATATCGCACTTGTCATCAGCGCCCTGTGCTGGGTAGGTTCCTGGTTCCTGTTCAAGCGCAAGGATGTCGTCTCACTCAAGTGGTGGTCTTAACCCCTCTCAATATTAATATCTATTAACAATTCAGTAGCATACAACTATGAACACTAACCAAATATTCAGCTGGAACCGCTTCACGGCGACCCTGCGCAAGGAAGTTGCCGAGAACTGGCGCACGCTGATACTCATCACCCTAGGCGTCTATCTGTATTACTGCATTGCGATGATTATCAGCAACCTGGTGTCAAAGAGCGGCTCCTATAACATCAATCCGTTTTTCTTCAGCCTTATCGCTGCTATCACGGCAGGTTTTGCCTTCAATAATCTCAAGACGCGCCAGGGCCGGGTGGCGTTACTCTCATCGCCCTCGTCGAGTGCCGAGAAGTTCATCACCAACTTCCTGATTTATTTCATCGGCGCATTTGTAATCTTTGCTGTCAGTTTCCAGCTGGCCGACATCACACGGTATATTATCATCAGCATTTTCGGTTCAAAGACTGGCATCGCTGCCACCGCCCCCGTCAATCTCGTAGATAATTTCCACTCCTTCTCGAGAGATTTATCTGACCCGAATCCAATAGATAAAGCAGGTGTTATGATTGGGCTCGGCGAGACACTGGGAATCGGAGCCCTCTTTTTCATGGGCAGCGTGCTGTGGCCGCGCCGTTCAACGCTCAAGATGGCTGTTGTAGTACTCGGTATCACCATCCTCAAGATTGCAGCCTTTGGATCCTATTTTTACACCAAATTCGGCAATAGTGATTATGTACCTCATTCTATGCGTGCCTATTTCGCAAATCAAGTGGCGACCATAGACCTCTGGTTTGATGTGGTTTTCTATACATTGTGTCTGGTATTGGCTTGGTTGATTTTCAAGCAGAAGGACGTAATAACTCTTAAATGGTGGAAATAAGCTATGAACTTCAAGGATAATAAAGCAATATATCTGCAGATTGCAGACCGCATCGGCGACCAGATTCTCTCGGGTACACTGACCCCTGAAGGCAAAGTGCCGAGCGTGCGTGAACTCGCCGCCGAAATTGAGGTCAACGCCAACACCGTGGCGCGCACCTATGAGTACCTGCAGCAGCGGGGCATCATCTACACCAAGCGCGGACTGGGCTACTTCGTGAGCCCCGAAGCCAAGGAGAACATCGTGACGTCACGCCGCGAGCAGCTGATGCAGGGCGAGATGGACTACTTCCTGGGGCAACTCAAGGCCGTGGGCATCACCCCCGCCGAGCTCCAGCAACTCTACCAGGACTTCCTCAACAAGTAACCCACTATAACTAACTACGAATTACGCAAATTAAACTCATTAGCATCCGCGTTCAAGTGATTGGTTTGGTTCGTGTAATTCGTAGTTTTAAAACAGAAGAAGATATGAAAAAGTTAATATTCACTTCGATACTGATGTTGGTTGCCGTGCTGCTGCTGGGATCTTGCGGCGACAGGAAAGCTGGAGCGCTGACGGTGTTTTATTGCATCACCCTCTCGCATGACATGGACCAGATGGCCGATATGGCCGTCACCTACAAGCTCGCCGACGGCAGCACCGCCACCGATACGATTACCGGTACCACCTGGGAAAAAACGGTGGTGCTGGACACCTTCCCCGCTGCATTTGGACTGGTGGATTACGCTTTCATTCCCAAGGCTGCCAATAGCCTGAAGAAAGAAGAATATGAGCCGTCGGTGATCTTAAGCATGTTCGCCCGTGAGACCCAGTTCCAGCTAGAGACCAGCCTGGTGCACGTCAGCCGCGTGAGCCGCAAGAATGTCGCTAGCCTCATCGAACTGGCCAATGACCATGGCGATACGGGCATCATCAAGATTGCAAACAAACAAGAGGATAACTCCTTCTGTATCAATGATAGCGACCCAGATACCGAAAAGGTCAAAATCATCCGCGACAATGCCATTAAGGAGGCTATCTCCAAATAGAACTGCAATAACCATTAAAAACCAAACGATTATGAAAAAGTCTATCTTATTATTCATCGCCCTCATGACGCTGGCAACGGTTGCTATCACTTCATGCCAACTGTCGAGCAAGCAAGAAAAAGAAGCATACCAGGAGAGTATCGAATATTCCCTGACATTACCCACCGAACTGTTTGAAATCGCCGATGTAGAAGTCACCTATGCAGGAGACCACGGCATCCTTGCCACCGATACTGTCACCCGAGAACAGACGGTGCCCATCTGGGAGGCCGGCGATTGTCGCTATATCGAATCGGACGCTGACATGCACCCATCGGCAGACACCACCAAGGTGGTGTGGCAGAAAAGTGTGATGGCCGACTCCATTCCCGCTCACGTGTTCATCACAGCCCGCTTGCTTTCCAAGCCCGTCAAGGCTGAGAACATGGGCAAGAGATACAACATGCTGGCCTACATGGGATATCTCTATGACACAGGTGTGGAGGTTGCCAAAGGGCAAGATCCTGATCCCAACGACAGCATCATTCCGCATGTGACAATGGGCAAACAGTCCTGTTTCCTCCAGTGCATCGACGTCAGCGGAAGCAAAGCCGACGAATTCATTAAGGTCACCAACGATGGTGCCTACCCCCTGGACTTCACCATCCGTCGCGAGAAACCCGGCTCTCAACGGCTGCATGACTTCGAATCAACAACGGGTAGTCCACTATAAAACCCGTGAATTAACCGAAAGTTTTGACTTTTTACTCACCAAAACAATCCAACCCGATGAAACGGACATTATTATATAGTGTAACACTGATGCTTATCGCCAGCATTTCGCTCAGTTCTTGTAACCAGAACGGTGATTATCAGAATAAGGAGGCTCATAATATGCAGGCTTTCTACTTTATGGACTTCAGCCGCGATCTGATTAACATGGCAGACATCGAGGTCACCTATAGGCTGGCTGATAGCCATGTTGTCATTGACACCCTCACAAGCGACCAGATGGAATCTTTCATGATACATCAGGAAACCATAGAGCAAAATGACTCTAACGGGGTTTTACAGAGTATAGTTAGAGAAGACTCAACGATTCTATACTGGCAACCCGATGTCATGGAGTTTGACTCTATTCCGGCCCGCATCAGCATATCGGTCCGCATCCTGCCCAAGCCGTTGAATGAAGTCAACAAGGACAGCAGATACAAGCTGTATCTATGGTATGGCTTGTCGGTAGCCGAGGATGGCCACGACTGGAAAACAAGAGACGCTATCACACTGCTGGACTGGGTTGACGTGCACGGCAGCAATGTAGGCAAGGCGATTGACATTGCAAATGATGATCGTACCACCATTGACTGCACGACGCAACGCGTGGGCCCAAACCCCGACGATGTCAAAACCGTCAGAACCAAGTAATCGGCCCCGCACAAGTCGCTACGAATTTCTGTGACTACGAATTGATGGGTCTACGAATTAACCGAATTTTTTCAACCGACCACAGCATGAACGAGGATGCCAATTCGATGATTTTGAAAGAGATTTTCGGCAAAACGTTGATAATTATCGGTAAATATTGTATTTTTGCAGGTAGTTTTGAGGTGAAGTGTTTTAAGAGTATCAGAATACGACAGAACAACATATACAACAATACTATTAACTTTAAAAATTAGATTTATGAGAATCAGGAACTTATTTGCTGTGTTGCTGCTGATGCTGGTGGCATTCAGCACAAGCATGCTGTCGGCTCAGAACATGGCCATTCCGGTGGACCCTGAGGTGCGCGTCGGCAAGCTGGACTGCGGACTGACCTACTACATCCGCCACAACAACTATCCCGAGAACCGTGTGAACTTCTACATCGCCCAACGCGTGGGCTCCATCCAGGAGGAGGAGAGCCAGCGCGGTCTGGCCCACTTCCTGGAGCACATGGCCTTCAACGGCAGTGAGCACTTCAACGGCGAGGGCAAGGGTATCATCGACTACACCCGCTCGCTGGGTGTGAACTTCGGTGGTGACCTCAATGCTTACACCAGCATTGCCGAGACCGTCTATAACATCAACGACGTGCCCAGCACCCGCCAGAGCGCCATCGACTCGTGTCTGCTCATCCTCAAGGACTGGAGCACCGGTCTGCTGCTCACCGACGAGGAGATCGACAAGGAGCGCGGTGTGATCCACGAGGAGTGGCGTCTGGGCCAGAGCGCACAGATGCGCATGCTCGAGCGCCAGCTGGAAACCCTGTACCCCGATTCCAAGTTCGGCAAGCGCCTGCCCATCGGTCTGATGAGCGTGGTTGATAACTTTGCCTACAAGGAGCTGCGTGACTACTACCACAAGTGGTATCGTCCCGACAACCAGGCCCTGGTTATCGTGGGTGACGTGGATGTAGACCACATCGAGGCCAAGATCAAGGAGATGTACGCCGGTTACACCCTTGACCCCAATGCCGCCCAGGTAACTCTGGAGCCCGTGCCCGACAACGCCAAGCCCATTATCGTCGTTGACAAGGACAAGGAGCAGCAGTATAGTGACGTGAGCATCATGTTCAAGCATGATGCCGTGCCCAAGGAGGAAAAAGCCGGCATGGAGTACCTGATCATGGACTTCTTCACCGACCTGACCACCAGCATGCTCAACCAGCGCCTGAGCGACCTGGCCCAGGAGCCCGACTGCCCCTTTACCAACGCCTACTGCTATGACGGTCCGTATATCCTCGCCAACTCCAAGGATGCCTTCACCGTTGACGTAATGCCCAAGGAGGGCCAGACCGAAGCCGCTGCCAAGGCCGTTATCATCGAAGTGATGCGTGCCGCCAAGCACGGTTTCACCGCCAGCGAGTATGACCGCGCCCGCGACGAGGCCATGAGCCAACTCGAGAAGCGCTATAACAACCGCGACAAGATCAGCAACGAGAGCTTCGGCCGCCAGTACTGCAGCCACTATCTGGACGGCGAGCCCATTCCCTCGGTGGAGATGCTTTACCAGATCATGGGCATGATTGCTCCCAATATCACTGTTGACATGATCAACGGTCTGCTGCCTGAACTCATCAGCACCGACGGCTCTAACCTCGTCATCACCAACTTCAACCAGGAGAAGGACGGCGCCGTTTATCCCACCATCGAGGGCCTGCAGGCCGCCTATGAGGCTGCTGCCAGCGCCAACATCGAGCCCTACGTTGACAACGTGCTCAACGAGCCCCTGATGACCAAGATGCCCAAGAAAGGCAAGATCACCAAGGAGAGCGAGAACACCACGCTGGGTTACAAGGAACTGGAACTGAGCAACGGTGCACGCGTCATCCTCAAGAAGACCGACTTCAAGCAGGACGAAATCCGCATGAGTGCCTTCCAGCGCGGCGGCCAGTCGCTCTACGGCGAGAATGACTGGGCCAACCTGAAGCTGATTGATGACCTCAACTCCTTCACCGGTGTGGGCAACTTCTCCAACTCCGACCTCAAGAAGGCGCTTGCCGGCAAGCAGGTGGGTGTAAGTCTGAACATCGACCAGTTTACCGACCAGCTAAGCGGTAACAGTACCGTCAAGGATCTGGAAACCATGTTCCAGCTGATCTACCTCAAGTTCACCGCCCTGACCAAGGACGAGAAAAAGTTCAACCAGACGATGACACTGATGGAGACGCAGCTCAAGAATAAGGACCTCATGCCCGAGAGCGCCCTGAGCGACTCGCTGCAGTACATCTTGACCAACCGCAGCTGGCGCACCAAGCCCTTCAATGTCGATGACCTGAAGGCTGTCAACCTGGACCGCATCATGCAGATTGCCAAGGAGCGTACTGCCAATGCCGCCAACTACACCTTCACCTTCGTCGGCAACTTTGACGAGGCCGTTATCCGTCCTCTCATCGAACAGTACATTGCAAGCCTGCCCGCCAAGAAGGGCGTGAAGAGCAACTGGGTGAACGATTTCGACATGCCCGATGGTCAGACCATCTGCCACTTCACCAAGAAGATGGAGTCGCCCAAGGAATATGAGGTTGTCATCTGGCACGACAGACATCTGCCCTACAGCCTGGAGAACGAGATCAAGGCCGACATCCTGGGTCAAGTGCTGAGCCGCGTCTATCTGCAGAAGATCCGCGAGGATGCCGGTGCCGCCTATTCGGTTCAAGCCATGGGCCAGGTCGGCATCTCGGGTGGCAAGTCCCAGACACTGGTACTCGCTGTGTGCCCCGTGAACCCCGAGTTTGAGCAGATGGCACTGGATATCCTCAACCAGGAGATGGTCAATGCCGGCACCACCATCGATGCCACCGCATTTAACGAGGCCGTCGAGAACATGATCAAGGACTACAACACCAGCATCAAGGAGAACTGGTTCTGGATGGGCATTCTCTCGAATTATCTCATGTACGGTTTTGACCAGATTACCGGTTATGAGCAGATTGTCAAGGCCCAGACGCCCGAGACCATTGCCGAGTTTGCACGCAAGCTTTACGGCGCCGGCAACAAGATTGAACTTGTAATGGCTCCCGAGAAGTAATCCACAGGATTTATCGAAAGTCACTTTTCAACGGGTGGCCGCAGGATGTAAGACATTCTTGCGGCCACCTGATTATTTGGGGGCCGAAAACAGATAAAACGTATAAAAATTTGACGATTTATTGTATGATATTTTGACAAACAGGCATTTTGCGCACAAAAAACTTGACAGGCAACGCTATTCTTCATACTTTTGCAACAATCAACGACGTCGACACTTATCAGTTTTTATCAACCATAAAAATCAAACGATTATGAATGTGAAGAGAGTATTTGCCTTGATGTTGCTGATGCTGATGGTCTTCAGCACCAATGTCATGTTTGCGCAACAGATGCCGCCCATCCCCGTGGACGAGGCCGTGCGCATCGGTAAACTGGACTGCGGACTGACCTACTACATCCGCCACAACAACTATCCTGAAAAGCGCGTGAATTTTTACATCGCACAGCGTGTGGGCTCCATCCAGGAGGAAGAGAGCCAGCGCGGTCTGGCCCACTTCCTGGAGCACATGGCCTTCAACGGCAGTGAGCACTTCAACGGCGAGGGCAAGACTATTATCGACTACACCCGCTCGCTGGGTGTGGAATTCGGCCGCGACATGAATGCCTACACCAGCATTGCCGAGACCGTCTATAACATCAACAACGTGCCCAGCACGCGACAGAGCGCCCTTGACTCGTGTCTGCTCATCCTTAAGGACTGGAGCGGTGGCCTGCTGCTCACCGACGAGGAGATCGACAAGGAGCGCGGCGTCATCCACGAGGAGTGGCGACTGAGCCGCGGCGCCCAGATGCGTATGCTCGAGAACAACCTCGAGACCCTGTATCCCGGCTCGAAATACGGCAAGCGCATGCCCATCGGTCTGATGAGCGTGGTGGACAACTTCGCCTACAATGAGCTGCGCGACTACTACCACAAGTGGTATCGTCCCGACAACCAGGCCCTGGTCATCGTGGGTGATGTGGATGTGGACCACATAGAGGCCAAGATCAAGGAGCTCTTCAAGGACTGCAAACTCGATCCCAACGCCGCTCAGGTGGTTGAGGAGCCCGTGCCCGACAATGAAACGGCTATCATCGTCGTTGACAAGGACAAGGAGCAGCAGACCAGCAGTTCCCAGGTCATCTTCAAGCACGATGCTGTGGAGAAAGAGGGTAAAACCACTCTTGACTATCTCCTCTATAACTACATGCGCGGCATGATGAGCAGCATGCTCAACAGCCGCCTGAGCGAGAAGGCACAGGATGCCGACTGCCCCTACCTGATGGGATATGCCTATGACGGCAACTACCTGCTGTCCAAGAACAAGGATGCCTTCAACCTCGTGTACGTCCCCAAGGAGGGTATGACCGAGCAGGCCACCCAGTACATCGTGAGCGAGGCCATGCGCGCCATGAAGCACGGTTTCACCGAGACCGAGTACATCCGTGCCCGTGAAGAGTACCTGAGCGGCCTGGAGAGCCAGTACAACGAGCGCAACAAGGTGGACAACGACATCTATGGCCGCGAGTACTGCAGCCATTACCTCGACAACGAGCCCATCCCCTCTATCGAGCAGAAGTACGAGATCATGAACCAGATCGTGCCCATGATTCCCGTCGAGGCCATCAACTCGATGCTGCCCGGAATCATTACCACCAATGGCAAGAACATGATTATCGTGAGCTTCAACCAGGATAAGGAAGGCGCCGTTTATCCCACGCCCGATGCCATGAAGGCCGCCGTCGATGCCGGACTCAACGCCAACGTCGAGGCCTATGTGGACAACGTGAAGCAGGAGCCCCTTATCGCCAAGTTGCCCAAGAAGGGTAAAATCGTCAAGGAGACCGAGAACAAGCAGTTCGGTTACAAGGAACTGGAACTGAGCAACGGCGCACGCGTCATCCTCAAGAAGACCGACCTCAAGGACGACGACATCCAGATGACGGCGCTGCAGCGCGGCGGCACCTCGATCTATGGCGAGAAAGACCATGCCAACTTCTCACTCTTTGAAGCCGTGGTCGAAGTGAGCGGACTGGGTGAGTTCAACAACACCGAGCTCGAGAAAGCCCTGGCCGGCAAGCAGGTGAGCTGCAACATGAGCATGAACAGCGAGTATAACGAGGTCAGCGGTTCTTCTACCGTCAAGGACCTGGAAACCCTGTTCCAGCTCAACTACCTGATGTTCACCGACATCCGCAAGGACGAAAAGAAGTTCAACAACCTGATGAGCCAGCTCGACATGATGCTCAAGAACAGGGACCTCGTTCCCGAGACGGCCTTCAGCGACTCGCTGAGCCTGACCCTGGGCAGCCACAACTGGCGCAGCAGGCCCTTCACCGCCGAGCTGGTTAAGCAGCTTGACTATGACCGCGCGCTGCAGATGGCCAAGGAGGTTACCGCCAATGCCGGCAGCTACACGTTCTACTTCGTCGGCTCGTTTGACGAGGCCGTCATCCGTCCGCTCATCGAGCAGTACATCGCCAGCCTGCCCGGCAAGAAGGGCGCCAAGACCAACTGGGTAAACATCGACAACTACCCCGTCGGTCAGGTCATCA
>JAEEGH010032526.1_pt1 | contig 10027 bp, 9 predicted proteins | sample 9134181 | NCBI WGS metagenome assembly JAEEGH01 (sample SAMN16246544, study PRJNA631951) | gut metagenome | biome: gut microbiome; feature: rumen; material: DP-attached | host: Bos | place: Iran: Karaj | collected 2018-10 | reverse complement strand
TGCAGGCCACCGCGATGACGATGAAGCCAATCCACACGGCCAGCCAGTCTTCTTTTTTCCAAAGGTTGGATGCGTTATTGTTTGCCATAACGATTCAAAATTTAAGATTCAAGATTTAAAATTTGTAACTCAAGATGGCCACTACACGGTGGGAATGATTCTTGTTGTATAAACCCTCAACGTTTTTGTAACCATCAACTAAAGAATAGTCAAGCTTGAAATTCAGGCTTTTGACAGGCCAATAGTTGATGCCGACGGTGTAATAAGTCGTTGGAGCAGAAAAATTAGGAAGGGAATAAACAACGTGATCAGCAGTATGAGCTCCCAAAACGCCTGTTTGCTGTTCAAAATGCTCATACCTTAGCACAGGCATCAGCTTCTGTTCCTGGCCTTCCTTACCGAACTTGAAGTTGTAGCCGGCCACGGCGTAGTAGCCTATGCTGATAAATTGGTTGGGTGCATCTTCACCTGTCCATCCTTGATAACCCGTGTTGCCGCTCAGGTATTCACCACGAATCACAAGATTGCCATCGTTGTATTGTAAACCTGCTGCCCAGCGGTTGCGGGTGCCGTTGAAACTTTCGTCCTTATTATACTTCCCATAATAGTATGAACCAGTAAGAGTTAGAGCTTTCAGGCCGGGATGTACTTCGAGGCGGCCCACAATGTCCTTGCGGTTGTTGTTGTCGAGTTGGTTGGCACCGTTTCCATTGAACACGCCGATGGAGTAGTCAACGATGCTGTATTTGTAACCTTCTTCGCCTTCCACGGGGAAGAGGCTACCGGTAGCCATGATACCGAGGTCACGGCCCAAGGAACCCACGCCGCAAACGTCGCTGTAGCCTGTGAGCCCTTTGACGCTCTCACCATAGTCGAAGATTTCGAGGTTGACGGGATTGATGGGGCTTTCAATCGTGAACGGGGTCTTGAACTGACCGAGTTGGATGGCAAACTCTCTGCAGGGTTTGTACTTGATGAAAGCATCGACGAGCATGGGGCTACGGCTGAAGTCGCCTTGGATTTTATAGCTCACGGTCTTCGAAAGGTTGCCTTCAACCGACATACGAACGCGGCGCATTCTGAGAGTGTTGTCGAGCAGTTCACCCTTGTCGCTCAAGTTGGCTTGGTACATGCCTTGAACGAAACCAGAAATCTTGGGCATGCGGTCCACCTTGCCCTTGAGTTCGTTGACTTGTTGTTGAACATCGTTTTGTGCATTGATACACAGTGGAATGGCTAACAAAAGCATTCCAGCAAAAAAGCGAAAATTGTGCTTCATAATAGATAATTTAATACGTTTTCAATTCCAAAATTGCGGCAAAAATAGTAAAAATACTTATAGTAAATATACTTACTATTTATTTTCAACAAAAAAAGCATGATGACTCATGCTTTTTCATTGAAACACAGCGGCATGATGCGTCATTTCCTCAAAAGTGATCTTGAACCACTCGGTGTAATGCTCGGGATGGGCTTCGATGTCGTTTTTCAAGTCATTGAGGCTCATGTATTTCCATGATTCCACTTCGTCACGGTTGATTTTGGGGATGTCGTCGCTTTGTCCAATCCAGACATGGTCAAATTCATGTTCAATTAAACCTTCGCCCACGGGTGCTTTATATATAAAGGTGTAGACTTCGTGCATCGGACAAGCCATGCCCATCTCTTCCATAAGACGGCGTGAGGTGGCTTCTTCCAAGGTCTCGCCTGCGCGGGGATGGCTGCAGCAGGTGTTGGTCCAGAGGCCGGGGGAGTGGTACTTCGAAAGGGCGCGCTGCTGCAACAACAATTCGCCTTTTGAATTGAAGATGAAAATCGAGAATGCCCTATGAAGATGCGGAGTCACATGCGCAGCCTGCTTCTCCATTTGACCAATAGGCTGGTCGTTCTCATCGACTAAGATTACGTATTCTTCCATTACACGTTGAATCTGATGTTAAGAATATCACCGTCCTGAACAACATACGTCTTTCCCTCCACGCGGAACTTACCGGCTTCCTTAACGGCAGCCTCCGAGCCATATTGCAGAAAGTCCTCCGTACTCATCACCTCGGCGCGGATGAAGCCACGTTGCAAGTCGCTGTGGATAGCTCCGGCGGCGATGGGAGCGGTGTCGCCCACATGGATGGTCCAAGCGCGGGTTTCGTCGGGTCCAGTGGTGAAGAAGGAATGCAAGTTCAATGTATGGTAAGCAGTGCGCACAAGTTTGTTCACGCCAGGCTCGGTCAGGCCAGCGTCCTCCATGAAGAGTTGGCGGTCGTTGGCATCGAGTTCCGAGATCTCAGCTTCCAGCTTACCGGCGATGATAAGCATATCTTGACCCTCTTTCAATGCGGCCTTCACGGCATCGGAATACTTGTTTCCGGTGGTGGCTGAGGCATCGTCCACATTGCAGACGTAAATCATGGGTTTGGCGGTCAGCAGTTGGATGTCTTGCACATATTTCTTGTCCTCCTCGGCCACTTTCGCGTCGCGGGCGTTGCCGAAGTTCTCCAAAGTCTCTTTGTAAACCGTGAGCACATCGAAGGCTTTCTTGAAGTCCTTCTCTCCGTTTTTCAGCATTTTCTGAGTGCGTTCCAACTTGCGGGTGACCAAATCCAAGTCGCGGACTTGAAGCTCCAAATCAACGAGTTCCATATCGCGCAAGGGGTCAATGCTGCCTTCACTGTGGGGGATGTTGGGGTCGTCGAAGCAGCGCAACACGTGGATGAGCGCATCCATGGTCTGCACCTCGGCCAAGAGTTTGTTGCCCACGCCCTGACCGCCTTTGCTCAGTCCAGGCAAGTCGACGATTTCGACCGTTGCGGGCACTATGCGCTTGGAATGAGAGATGTTGTCAATCTTCTTGAGGCGCTCGTCCACCACCTCGCACATGCCGATGTTCGACTTAGAGGCAAAACCGATTTCTGCCTTAGTGTTTGATATACAATTGAATATAGTCGTCTTTCCAACGCTTGAAAGACCGATGATTCCACAATTGAGTGCCATAGTATTATGATTTTGATGGTGCAAAGATACAAAAAAGAAGTTGTTTTTGAATTGTCGGCAACAATTTCAAAAACAACTTCAAAAAAAGGTTATGCGACCGTTATCTTCTGAAATTCACAAAATTGGCATTGTCAACGCCTAAGTCAAAGCGACCGCCAGTCACATCGATACGGGTGCCATCGTGGGTGAAGGCGCGGAATTGGAATTTGCCTGAGACGACCACCTCGGCATCTTGCTTGTCCACAATGACTTGCTGCACCTTTTCGAATTTGATGTAACCACTGTAAATGCTCTCGATTTCAGGGGTGTAGTAGCCTTCGAATTTGATATTACAACTTGTTGAGTTCGTGTCGATTGTAAAGCTCTTTCCGTCTAAGGCAAGGAGACTGTGGTAGTCTTCCAAATGATAGGTGGAATCAATCGGCAGGGTGAAGACCATATTCAGGTTGTTGCGATAGTCCTGCCCGTAAAGGGTCATGGTCAGTTTTTCGCGGTCGGCGACGAGGTAGAATGGTCGGCTGTGCTCATACGAAACGTTGAATGCCCGTTCGTTGATGTAAGCACCGAAGGTGTTATAACCCATTTCGGAATAGATGGGCAATCCGGGATAGTCGGGGTCGTCGATGTATTGTGTTTGCTTAAAGTCTGATTTTGAGCAGGCTGTCAAGGCAAGCATTACTGAAAGAATGAAGATGTATTTTTTCATGGTTCGTTATTTTAAAGGGATGACTAATTCGATTTGTAATTTGCTCCCGGCGAATTTCGGTTTGGTGGGCAACATTCCTGTGGAGCCGCTGATTTCGAAAAGATGGGCGAGCCAGTTGAAGCCCACGCCAATACCGTTTCTATCGCCCACTTGAAAACCTGCTCCAAAGTAGGCAGAAGCATTCATCGGGTCGGGATTGTCGTATTGTGAGGTAACTTGTTCGGCATAGGGGGCCATGCCATCCTTGTTGAGGAAATTCACCTTGTTTCTGTTGCCAACGAGGAAGTCAACATCGGCTTCGGCTGCGAGGTACATCCTGAAGGTTTCGAGGCCGGAGTTGAAATAATAGCGGAGTTCGATTGGGATGCCAAGGTAGTGGGAGTGCTGCTCGATACCTTTCACGCGAAGGTATTCCAACTGCTGCTCGTTGTCCACTTCGAAATAATACCATTGGTTGTCGACATAGCCAGCAGGATGGAATTTCTCTTCTGCTTGTTTGTAGCCGATGCGTTTGTAGTTGAAGCTGTATTGCAGTCCGGTACGAAGGGCCCAATGATAGTTTGGACTGACGATTTCATAACGAAATGAACCTTGCCAAGTCCTCATTCGGCTGTCCACATTGATATATGCGCCATAGCCGCCCGTTGGCCTGAACGGCTCGAGGTTGGGCGAGAGATGCGCGGTGAATTTCGGCCCCAATTCCACATACAGATTGTGGTGCCAACCATCTTTCGGCTCCGCTTCTTGAGCCATTGTCGCCGTGCCGGTCAGCATAAGTAGGCACGACCAAAGGAAAATCTTTTTTCTCATGACGTAACGTGTTTGGTTTGATGGTGCAAAATTACGACTTCTGTCTATTGCCCAAACACTTTGTCAAGGCTTTACAAACTTATTTGGAAAAACAATGTTGAAAATCAGATACTTATGGATTCTGATTACAAACTTTTTGGTTGGATTACGAATGGAAAATCACCATTTGTTGCCCGCGTTCCAGTCGATTTTTCTGTATTCTGAGTCGTAGTTCAGGCCGGATTGGATTTGTTTTTCCACATCTTGGAGAGCGGCTTCTTGGGCTTGTTTCCGCGAATTTTCCTGTTGCTTGTTGATGTATTTCAACCCGAGTTTCCACAGCTTGACGTCGCCCCAAAGGAAAACGAGATAAATGATACCGCCAACAAGGGGCAAAACGCTGGCCGCCATCAGTAGCCAGTCAAACAGACCGTGTGCGAGCATGGCCAACAAAAGGCCGGAAATTATATAAGTGCCGCGTTTTTCGGGATGGAATTTCGCCATCGAAAGGAAATAGCCCATCACTACACCGAAGAGGAAATGACCTGGCACCGAGAGTAATGCACGCACTACGCCTGTTTGGAATCCATAGCTGAAGACGTATTGGATGTTCTCCACACAGGCAAATCCCAATCCGATGAAGGTGGCGTAAACGATGCCGTCGAAGTATTCGTCGAAGTTTTTGTCGCGCCAGATGAGTAGCATGAAAATGAGGAATTTGGAGAATTCTTCAGGTATGCCTGCTTCGAGAAAAGCACTGAAAAACACCGTTTGGGTAAAGGCTGCATTGCCTGCCAAGTATTGGATTCCAGTGACAATGAGAATGTCAACAGGGATAGAGATCATGCCGCCGACGAAAGCCTTGGCAAGTGATTTGATGGGCTCTTTTTGGTATTTGTCTTGACGATAGATGAATATCATCAAAATGATTACAGGCAGGATGGCGATGCCGAAAAGGATGAGATAATAGAGCATACTTTGATTCTTTTGCGCAAAAATACGGTATTATCCGTGAAAAAAACTTATTTTTGCGCAAAATTTTCTTTTATGCAAGAAATGATCCTCATTCTTGACTTTGGTTCGCAAGTGACTCAGCTCATCGGACGTCGCCTTCGCGAATTGAATGTCTATTGCGAAATCCATCCCTATAACAAGATTCCGGCCATCGGCCCAAACGTAAAAGGCGTTATTCTCAGCGGCAGTCCGTTCTCGGTACGCGATGAGAAGGCTCCGTTTGCCAACCTTGGAGGCATCAAAGGTAAAATGCCGCTGTTGGGCATTTGCTATGGCGCACAGTTCATCTCGCAGCATTTTGGCGGCGAGGTCAATGGCAGTATCGCCCGCGAATATGGTCGTGCCATGCTGACGGTGGTTGATGAGAAGTCGCCCCTGTTTAAGGGTGTGAGCAAGACCTCCCAAGTGTGGATGAGTCATGGCGACACGATTGCCAAACTCCCCACCAACGCGAGAATCATCGCCTCGACTGACGACGTGGAAAATGCAGCCTATAAGATTGACGGGGAAGAGACTTACGCCGTGCAGTTCCACCCCGAGGTGTTCCACACCAAGGAAGGACCTCAGATGTTGGCCAACTTCGCGTTGGGTATCTGTGGCTGCAAAGGCGATTGGACCCCTGACTCGTTCATCGACAACACGGTGGCGAGTTTGAAACAGAAGTTGGGTGACGACAAAGTCATCCTTGGTCTTTCGGGCGGTGTCGACAGCACCGTGGCCGCAGTGTTGCTCAACAAGGCGATAGGGAAGAACCTGACCTGCATTTTTGTGGACAACGGACTCTTGCGCAAGAATGAGTTTGAGGAGGTCCTCGACTCCTACAAGGAAATGGGCTTGAACGTCATAGGCGTTCATTCGGGACATCTGTTCCTTGAGAAACTGAAAGGTGTCACCGACCCCGAGGCCAAACGTAAAGCCATCGGCTCTACTTTCATTGATGTCTTTGACGCTGAGGCACAGAAGATTGAAGGTGCACGTTGGCTCGCCCAAGGCACCATCTATCCTGATGTGATTGAGAGTGTGAGCGTGAATGGGCCGAGTTGCAAGATCAAGTCGCACCACAATGTGGGTGGCTTGCCCGAGAAGATGAATCTGAAGATTGTGGAGCCCTTGCGTTCCTTGTTCAAGGACGAAGTGCGTCGCGTGGGCCGTGCCTTGGGCATCAAGCGCGAACTGATTGGCCGTCATCCTTTCCCGGGGCCGAGCTTGGGTATCCGTATCTTGGGAGAAGTCACTGAAGAGAAACTCCGTATCCTCCGCGATGCCGACGACATTTTCATCAAAGGTCTGCGTAACTGGCCTTGCGAGTTGCCGAGCGCATCCTATCCCAACGAGATGGCCGACAACCTCTACGACAGCATCTGGCAGGCAGGCACGATTCTGCTTCCGGTGAAGTCGGTCGGTGTGATGGGCGACGAACGCAGCTATGAATATACCATCGCCTTGCGTGCGGTGATTTCAACCGACGGCATGACGGCCGACTGGGTGCATCTGCCGTATGAGTTTATGGCTAAGGTGTCGAACGATATTATTAATAAGGTAAAGGGCGTGAATCGTGTGTGCTACGACATCTCATCGAAGCCGCCTGCGACCATTGAATGGGAATAATTGAAAATCAAATATTTAGTGTTATGCTAGTCAAACGATATTTGTCTTCTATTTTCTTGATGGGACTTTTGGCCGTTGCTTTTCTTGCCAATGCCCAAAAAGAATCGAAAATCTCATCCAAAACCATCGATGAGGAGGAATGTTTTGTAAATCAATCTGAAATGGTTGACTTCGAAACATTGGGTTGGGATGCAGAGGTTGTCGAGGTTGAACCGATGGAGAAGGATACAGTTGTGGTGGGCGGTTATTATGTCGTTGAGAAAGGTGAGGATTTGTACGACATCGCCAAGAAGTTTGGCATCGACCTTTCTGATTTCAAGGAGATTAATCCTGGACTGAACAACAATCCTTCGCCGGAAACCAAAATCTTGGTGCCGAATATTGTCAATGAACAAGATTATATCATCCATAAAGTGGAATATAATGAGCGCGCCACTTCGATGTTGAAACGGTGGAAAGTGAAGGAGAAAGATTTCCGTGAAAAAAACATTTCTGTGGGCTCTCATGTGTTTGTCAATCAGATTGTTCTGATACCGATAGAACCTGTCGTTGTAAAGTCAAATTCCATTGAAGTTGATAATCAAGTTCAGGTAGTTGATAATCAAGAGCCGATAGTTGACAATCAGGAGCAAGAGGTTGACGAGCCATTGTCGGTTGAGGTTAATGAAGAAAACGAGAACCTGTTTCTTGAGGAGATTCCTTATGATATGCCAGAATGCATTGCCTTGCCTGAGAATGCGTTGAAGCGGTATAATGTGGCATTGATGATACCTTTGTATCTCTATGATTTGGGCAGCTTGGATGTTTCGAAAGAGAACATTTCAAAGCTTCAAAAAGCGCGTCCATTGTCGTTCTTGCAATACTATCAAGGCTTTATGATGGCTGCCGAAAAGCTGGAGAAGGAAGGGCTGAAGTTGAATCTGACCGTTATCGACGTGACCGACAATGTGTCGTCGGCTCATCAAGCTTTGTCGCAAATCGAAGGCAAGGACTTCGACATGATTGTTGGGCCGTTTTTTGCCAAATCTTTTGAGGTGATCGAAGAATATGCCAGGGATAAGGGAATCATCATGGTCAATCCACTTTCTGTCAGAAGCTCTGTGGTGATGGGCAATCCTAATGTGGTTAAGGTGAAGCCTGGTGATACGGGTTTGATACTGACGCTTTCCAACTTGGTGAAAAACTATTATCGCGACTCCAACATTTTCTTGGTCAGCAGGGAAAAAGCGGAAGACTCGCTTTTCATGGTTAAGCTTCAACATCACTTGGAATTGGCCATCAATCAAGAGGTCAAGGTGTCGAATGATGAATTCCTTCAATTTGCCCGAAACGAGAGCCAGCGATTGGAAATGGGCGAGAAGATAATGCCGACCATCAATGTCGAAGGGCAGGAGTATTCCACGAACGACTTGAAAAACAGCGAAGATGATGGCGTGATCATTCATAATGCTGTGAAAAGATATAAGAGCACGGGTGAGGTTATTCCGCATCTTTCCGGCGTGAGGAACAATCTGATTATCGCCTACGGTGACGACAATGTGTTTGCCACGCAAAGCCTCAATGGTTTGAAAAAGGTTGCCGACCAATATCCGATTACCATTGTAGGGGCGACGGATTGGGCCAAGTTTGAAAAGCTGCTGGTTGAGAGCCTTTTGCAAATGAATGCCATCTATGTCAGCGATTTCTTTGTGGATTATGAAAGTGCCGAGGTCAAGCTGTTTATCCAGCGCTTTAGGAGCAAATATGCCTGGGAGCCACAAAAGTACGCGTATGAAGGCTACGATGTGGCGATGTATTTTTTAAGTGCCCTGATGCGTTATGGTGATTCTACGATGGAGTGTCTCCAATGCTACAATTCCCCGATGCTTCACACCCGTTACCGTTTCTTCAATGGGTATCAGAATTCAGGTGATGGCCTGGAGAACTACTATTGGAGCGTGTATCAGTTTGATAAGAAAGATATAGAGCTGAAAGCCATCGAACCTTTTAAGAGCAGTGCGGAATGAAGAAAAGGCATTTCGGATTTCTATTCATGGCTTTGTCGGTTTTCGTTTCTTGCAGCGACAATATCCAAAAGTCTTATTGGGATGACGGCACTTTGAAGTCGGAGTTGCGCTATAAGGATGGCAAACTCGACGGCGAGTGCGTTTGGTATTATTCCAATGGTCAAAAGGTGTTGCAGGCATACTATAAGGACGACCTCAAGGATGGTCATGCCTTGCGATGGTATGTAGATGGTGTGCTGCAGGAAGATTGCTGGTACAAGCAGGATAAGCTGGATAGTGTATACCGTTCGTATTCCAAAAAAGGGAAACTAGCCTCTGAAGAGTTCTATGTCGATGGCAAGCTGAATGGTGTGTCAAGGAAATGGTACGATAACGGTCAGGTCTTTCAGGAGGGCCAATTCGTCGATGGCATGATGGACGGCTCATGGTTCATTTTCTATCCGAGTGGTGCTTTGGCCGGTAAGGCCGAGTACAAAATGGGCACAGGCAAGCAGATTTGCTACGAGGAATCGGGTTACAAATGTCTTGAAGTCCCCTACGTCGACAATCTCAAACATGGGAAGGAAATCTATTACAACCCTGACGGCAGGGTGACAAAAATCGTTGAATATGAGCGTGGAGAGGTGGTCTTTGAAAACAATGACCCGCAAAATATGGGAGGGTGAGCAAGGAAAATGAAAATATTTTGTGGAATTTGGAAATTGTTCAAATAAAAACCTTATCTTTGCACCGATTTACTATTAGTAAGCAAACTTTCTAACACTTAAATAAACCTTAATTAAAGTCAAAAAATGAAAGTCAATGAAATTATGACCGCTCTGGAAGCTAAGCATCCGGGCGAAAATGAGTACTTACAGGCCGTTCGCGAAGTCCTGGAAACCATCGAAGAAGAATACAACAAGCACCCCGAATTTGA
>JAEEGH010032524.1_pt1 | contig 10028 bp, 8 predicted proteins | sample 9134181 | NCBI WGS metagenome assembly JAEEGH01 (sample SAMN16246544, study PRJNA631951) | gut metagenome | biome: gut microbiome; feature: rumen; material: DP-attached | host: Bos | place: Iran: Karaj | collected 2018-10 | reverse complement strand
GGATTGAGCCTTTCTCGGCTGCGATGCCCTTCATGACCATCTTGAGGCGTTTCTCGAAGTCACCACGGTACTGTGTGCCGGCGATGAGCGACCCGAGGTCGAGTTGGTAGATTCTGACATTCTTCAACGATTCGGGCACATTGTCATCCATAATGCGCTGGGCCAAGCCATAGACGATGGATGTCTTGCCCACGCCTGGCTCGCCGATGTGCAACGGGTTGTTCTTGTCCTTGCGGCACAGCACCTGAATCGTGCGTTCCAGCTCGGTCTCGCGACCGATGAGGGGATTGTGGTCGGCGAGGTGGTCGTTGATACACAGCACATAGTCGCGCCACGAGCCTGACCTGGAGTTGTCGGGACCGTCTTCCATTTCGGATTCTTCCTCGTTGTAGGTCTCATCCTCAATGATATCGTCATCGCTATCGTTATACTGACCGTCGCCGTTCTCGTCATCCTCCATCTCTCGGTCGCAGGCACTCACCAGGCAACGCAAGAACTCTCCGCTGTCGGCCATCTTGACCATGACATGCAGACAGTTGGCGGCATAAGAGTCCTTCAACTCATAGAGCGCTTTCATCATGTGGGGAATACCAACCACCTCGATGGAAGCCGACGCGCTAAGCAGTTCCAATTGCTTCAAGAGCATCTGGTACTGATAGGAAAGCATGACCTGGGTATCCTCGTCATCTTCAGGAATACGCTCCATGCCGGTAATGCGCTCACGCAGCTTCTTGGTAACGGCACCGATGAGCGCATCAGAAGTCACCTGATTGAGAGCGGCCATGACCTTGGGATTTCCGAGTGCCACCATCAGGATGTGTTCGGGGGTTACCAGCCGAGCCCTGTCCATGCCGGCCAGTGCTATTGCCCCAGTCAAAATATCGTCAAGTTCGCGAGTATATTGTAATTCCATAATTTGTTACTTGTTGTGTGTTATAATGTAAAAAAATCGTTATTCGGGCTCGCACACAATTCTCAAGGGGTAGCCCTTGTCACGCGCCATAGCTGTGGCTATCGACGCCTTGGTCATCGCCACGTCATAGGTGTACGCCCCCACGACAGCCTGCCCCTCGCGATGCACCTTCAGCATCAGCAGGACAGCCTCGTTAGAAGGCTTGTTGAACACCACTTGCAGCAGGTGAGCTACAAACTCCATCGTCGTGAAGTCGTCATTGTAGATGATGACCTTATAGCGTCTTGGCTCACGGAGGTTAGTTTGTTGTCGTTCCCTTATTTGAGACTGTTCTTTAGCCATTATTATCTTTTTTCCGTTTTACTTTATTCCGTTATCATCTCCCGCTGCTTTGCAGGAAGTGCAAATGTAATAAATGTTAGTGACATGGCCAAGACTTTTCTCAAAAAACTGCATTATTTTCCATCGCGGTGTGTTGTTTCTCTGTGATTCCCCGTCATCGTTTACGTTGTTTTTTTCCCGAAAAGTGTCAATTCCTTCGCAATTATCAAAAAAAAACGCTATATTTGCATCCTCATTTCGAACATTATCTAAAACAAACAAAAAAAATAAAAGAGTTATGAAAGCATTCAACGACAAGAATTTCGTGCTGGAGACTGAAGTCGCCCAGGATCTGTACCACAACCATGCGGCAAAGATGCCGATCATCGATTATCACTGTCACCTGATTCCCGAGATGGTGGCCAACGACCATCGTTTCAAGAGCATCACTGAGTTATGGCTGGGTGGCGACCACTACAAGTGGCGTGCTATGCGTACAAATGGCGTCGATGAGAAGTATTGCACCGGCAAGGACACCAGCGATTGGGAGAAATTTGAGAAATGGGCAGAGACCGTTCCCTATACCCTTCGTAATCCGCTGTACCACTGGACACATCTGGAGCTGAAGACCGCCTTCGGCATTGAGAAGCTGTTGAGTCCTAAGACAGCCCGTGAGATCTTCGATGAGTGTAACGAGAAGTTGAAGCAGCCCGAGTTCAGTGCCCGTGGTTTGATGAAGCACTATAACGTGGAATGTGTGTGCACGACGGATGATCCTGTCGATGACCTGCATAACCACATAGAGTATGCTAAGCACAAGGCTGCTGACGATCCCATCATGATTCCCGCCTGGCGTCCTGACAAGGCCATGAACATTGAAAAGCCAGAGTTCAGTGCCTATGTCAATCAGCTGGAACAGGTAAGTGGCGTGACTATTACCAAGTTTGCTGACATGGTGGATGCCCTGAAGAAGCGTCATGAGTTTTTCGAGGCGCAGGGCTCGAAGCTCTCTGACCATGGTATTGAAGAGTTCTATGATGAGGAGTATACCGACTCTCAGATTGAGACCATCTTCGAGAAGGCTCTTCGCGGCCAGCAGCTCTCTAACACTGAGATCCGTCAGTATAAGAACTGCTTCCTGACCGTCATGGCTGAGATGGATGCTGATGCCGGCTGGACACAGCAGTTCCACTATGGTGCCATCCGCGACAACAATACGGCCATGTACAACCAGCTGGGTCCTGACACCGGTTTCGACTCCATCGGTGAGTTCACGACTGCCAAGGCCATGTCAAAGTTCCTGAACAACTTGAACATGAAAGGCAAGCTGACACGTACCATCCTCTACACGCTGAACCCCTGTGCCAACGAGGTCATCGCTACTATGCTGGGTAACTTCCAGGGTGGTGAGCCCGGCAAGATTCAGTTCGGATCAGGCTGGTGGTTCAATGATCAGATGGACGGTATGATCCGTCAGATGAATGCCCTCTCAGTGCTGGGCCTGCTCTCACGTTTCGTGGGTATGCTCACCGACAGCCGTTCGTTCCTGAGCTATCCGCGTCACGAGTATTTCCGTCGCATCCTCTGCAACCTGCTTGGCAATGATGTTGAGAAGGGTCTGCTGCCCGATGATCGCGAATTGCTGGGTAAGATGGTCGAGGACATCTCCTATAACAACGCCAAGAACTATTTTAAGTTCTATTAAGCAAGGGCTGACACTCCCCATATCACACCCGTCAATAACTTTATTGGCGGGTGTTTTTTAAAATATATGCTATTTTATTTCGCATAATCAATTTTTTGCACTATCTTTGCAAAAAAATATGATTGAAGTAACAATTAGCGATGCCACAATACGACAGGCTGCTGGCGAAGGTATGGATGCTTTCGTTGGTGTTTTTGTCGATGCTGTCAAGACTGCTATTGGCGGTCAACTCACTGCAGACACCATGTCACAGCTGAACAGCGACCAGATTACGCTGCTGGCATGGGACATGCTTCACGAGGAGGTGATGGATGGCGGTTTCGTACAGCTGATTCATAACGGCTACGGTCCTTTCATCTTCAAGAATCCCTTTGCCAAGGCTGTCAAGCAGTGGGGAATGCGCGCCCTTTCAAAACTCATCTATGATGCCCATACCTTATATAATAAGTATGGTGCCACCATTGAGCGTGACTGTTCTGATGAGGAGTTTATGGCTTTGTTCGAACAGTATCCTGAATTTGATGACATGGATGATGTGTTCGTTGAAGAAGAAGAGGAGTGGACGTCTCAGATAGCACACTACATTGATGCCAATCTGGAACGTTTTGCGCGTGTTTTAAATGATTAGGCATTAAGCATGAAGTATGATGCATTATGAATAAAGAAGAGGAACTAATCAGGAAGAAGAGTCCTGTCAACATCAAGAATAAGAAGGCCTCGTTTGAATATTTCTTCATCGAGACCTTCACGGCGGGTATTGTCCTTACGGGTACGGAAATCAAGTCCATCCGCCTGGGCAAGGCCTCGCTGGTAGATACCTATTGTACCATCATCAACGGTGAGTTGTGGGTGAAGGGTATGAACGTATCGCCGTACTTCTATGGCTCTTATAACAACCACGAGATGAAACGTGACCGCAAGCTGTTGTTGACGCGCCGTGAGATACAAAAGCTGGCATCAGCTACCAAGCAGACAGGTTATACCATCGTGCCTCTGCTGGTGTTTATCGATGAGAACGGACGTGCCAAGATGGACATTGCGCTGTGTAAGGGTAAGAAGGAGTTTGACAAGCGTCAGACGTTAAAAGAGAAGGAAGACCGTCGTGAAATGGATCGCGCCATGAAGGTGTATAAATAGCTGACTATGAAAATATTACAAACAATCATTCTTTTGATGCTCGTAACTGCGGGCGTTCAAGCACAATCGAAGAGAGAGTTCCGTGGTGCCTGGATTCAGTGTGTCAACGGACAGTTTAAGGGTGTTGGTACCGAACAGATGCAGCGCACGCTGACCTATCAGCTTAACGAGTTGCAGAAAGATGGCTGTAATGCCATCATTTTCCAGGTGCGTCCAGAGTGTGATGCTCTCTATGAGAGTCAACTGGAGCCCTGGAGCTATTACCTGACAGCAGAGCAGGGTAGGAGACCTGCCCCCTATTGGGATCCTCTGCAGTGGATGATTGACCAGTGTCACCGTCGCGGTATGGAGCTGCATGCCTGGATAAACCCCTACCGTGCCAAGACAAAGGTGGCTCATGCCAATGCCCGCAATCATGTTGTTGTGCAGCATCCTGAGTGGACTTTCGAGTACGATGGTCTGACGCTGCTCAATCCTGCCCTCAAAGCTTGTCGAGACTATATCTGTGACGTCGTCAGGGACATCGTCACCCGTTATGATGTCGATGGTCTGCATATCGACGACTATTTCTATCCATATCCTGTGGCTGGCGTGCAGATTCCTGATGCTGCTGACTATGCTGCCAACGACTATGGCATCAGCAATCGTGGTGACTGGCGCCGTCATAATGTGAACCTCTTTATCGAGCAGCTCTATCAGACCGTTCACGATGCCAAGCCCTGGGTAAAGGTTGGTATTTCGCCCTTTGGCATCTATCGTAACCAGAAGAACGATCCCAATGGCAGTCGTACCAATGGCTTGCAGAACTATGACGACCTATATGCCGACGTGCTGTTGTGGGATGAGAAAGGTTGGATGGACTATTGTGTACCCCAGATATATTGGGAGATTGGCAATAAGGCTGCTGACTATGATGAACTCATCCACTGGTGGAACGATCACCTGAATAATACCGACCTCTATATTGGCGAGGATGTGGAACGTACGGTGAAACATGCCGACCTCAGGGACAACAACCGTCACCAGCTGTCAGCCAAGATGACTCTCCATCGCCAGCTGCCTCGTGTGAAGGGTACTGTGCTGTGGTATGCCAAGGCGGCTGTCGACAATGTGGGCAACTATGGGACATCGCTGCGCAATGTCTATTGGAGCACACCGGCATTCCAGCCCACCATGAAGCATATTGATGACAAATCGCCCAAGAAGCCGCGTAAGGTGAAGTCTTTCCGTGTCGATGACCAGCGTGTGATATTCTGGTTGCCCTCCAAGGGCAGTGGCTGGAAGAACGAGGCTGTGCAGTATGCCATCTACCGTTTTGAGAAAGGCGAGAGCATCGACCTTGACGATACGCGGCATCTGGTGACACTGACGCGTGAGACGTTCTATGAAGTTCCTGCTACGCTGTCTGTGCCCTGCGTCTATGTTGTGACAGCCCTCGACCGTATGCAGAACGAGAGCAAGGGTGTGAAGGTAAAAATAAAATAGCTAACCAATATACGAATTATGATGAGAACAAGAACAATTCTCGTGGCTTGTGCCACGATGGTAACAATGGGGCTTCATGCACAAAGTTTTGAGACTGCTGCTGAAGCAGTAAAGAATATGGGTGTGGGATGGAACCTCGGTAATACCCTCGATGCCAATGGCAATGGTGTCCATCAGGGTCTTGATTCCGAAACCTATTGGGGACAGCCCGTCACAAAGCCCGAGCTCATGAAAATGATGAAGGAGGCTGGCTTTGGCGCTATCCGTGTGCCTGTGACCTGGTATAACCACATGAATGCCAACGGCACGGTTGATGCTGAATGGATGGCGCGTGTCAAGCAGGTTGTGGACTATGTCCTCGACAACGGCATGTATTGTATTCTCAACGTCCACCACGATACTGGCGACGACAGCAAGAATGCCAGTATCATCCATTGGATTCATGCCAGCATGAATACATATAACAATACGAAGACGAAGTATGAGAATCTGTGGAAGCAGATTGCCGAGACCTTCAAGGACTATGACCAGCACCTGTTGTTCGAGGGCTATAACGAGATGCTTGACGATTTAAACTCATGGTGTTTTGCCTCGTATAATGCTCAAGGCAAATATAATGCTACCTCTGCTACCGACTCTTACAATGCCATCAACAACTATGCCAAGTCGTTTGTGACTACAGTACGCGCCACTGGTGGCAACAACCAGAAGCGCAACCTCGTCATCAATACCTATGCCGCCAGCAATGGCTCAGGGTCATGGAACCAGCATCTGCAAGAGCCGTTGTCTGAGCTGAAGCTTCCTACAGACCCGGGTGGCACAGGACATCTTGCCGTTCAGGTTCATGCTTATCCAAACCTCTCGACAGGTAAAGCTGATATTGCCGACATGTTCAAAAAGCTGAAGACCTATTTCATCGACAAGGGTACTCCCGTCATCCTTGGCGAGTGGGCTACCAGTAATGTCGATGCTGCTGTTACAGATTATGATGCCAAACGTTCCGAGTATCTGAATTTTGCTGTCTACGTTGTCAAGGAAGCCATGAAATACAATGCTGCTACCTTCTATTGGATGGGTATCTCGGATGGTGCTATGCGTAACCTGCCTGCCTTCAGTCAGCCAGACCTTGCTAAAAACCTTACTGTAGCCTATCATGGTGGCGACTGGAATGGCAAGTATCCGACTCAGGATGATTTCGAGATTAGCTACGTCGTAAACTATACCAGTAAGTGGGCTGAGTTATTCCTTTATGGTGACTGGGGAAGTTCCAAATCCTTGAAGCTTAGTGAATACAGTGGTATCCGTGTCGAAATGGATAATGACAGCTATGCTGGTAAACTACAGGTTAAGGTATATGGTGACAAAGACGGAAAGAACAGTGACGGCAGTGATAAATTCAAGGAGCAGTATACTGCTTTGACAGCTGCCACCACAACTGTCAATTTTGATGCTTCCCAGTTGGGTTCGACAGTTAACCGTGTGACGCTTCAGACTTTGGTAGGACCAACTACAGCCAAAGTGAATAAAGCCACCTTAATCAAGAAAGATGGTACCGAAGAGCCTGGAACCATTACTTCCGCCTGGGGGTGTACTGTCACAGCGGAATCATCACCCATTACAGGTGTCCAGACCCTGCGCTACTCCCCTGAACAAGCCGACAAGATCTACAACCTGTCCGGTCAGCTCGTGACGAATCCCCGCAAGGGTGTCTACGTTGTAAACGGGAAAAAGGTTGTGATGAAGTAAGAATCAAGTACGGAAATAAAAAAAGCCTGACATGTTGATGTGTCAGGCTCTTTTTTTGTTATACCTTGTTATTACTTGTTTACCTGGAACTTGGTGTCGCCGTCCTTGAAGAAGGCGTTGATCTGCTTGGCGGCAGCAATACCGGCATTGATATTGGCCTCGGCAGTCTGGGCACCCATCTTCTTCGGGGTCGAGAAATAGCGGCCCTCGAACTTCAGGAACTCGTCGTTGGCATCGGGCATGATGTCGGTGACGAACTTCAGGTCTTCGCGCTCTGCCATCAGCTTCAGCAGTTCGGGCTCGTTGATGACCTCCTTACGGGCGGTGTTCACCAGCACACCACCCTTCTTCAGCTTGCCAACCAGTGCATAGTTGATGCTCTGCTTGGTCTCTGGCGTTGCGGGGATGTGGAGTGAGACGACGTCGCAGGTCTCGAAGAGGGCGTCCTGATTGGCGACAGCGTGAACACCGGCAGCCTCGATAACCTCTGCAGGGCAGAAGGCGTCGTAGGCATAGACATCCATACCAAAGCCCTTGGCGATACGGGCCACGTTACGGCCAACGTTACCGAAAGCGAGGATACCTAACTTCTTGCCGAGCAGCTCGCTGCCGCTCTTGCCGTTGTAGAAGCCGCGGACGGCCATGACCAACAGGCCGAAGACGAGCTCGGCGACAGCGTTGGCATTCTGACCCGGTGTGTTCTCGGCCACGACGTTGTGGGCCGTGGCGGCGGCGAGGTCGATGTTGTCGTAACCGGCACCGGCACGAACGACGATCTTCAGCTGCTTGGCAGCGTCGAGCACCTCGGCGTCGACCTTGTCGGAACGGATGATCATGGCGTCGGCATCCTTGACAGCGTCGAGGAGCTGTGCCTTCTCAGTATATTTCTCGAGCAGTACCAGCTCATTGCCGGCAGCCTCAATTTCTGCTTTGATACCATTCACGGCTGCTGCTGCGAACGGCTTTTCTGTTGCTACTAAAATCTTCATAAGCCCACCCCCGCCCCTCCCCAAGGGAGGGGAGTTTGGTTACTTGGGGTCTCCTTTTTTATGTTTGTAAATTCTGTTTATTATATTTGATGCCCACAGACTAATGAAAGCCCCTCCCTTGGGGAGGGATTGGGGTGGGCTTTTTAATGGTTTGCCTCGAACTCCTTCATGCAGGCAACGAGGGCGTTGACGCCTTCGATGGTCTGGGCGTTATAGCAGCTGGCGCGGAAGCCGCCGACAGAGCGGTGACCCTTGACACCGACCATGCCCTTAGAGACGGCGAAGTCGAGGAAGTCTTTCTCTAACTCCTTGTACTCGTCGGCCATGACGAAGCAGATGTTCATGAGCGAACGATCCTCTTCCTTGGCAGTACCGACGAACATCTTGTTGCGGTCGATCTCGCCGTAGACAATCTCTGCACGCTGCTGGGCCAGCTTGTCCATAGCCTCGACACCACCCTGCTTCTTGATCCAGCGGAGGTTCTCGAGGGCCGAGTAGATGGGCACCACGGGAGGCGTGTTGAACATAGAGCCCTTGTCGACATGTGTGCGGTAGTCGAGCATGGTAGGAATCTCGCGGGGAGCTTTTCCTAATGCGTCTTCCTTGAGGATGGCGATGGTGACACCGGCCATAGCGAGGTTCTTCTGGGCACCGGCGTAGATGGCGTCGTACTTGGCAACGTCGATGGGACGGCTGAAGATATCAGACGACATATCGGCAATGAGACGGACGGGCACGTCGAGGTCCTTGCGGATTTCAGTACCGTAGATGGTGTTGTTCGTCGTGATGTGCAGGTAGTCGGCATCAGCAGGAACGGTCCAGTCCTTGGGGATGAACGTATAGTTGGCATCGGCAGAAGAAGCCACCTCAACGACCTCGCCGAAAAGCTTTGCTTCCTTCATGGCCTTCTTGGCCCAGACGCCCGTGTTCAGATAGGCAGCCTTCTTGATGAGGAAGTTGTAGGGAATCATGCAGAACTCCAGTGAGGCACCACCGCCGAGGAAGATGACTGAGTAACCCTCGGGCACCTGCAGCAGCTCCTTCACCAGAGCCACAGCCTCGTCGACGACGGGCTGGAAGTCCTTAGCACGGTGGCTGATCTCCATGAGTGAGAGACCAGAGCCATTGAAATCAAGACACTGTTTGGCGGTAGCCTCGATAACTTCGCGGGGAAGCATCGACGGACCGGCATTAAAGTTGTACTTCTTCATTGTTTGAAAATTGTTTATTTTAGATGGTTTATATTGCCTCGTTTTTAAAAACGCCGCGAAATTACACTTTTTTCTTGAATTAGCCAAATATTTGAGCAATAATTAACGAAAAGAGCCTATTTTCCTTTCATTATGTCAAGTCAAGGTATCATTTTACTGGCTCTATCACGGTCTTTATGCCTTTTATCTTCTCGCCTTTCGTCAGACGGAGCACCTGCTCGAAGCGCGGTCGGCTGACTGCCACATAGGCATAGCGGTCCATGACGTCGATACGGCCGATCTCTGACGGCTGCAGTCCACCTTTCTTGCAGAGGAAGCCGACGATATCTCCTTTCGAGATCTTGTCTTTCTTGCCCTTGCCTATATAGATTGTGGCCATTTTGGGAAGACTCACCCCCAACCCCTCTCTGGGCAGAGAGGGGAGTGAATACTCTTCGTTGTCGCAGTCGACAAACTCCGGCAGCTGTTCCTCGGGACCGACGATGAAGAACGTTCGACCCTGCTTGTCCCAGCGGGCAGTA
>JAEEGH010032522.1_pt1 | contig 10028 bp, 8 predicted proteins | sample 9134181 | NCBI WGS metagenome assembly JAEEGH01 (sample SAMN16246544, study PRJNA631951) | gut metagenome | biome: gut microbiome; feature: rumen; material: DP-attached | host: Bos | place: Iran: Karaj | collected 2018-10 | reverse complement strand
CTCCAGGACGGTGGGGAAAACGCGGCCGTTCTTGAGGCATTTGACCTGCAGGGCATACTCTCCGGGGGTCCGCATCATCTCCTCTGTGATGGTGTCCAACAGCTCCCCCTGGAAGCCCTCGGTCAGAAAGGGATCTACGGAGGGGGCGGGGCTGCCCGCTTCCACGGTCACCCGGTCCACCGTGGCCTGCACGGCGGCGGTGGCGGTGACTTCGCTCTGGTTGCCGCTGCCGTCCTCCAAAAAGATGCGCACCGGCTGCTCCCCGGCGGGGGAGAAGTCGTACTCCTCGGCGAAGCGCACGCCCACCCGGTCCGCGTCCTGAAGCTCGGTGATGAACTCGTCCGGCGTGGGCTCATAGCCGGAGGCGAAGGTCACCCGCACGGGCACGGCGGTGGGGGCCGTGGTGTCCTGGACGATCAGCAGGCAGGGGACCACCCGGAACCGGGTGATCACCTTCACCACGTGCCGGCCCAGGGTCGTGCAGCCCTCGTCCGCCAGGCAGAAGGCCTCGGTCGACGTGCAGAACGCGCTGCCCGCGGGGATGCCCTCTCCGTATTCTCCGTATACCACGGGGGAGAAGCCGTGGTAGACCCACAGCAAGAATACCCCCAAGGCCAGCAAAAAGCCCAGCAGGCACAAGAAGATCGTCCGTCCCCGCCGACGGGAGACGGTGATTCCCGTCATATTCCGATGCATCGCGCCAAATTCCATGGGTACATCATAGCACTTTCCTGTCCACCCGGCCACATCATGGGGAAGAATTCACAAATTCGCAACGGTTTTATCGACAAAAAATGAGATAACCGAAGCTGTCCCACCATATAGTGGAAGCCAATGGAAGGTCATACCCGATGGTTGGGGGCGTCGAAGAGCAGCACCGGCACAACATCTATCAACGCCATGGGTGCCGTCATTCGTCCATCCTCCTTGCATTCCCATAGAGTACAGCTTGTTCCACGGCAAAAAGCAAGGGAGCCGAAGCTCCCCTATGGTTCCGTCAGTTCACCTGTCCGGCGGGTATTCGGTGACGGTCACCCCTTCGCTGCTGGTCATCTCGGGGCGGTCCTTGGTTCGTTTCAAAAAGGTATCGAAGAGCTCCCGGTGGAGCCTGCATACGGTCGCGTGCATGATTTCCGCGTCCAGCTTGCCCGTCAGGAACGGTAAGCCCATCATATGCTTCATGTCCGTAAAGCCCAGATGCTGCATCCCTTGGAACACGGCCCCGTAGACCGGCTGGGTGTGGTCGATAAAGGCCCGGGTCTCCGCCTTCAGGTTGCCCTGGCAGCTGATCTGCAGGAAGGGCCGGGTCAGCACCTTCCCCGCCGTGTCGCCGAACAGGGCGCCGTCCATATTGACGCCGCAGACGAACGCGGGCTCGTCCAGGCACAGCATGTAGGCGGTGGCGCCACCCAGGGAATGGCCCGTGGCGGCTATGCCCCGGTCAAAGTCGATCCACGCGCCCCAGGTCTCCCGCGCGTACCGAACGGCGTCCAGAGTGTCCAGCTCCCATTCGTGGACCCGGCTGATGATGAGCTTGCAATAGTTTTGCTGCAGCTCGTCGAACCGTTGGGCCAGCTCCCGGTCAGTGCCCTGGGTGTGGGTCAGCTGGAGGGCCTTCATCATGCCGCGCCAAAAGGGATCATACTGCTTTTTGGAGAGCTCCCCATCGAAAAAGAGGCAGGTGCCGTCGTCCAGCTCCGCGCAGCAGGCGTCGTAGGGATGGCCCACGGCCATGATCACGTAGCCCTGGGAGGCAAGCTCGATGCACAAAAACGAGTTGCTCTCCCGATAGGAGGACAGGCCGTGGTTGTACACCACCACGGGGAACCGGGCCCCGTCGATCCGGGGCGCATCCGGGTAGCACTCGGACACGTTGTCGCCGGCCGCCTCCCGCTTGTCATAGGAGATGGGCGCATGGAGGGCCTTTTTGAGGCCCTCCGCCACGTTCCTGGACATGTAGCGGGCTCTATCCATGCCGGCCACGGAGGTTTTGTCCGCCGGGTAGTAGACCCGGACCGGAACGCTCCGCTTGGTGCCGGGGGCGCGAAGTTCCTCCCGGTCGGTATAGACCGTGTAGGTGGCGGTGCCGACGGCGTATGGGCCGGTGGGCGAAGGTCTCTTGTTCATAAGCTGTCCTCGATTCAAAGGAAATGGCGCCGAAGCGCCATTCGTGTATCGGTTGTTGTCAGTCCGCCACGTCCTTGAGGAGTGATGCTGTGAGCCCGTCCAGCCAGGGCCCCTCGTAGAGCTCCACCAGACCCGCGTCCACGGCGGCGGACAGCTTGGGCTGGATGGGGATGCGGGCGGTCTCAGGGATATCGTTCTTCTTCGCGATCTCCTCGAGATGGCTCTCGCCGAACAGGTAGTGCTTCTTGCCGCAGTCGGGGCACTCGAAGTAGGAGAGGTTCTCCACGATGCCCACGATGGGGACGTTCAGGAGCCCGGCCATCTTCACGGCCTTCTCCACGATCATGCCCACCAGCTCCTGGGGGGAGGTGACCACCACGATCCCGTCCACGGGGATGGACTGCATGACGGTCAGGGGCACGTCGCCGGTGCCCGGGGGCATGTCCACGTACAGCACGTCCACGTCCTTCCAGACCACGTCGGTCCAGAACTGCTTCACCGCGCCCGCGATGACGGGGCCCCGCCACACCACGGGGGAGGTCTCGTCGGGCAGGAGCAGGTTGATGCTCATCATCTGGATGCCGGTCTTGGATTGGGAGGCGAACAGGGCGTCCTCGGTGCCCGTGGCCTTCTCATGGATGCCGAAGGCCTGGGGGATGGAGGGGCCGGTCACGTCCGCGTCCAGGATGGCGGCCCGGTAGCCCGCCCGCTGGGTGTTCACCGCCAGCAGGGAGGTCACCAGGGACTTGCCTACGCCGCCCTTGCCGCTGAGCACGGCCACCACCTTCTTCACCTTGGACAGGGGATGGGGCTGCTCGATAAAGCTCTTGGGGTCCCGGCTGTCGCAGTTCGCGGAGCAGTTGGAGCAATCATGATTGCATTCTTCCATTATCAGTTCCCTTTCGTTTTCCTTGTTGCGTTCTATCATTCTTCCAAAAGGAAGGACAATGCTTCGCCGATCTTCTCGTGGACGCAGAGGGTGGCGTCGGAATCCCGATCCGTGCGGCTCAAATTGATGAGCACCAGCTCCTTGCCGGAGAAGTAGTCGATGAGCCCGGCGGCCGGGTACACCACCAGGGACGTGCCGCCCACGATCAGGGTGTCCGCCCGTTGGATGTGGGTCACGGCGGAGACCAACGTTTTGGTATCCAGCCCCTCCCCGTAGAGGACCACGTCGGGCTTGATGACGCCGCCGCAGCTGCAGGTGGGCACGCCTTCGCTCTCCAGGATGTACTCCATGGGGTAGAACTTCCGGCACTTGGTGCAGTAGTTCCTGTGGACGCTGCCGTGGAGCTCCAACACGTTCCGGCTTCCCGCGGCCTGATGGAGCCCGTCGATGTTCTGGGTGATGACGGCGGTGAGCTTGCCGTCCTGCTCCAGCTTCGCCAGGGCCCTGTGGGCCTTGTTGGGCTTAGCGTCCGGGTACAGGAGGAACTTGCGATAGTAGTCGTAGAAGACCTCCGTGTGCCGCCAGAAGAAGTCGTGACTCAACAGCACCTCCGGGGAATGGCCGTAGGCAGTCTGAGCCTTGTAGATGCCGTCCGCGCTGCGAAAGTCGGGGATGCCGCTTTCCGTGGACAGGCCCGCCCCGCCCAAAAAGGCGATGCGGCGGCTGTTTTCGATGACTTGTCTCAATTTCTCGTTCATAGGGGCAGTATACCATATTCGTACGGATGGGTCAACGGCTCTTTACCGAAAGGCGGATATGCGGTATACTCGTTCCATATGGAGGACTGGCTGAGACAACGTCGATATTTCAACGAGCGGCCCATGCTCTGGGGCATCCCGGGGGCCCTGATCGGGGCCCTTCTGGCCCTGCGCCTGGGCGGGTGGCTGCTGCTGGTGCTGGGCCTGGTCACCCTGGCCCTGGGCGTGGTCCTGCTGCGGCGGGGGAGGACCGTCTACGCCCTGCCCCTGCTCCTGGGCCTGCTGCTCCTGCGCGGGGCGGCCCTGCCCCAGGTGAACGTGGTCCCCGGCCTCTACGAGGTGACGGGCGCCGTGATGGACGCGCCGGAACAGAAGCGAGGCGAGACCACCGTGATATTGGACCGGGTGACCCTGGACGGGCGGCGGGTGCCGGGAGCCCTGACCCTCACCGTGCCCTTCCACGCCGATCTTGCCTACGGGGACGCCCTGTCCCTGCAGGCCCGGGTGACGCCCGACGATCGAGGCGCGGTCCAGAGCCTGAAGACCGTGTTGTACGCGGCCCAGGGGGCGGGGGAGATCATCGTCCGGCAGGGCCGGGCGGACCCCCTCTACGGCCTGGCCCTCCGCTGGCGGGAGAAGCTGGGCGCGTCGGCGGACGCTCTCTTCGGGGAGAACGGAGGCGTGGCCCGGGGCATGCTGTTCGGGGATCGGGACGACGTCCACTATCTCACCTTCCTGGCCTTTCGCCGCAGCGGGCTGCTGCACCTGTTGACCGTGTCCGGCCTCCACGTGGGCGTGGTCTGCGGGGCGGCCCTGCGGCTCATCCGGGGACGGCGCAAGTGGCTCCGGTTCCTGCTGTCCGTCCTGCTGCTGTTCCTCTTCTGCCTGCTGACGGGCCTTTCGCCCTCCTCCCTGCGGGCGGCGATCATGCTGCTGGCGGTCTGGTTCTCCCATCTGCTGGATCGGCAGGACGATCCCATCAGCGTGATCGGCTGTGCCTGGACGCTGCTGCTCCTCATCAACCCGGCCCTGCTCATGGCATCGGGCTTTCGCCTGTCCTTCGGGGCCATCTGGGGCCTCAGCTGCCTGACCGGGCCCGTGACGGACCTGCTGCACGGCCAGCGGGAGGGGCTGGGCGGCCTTCTGGCCGGGGCCGTGGGCGTGTTCCTGGGCACGTTGCCCCTGCTCTCCGTGACGGGCGGGGAGGTGTCCTGGGTGGGCATGTTCCTGTCCCTTCTCGCGCTGCCCGCGGCGCCCCTCTTCCTGATCCCCGGCTGGATCGCGGTGCTCCTCTATCCGCTGCTGCCGGCAGCGGCCCAGATCGTGGCCCTGCTGCCCAAGGGCGTGCTGTACTATCTCTTCACCCTGGCGGAGCTGGTGCCTGTGGCGGGCCTGACCCTGCCGCCCTGCAACGGCGCAGCCCTGCTCCTGTGGTTCGCGGGGATGCTGTTCGTTTCGGACTATTTCCTGCCCAACCGGACAAAGCCCGCCTTCCTGGGCTGGGGGCTCATGGCCGCGGGCGCGCTGGTGTGGTTCTTAGTGTAAGGAGGTCCCCTATGTTCTATACCCAGTACGACAGCCCCGTGGGGCCTCTGGCCCTCGCTTCCGACGGGACCTCCCTGACGGAGCTTCGCTTCGGTCCCTCGCCGAAGCAGATCACGGACCTGCCCCTGTTCCGGGCGGCCTTCGCCTGGCTGGACGAATACTTTCTGGGCCGGGACCCTGGCCCCACGCCGCCCCTTTCCCCGGCGGGCACGGCCTTTCAGCAAAGGGTGTGGCGGGAGCTGGTCCGGGTGCCCTTCGGCGACACCGTGAGCTACGGCGCGCTGGCCAAGGCGGCGGGCTGCGGCTCCCCCCGGGCCGTGGGCCAGGCGGTCCACAACAACCCCATCGCCATCCTGATCCCCTGCCACCGGGTCATCGGCGCGGACGGGAGCTTGACGGGCTTTGCCGGGGGCCTCGATACGAAGCGGCGGCTCCTCACCCTGGAGGAGAGCCGCATGCGGCTGCTGTTCACCCTGGACGCCCAGAATTATACGGAGGGCGGCAAGGCCTTCTCCCGGCCCTCGGCCCGGGCCATCGTCATCCGGGACGGCCGGGTGGCCATGGTCTACAGCCGGAAGTTCCGCCACTACAAGTTTCCCGGCGGCGGCATCGAGCCGGGGGAGAGCCGGGAGGCGGCCCTCCTGCGGGAGGCACGGGAGGAGGCAGGGCTGGTCCTGGACCCCCAGAGCGTCCGTCCCTACGGCTTCGTCCACCGGATCGAACGGGGGGATGCAGAACCCATCTTCCTCCAGGACAACTTCTACCACCTGGCGTTGGCCGTGGCCGCCGTGCCCCAGGAGCTGGACGGCTACGAGGCGGAGGAGGGCTATACCCTTCGCTGGGTGGACCCTCGAGAGGCCATCCGGCAGAACAAGGCCCTGACCAGCGTCTACAAGCGCAAGTACCACACCATGCTCCTCCGGGAGGCCATGGTCTTGGAGCACCTGCTGGCGGAAGGGCTGTTATAAACAAATTAATAAGGAAGCCGCCCCTGGGGCGGCTTCCTTTTGCGTTCCTTCAGGATCAGCCTTCGGCTTTTTCGAAGATCATATCCACGCCCATGTAGCCCAGCGTCAGGGCCGTGCCGTCGTACTTCAGCTCAAAGAGCTCTACGCCGCCGGAGGAGAGGATCCAGATGCCCTCCTCCTTCTGGGACAGCCGATACCCGGCGGGGGCCATGTCGTTGGTGTACAGGACCGCCGTGCCGTTGAGGTTCAGGACGAAGGTCATGCTGGTTTCCATCTGCTCAGGGGTGATCTCGATGCCGTAGGCCTTGCATTTGGCCAGCTCCCAGGTGCCCTCCATGTCCTCCGGGATCTGGGCGGGGAGGTTCTTCAGCTCCCATGTCTTGACCGCCATCAAAGCTTCGATCTCGCCGGCGGGGGCAAAGTCCATGATGGTGCCGTCCATGTCCATGAGGATGTGGCCCTTCTCCCGGGTGTAGGGGGCGGGATCATCCTCGTTGCCCACGGCGATGATCTGGGTCTCGTTCCAGAGGATGTCGCCGCTTAGCTCCTCGCTGCCGAACTGCACGTGGCCGGTGCCGTCAGGCTGCATGGTCAGGCAATAGTAGTCGCCGGGGTCCTCGTCCACAAGGGCCAGGAACTCCACCAGATCCATGACCTGGCTTTCGTTCCGCATCTGATAGCCGTAAAATACCTGCTGCTCCTTGGCGCCGTCCATCATGGACCAGACGTCGGGCAGGGGGTCCGCCGTGACCCGCTGGAGGTAGGTGATGTACGGACCGTTGACGGCTTCGGCCGTGACGGTGATGACGCCCGTCTCCGGGTCGTACACGCCGGGGATGGGCTCGCCCCCCTCGAACAGGGTCAGGGCGTTCTCATCGGACACCAAATAGGCGGCATAATCCTCGTCGGCGTCCTCCCCATCGTACAGGATGGCATAGATGGCGCCGTTGGGCAGGAAGTCCATGTAGATCTTCTCCTCCCCGTCTCCATAGGGCGCATAGACTTCCCCTTCCTTCCGGCCGGTGATCTCCCACAGGCCCAGGTAGGGGTTGACCGGCTCCTCCGCTTCCGCGGCGGCTTCGGGTTCGGCGGTGGGGGCGGGGGTCTCGCCCTCCGCATAGGCGTACCTGGTCGCGCCGCTCACGCCGAACAGCGCCATTACCATCAGCAGGGCCAGGGTCAATGTCAGGATACGTTTCATGGGGCTCCTCCTTTTTGCCGCCTGCCTTCGGACAGGGACATCATTCTATTATAACTATACTATGGGGCAAAATCCCTGTCAAGGCGGCAAAAAAGCACCGGACGATCTTCGTCCGGTGCTTTCGCGTTCAGCTCGCTTTACTTGCGCAGGAAGGCGGGGATGTCCAGCTTGTTGGCGGGACGGTTGGTGTACTCCCGGCGGATGTCCTGCTCGGTGAAGGTGCTCTCCTTCTTCTGGGGGGCCTCCGGCTCGGCGGTGGGGGCGTCCTCCTCCTTCAGCTGGGCGTAGGGCCGGGCGGAGAAGGCGTTCTCCGCGGAAGCGGGCACGGACTGGGGCGCGCTGTAAGCCCGGGGCGCGGGAGCGGGACGGCTGCCGAACACCAGGGGCTGCTGGGCGCTCTGCTTGCCCACCTCGGCCTTGTCGAAGCCGGTGGCGATGACGGTGATCCGAAGGGCGTCGCCCATGCTCTCGTCGATGTCCGCGCCGAAGATGATGTTGGCGTCGGGATCGGCGGACTGCTGGATGAGCTCCGCGGCCTCGTTGACCTCCAGCAGGCTCAGATCGGGACCGCCGGTGATGTTGATGAGGATGCCCTTGGCGCCGTCGATGCTGGTCTCCAGCAGGGGGCTCTCCACGGCCTGCTTGGCCGCTTCGCTGGCCCGCTTCTCGCCGCAGGCGGTGCCGATGCCCATGTGGGCCATGCCCTTTTCCTTCATGATGGTCTTCACGTCGGCGAAGTCCAGGTTGATCATGGAGGGCACGGCGATGAGATCGGAGATGCCCTGGATGCCCTGACGAAGCACGTCGTCGGCTACCCGGAGGGCGTCGGGCAGGGAGGCCTTGCCCACCAGCGCGATCAGCTTGTCGTTGGGGATGGTGATGAGGGTGTCCACGGCGGGCTTCAGATTCTCGATGCCCGCTTCGGCGTTGCGCATGCGGACCCGGCCCTCGAAGGTGAAGGGCTTGGTGACCACGCCCACGGTGAGGATGCCCATCTCCTTGGCGCACTGGGCCACGATGGGCGCTGCGCCCGTGCCGGTGCCGCCGCCCATGCCGGCGGTGATAAAGGCCATGTCGGCGTTCTCAATGACCTTGGCGATGTTGTTGCGGCTCTCCTCGGCGGAGCGCTTGCCCACCTCGGGATCGGACCCGGCGCCCTGCCCTCTGGTGGTCTTCTCGCCGATCTGTACCTTCTGATCCGCGTTGGAAACGGACAGCGCCTGCTTGTCCGTGTTGATGGCGATAAACTCAACGCCCTGAGTCCCCGCCTTTACCATACGGTTGACGACGTTGTTGCCTGCGCCGCCAATACCGATAACCTTTATATTGACAACATTTTCGGGTCCGTCGGCTTTAAAATCCATATCTGTGCCTCCCAGTGTTTGATAACGATAACGCAAAAATGACAAAAGTTCTCATAGTTTCTACAGTCGGTATTTTATTACATTCTCTTTCAGGAGTCAAGAGCTTTTTTCATTTTGCGGAAAACTTTTGTAAACATTTTGTAACCAATCCTCAGGTGGGACTGAAGCGCGCCGTATTTCCGTCGCTCACATTGATTATGCCCACATCTCCGTCCAATAATTGCGACATGGCAGACACAAGCATACCGAATTTGTATTCCACGTTCGAGGAATCCCCGAGCACGACCGTATATTTGTCCGCATAGGTGAAGGTGACGCGGCGCGGATTGGAGAAATCGACGCGCCCGACCTGCCTGTACAGGCCGCGCTCCTCGAGTTGATAGAGCACCTCCGCGATATAGGCGACGATGGTCTCGTCGCCGTCCGCGGTCTCCAGCGGCTCTCCGATCATCAGGGTGCCCGGGGAGATGCCGTCGATGGGGATCAGGCCCTGGAGCTCGTCGTCGTTGGCCTTGCCGAGCACCTTGCAGCTGTGGTCGATGGTCCATTTCTCCTCGCCCAGCACGATGTAGGCGAGCGCCTGGCTCTCGGTGACCGTGATGATGACCTTGTTGGGCAGGCTGCGCTCGACCGAGACCTCGTCGATATAGGGGAGCTTTGCGAAGACGCGGCTGAGCGCGGCAAAGCGGTCGAAGAAAAAGAGATTGTCGCCCTCCTCGATATCGATGGCGCGGATGATCTCCTCGTCGCTGTAGTGACTGTTCCCCCGCACCTGAATGTCGGATACGCGGAAGAACACGCTCATCACGAAAATGACGGCAACGACGACAAGGAAGAACATGATCGGACCGCTCAGGCTGCTGAGAAGCTCGCGCAGATTAAAGCGCTGCTCGTCGTCGGTATTCGGTTTTCGTACGGGAATCTTTCGTGCCATTTTGATTTCCTCTCAGCTGTCTGTTCGCCGGACCTCCGCTCCGAGGGCGGAGAGCACCCGGTCGAAGCGCTCATACCCGCGCGCGATATGTCCCTCGTCGGTGACGCGGGTCTCCCCCTCCGCGGCGAGACCGGCCACGAGCATGGCGGCGCCGCCGCGCAGATCCGTCGCCTCGAGCGCCGCGCCGTGCAGACGCGCAACGCCCCGGATCTCGGCGTTCTGCCCGTCGAGCCGGACGTCCG